>Ga0082207_1001030_pt1 | contig 13907 bp, 10 predicted proteins | sample LakMenEpi10Aug09_FD_71540 | JGI IMG/M metagenome (GOLD analysis project Ga0082207, IMG submission 71540) | reverse complement strand
CCCGTAAAGCAGGCAAAAAGTCTAATTCATTAAAAATAGTGAGTTTCATATCAAAACAAAGCCACAATCACGGATTATGCGGATTACACTGATGTCACAGATTTTACTTATTTTTATCATATAGCTTTCAACAAAAAAAATCCCTTAATCACTCTTAATCCAAAAAATCCGCGAAATCCGTGTAATCCATCTAATCCGTGTTCAAAGATAGTTAGGTTCATTATTTACAGATTCTCAAAGGATTTCAGGATTTGAAACACGGAATAGAGTTCATTGGGTGATCGCTTAAAAAGTGAAAAATCATCAGAAAGATCGTATTGCGATTGTTGCAGCTTAATAAACATAAAATGATCGCCATTGGTGACGAGTGCATAGGTTGGTTTATCACCATTTGGACTTGCCATCATATAGGCAAGAGCCTGTGGTACTGCCACTAAAAACGAAAAACTAGAACGCTTTGCCTCAATTAAAACGATCCATAAATTGTTATTCAAAACTAAAGCATCAATTCTGCCGTGATAAGTAACACTACCACTGCGATCGCTAATTTCAACTGACTGTTCACTTCGCAAACTAAAAGGAGATTCCAGAAAACCTGCCAAAAATAGTAATGGTGAAACCATCAACAAATTTACTGACCCCTCAGACAAAAAGCCTTCAGCAACATGATGTAAATATGAGCGTTTGATCCGATCTAGAGTGTTTTTTTCAGTATCAACTAATTCTGCAAAATCTCCACGCCATTCCACAAAGAAGTCTGGATCGTGCGATCGGCGCAGACCTAACTTTGTCTCTACATCATTAAGCGATCGGATATTTTCTGTAACTGCAATAGTCATAGCTATTTACTCAAATTTTTTATGTTAAGCACTCGTTTCTAACAAAATTTTCTGCAAAGAATTAGGACTACGCTTACTGATATACAGCAACTCAATCCCAATAATTTTTCCCTCAGCGTTGTAATCAAGAATAATGCCATCACTCACTTCTTCTGACTCTATAACTTCTGAATCATCTAAACTCAAATACAGAGCATCATCTTCTTTATGAACAATCAATTTCATTTTACTCTCCTATCAAAAAAGATGGTCACAACTCGATTAGGCTCAACATTGGGATTTACGACCACTCGCAACCAGCGATCGCCAAATTCCTGTATGCGCTTTAAATAATGGGTATTCCCATGAATGTCAGCTAAAAGTTCAACTCTTTCAGGATATAGCAATGTCTGTTCTATCCATGATTCTAGTATTTTTCGCTTCAGAATTTGATAACGGGCGTGTTCAGTCAGATTAAAGCTTTCTATAAATTTTGCCTCCTATCAAAAAAACGTCTTAATCGCGGATTATGCAGATTAAAGGATTTCACAGATTTTACTTATTTTTATCATATAGCTTTCAACAAAGAAAATCCCTTAATCACTCTTAATCCAAAAAATCCGCGAAATCCGTGTAATCCCCTTAATCCGTGTTCAAGTCCCCCCCTAATCCGCGCTCACCAACACCCAAGCCACCAAATCAAACTTATCAACCTGAAATTTTTCATCAACCTTAATATTTTGCTTAACAATTTCCAATGCAGATTTATTACCTTTTTTGATTTTGGCTAATAAATCTCGCGGCTCCTGATCTATTTGACTACTTAACCAAGCTTTAAGCGCATTTACTAATTCAGCGATCGCACTTTCATCACCCCGATCAACAGCATCAGGCACAAAACGTCCTTTCTCCTTATTTAAAGTCAGAAAATCTAAAACCTCCTTTTGATTATTCAAAATTAAGTTACCCGACTTATTAATATAAATTAAATCAAAAACTTGATATTGATGATCGAAATTTTTGATACCCAATTTTGTTTCATACCCATGAACATTACCCTGCACCATTAACTTAAATTGATTTCTAGCATCATTCAGAGAGTTATTGATCGGAGTTGCTGATATTAACAAAACTTTGATATCTTGATTTTTCTGCAAAATTTGCTCAATTAAAAATTTATAGCGCTGGGATTTATCATTCCTGAGATTATGACTTTCATCAATCACAATTAGCTTAGGTTTATCGTCACAAAATAATTTATCAGCGCGATCATTATAGGAATTTAGGCGATCGCTATTCATATCCGTATGAAAGCGAATAAAAAACTTGAGTTTGTCACTTTCAAATTTAGATTCCTGATCTTCCTTATAGCGTCTCCAGTTACTTTCTAATTTTTTAGGACAAAGCAATATAACTTCCCTTCCCTGCATCTGGAAAAACTTGATCACCGTCAAAGCACTCCAAGTTTTACCCAAACCCACAGCATCCGCTAAAATTGCCCCATCATATTTCTGAAGCATCCGAATTAAACTAAGAGCACCTTTTTTTTGAAAGTCATACAGGGAGTGAAAAATAGCGGTATTTTTTAACCGACCTATTTGACGATTAAACTCTGGATCATTCTCGATTTCCAGAATTTGATTACCAAATAACTCAAATAAAATTTTGTAGTAAATATCTCTGGGCGTATATTCAATAAATATCTTTTCAATTTCTGCAATTAAATATTGCTTGAAATTAACTTTTTTCCTCGAACCATCTTTAAAAATAAGAGTTTTTTCTTGATGTGCTTGTGGTTTTTTCCAAAGTTCTGCAAACCATTCGACTAGCTCTTTATATTGGTTATTATTACCAGTTTCAGCAATATTTAATTCTAAATTGTTTGTATGTTTTAAGCCAATTCCTGCTTCAGTTAGGTTGGAGCTACCCGAAAAATGTCTACAGTACCTTCTTCCGTATATTTTACAATCCACTCATAAACTTTCAGATTGCTATTTTCATTGTCTAGTATCATTAGCCTGTCTTTATAAAACTTGATTTGGGCTTGATTTTTGTTTAAGTCCCACTAGGACTTCTTGCATCAGTAGGCGATCATCTTCATCATCCTCCGCCACTAAAATTGTTTCAGGGTGTTTAAATCAGTTTCTCGGCAAAAAAAATCAGATACATCCGGTGCATTGGCCTAGCCTGCCGTAAGGTATAGCGACTGGATTTCTAAACACTCATATTTATTCTGATGACGATCAAAAAAGAAGGGATTTATTTAGTCGGAGAAGATACAGCCGACAATGTTGCACTCGAAGCCGGACAACTTCAGGGTATGTCTGGTTTGGTAACTCGCCAAGGTAATGATAGCGTGAGCGGTTCTTCTGATGCTGAAGTTGTTTACGCTGGGAAAGGAAATGATTCAATTGATGGTGGCGGTGGTGATGATTCCCTTTTCGGAAACCAAGATCAAGACACTCTTATAGGAGGAAATGGCAATGATTTAATTGTCGGTGGTAGAGGCAATGATTTAATTGTCGGTGGTAGGGGCAATGATATTTTGTACGGCAATCGCGGTATCAATACCCTAACAGGTGGCGATGGCTCCGACACATTTTTCCTGATGCTAGATGATCAGAGTATTGATTATATTACCGATTATCAAATTGGAAGCGATCGGATTACCAGCAAGAACGGCATTTTGAATTTTGATAACTACACTTTGACTGCGGGTACAGGCGCTGATGGTACTGGTAGTGACGATACGCTGATCATAGACAAACTTACTAATCGTGCGATCGCAGTCTTGTTGAATGTTCCTCGCAGCAGTTTTCCTCCGGCTCCAACTCCAACTGTTCAACCAACACCGGAACCAGCACCCGATCCAACTGTTCAACCAACACCGGAACCAACACCCGATCCAACTGTTCAACCAACACCGGAACCAGCGCCAACTCCTGAGCCAACGATAATACCAGCAAGCAGCTTGCAATTTAGTGCGGCTACCTACAGCGTCAACGAAGATGGCACACCAGTCACATTGGTGACTGTCACCCGCACAGGCAGCAGTGATGGAGCGGTTAGTGCTGTTGTTAGCCTCTCTGACGGTACAGCTAAATTTGGATCTGGCGACTACGGCACCACTCCCACAGCCGTTAATTTTGCTGCGGGAGACACCACGCCCAAAACGATTCAGGTTCCCATCCTCGATGACACTGCCTATGATCCCGGTGAAACCCTGACGATGACCTTAAAAAACCCTACTGGTGGGGCAACTGTAGGAACCCAGAGGAACGCAACTTTGGCTATAGTCGATAATGATACGCAACCGGAATGGCTGTCTACTATTAATTTCCATCGCACCGCAGCCAACCTGCCCCCCGTCCGAGAAAACCCGATTGCGGGAGCGGGTGCTGTCGCACACTCCAAATATCTGGTTAAAAATAACGGGGGTGGGCATTACGAAGATCCAGGGAACCAGTGGTACACCCCTGAAGGCGCGAAAGCTGGTATGTCCGGCAATGTAGCGTGGGGTGGTGGTCTCAACACTACTGATGTAGACGATATCGAGGTGTGGCTGAGGGCGCCTTTCCACGCAGCGGGAATTCTCAATCAGTACGTGACCGAAGTCGGCTATGGTGCTTATCGGGAAGCAGGCGGCCAGATTACTACTGGTGCCACGCTTGTGCTTCAACGTGAATACAGCAGCATCCCCTCATCAGTGCAGTTTCCCATTATCTGGCCAGGCGACGGTCAAACCATTCCAGCTTCCATACGCGATTATGGAGGAGGAGAGTGGCCCGATCCGCTAACAAGCACAGGTACCCCCCCGTACACTGCCCCTACGGGTTTGCCATTGCTCTTGCAGTTGGGGAATGGAGACGTTACTCCTAATGTTACTGCTCACTCATTCTCGCAGGGCGGCACACAACTTGCTCACGCGGTGTTTGATGAAACTAATTACATCAATCCCAAGAATGGGGTTCTCGAAGCTTACGGGCCAGGGTCTGGATTCAACAACGATCAAGAGGTAGGACGCTCTAGTCTCGACTCAAATGACATGGTATTATTGGTTCCGCGCGATCCCCTGCTGCCTGGGGAAACTTATACTGCCTCCATTACAGCCAACGGTCAAACCTACACATGGTCGTTTACTGTCGGCCCCAAAGCACCGATTGTCGGGACTGCTGGGAATGACAACCTCTTAGGGAACGAACTGGGTGACACTATTAGCGGTTTAGCTGGCAACGACACGCTGAGCGGAGGGGGTGGCGATGATTCCCTTGACGCTGGTGATGGGAATAATTACCTATGGGGTGATGTCGGCAATGATACACTGCTGGGCGGTGCTGGCAACGACTACCTTGATGGAGGAGATGGGGATGACTTCCTAAATGGAGGTAATGGGAATGATAATCTATTCGGTGGTGCAGGCAAAGATACCTTCATCTTTGGTGCGTCAAGTGGTCAAAATAGCGTGAATCAATTTGTTGTTGCTGATGATAAGATTCAGGTCGCTGCTGGTCTTGGTTTTAGCAATGGAGTCGCTGTTTTAGCCGCAATTACTAACCAACTTCCTGTTACTGGTGGAGGCCTGTTGTCTGAAATCACCCTCAGCCCAGGAAATAAAATTAGTATCTTCCACGATGTTGCCTTGACAGCAGCAAACTTTGCCATTATCTGAATCTGGTCATCAGATAGGTTGATGATTTCGGCGATCGCCTCTGTATTTCTCAGAGCGATCGCGCTTTTTTCAACAACAAATTGCCGGGGCGGGTTTAGGGAGATAATTGCTGATAATTAAAGATGGTCTCGGAACCCGCCCCTACGGTTGAATTGTTCATCATTGTCAAAACTCGCCCCTATTAAATGCGATCGCCTGAGAACAGGTTTAGGAATCACTGCAATTCTAGGGCGGTGAGGATCTTAATTCATCCCCCACAATCACATTAAGTTGGGCTCCTACTAGCATAATTAAGGAACTAATTTGTAACCAGAGTAATAAAACTACAAACGCGCCAATTGTGCCGTAGGTAATATTAAATTTGCCAAAATAGTAAACATATAAACGAAATAAATTAGATACTAAAGCCCAAAATACAGCGGCTAAAATTGCTCCTGGCATTAGAGGAGTTCCAGGTTTTCTATAATTAGGAGCATAACGATAAATAAAAGCATAGTTAGTAGAAACAATTCCCAAGGTAATCGGCCATCGTAGTTTTTGCCAGGTTTCTAATAGGGTTGATTGTAATAAACAATTCTGTACTGGCGGTTGAATCATGCAAATGGCTAAATCTTCTAAGGCACAGTTTCCGATGGTTTCAATCATACAACTTTGACGGGCAATTCCTTCAACAATCATGTCACTCACTAATACTAATGCAGTGGCTAAAATTAATAATAATAGAGTTCCTAATGCTAAAGATAAGGCAATTAATTTATTTTTCCAAAAGGGTCTAATATGGGTCTTTTCTACCCCATGAATATGATTTAATGCGGTCATCGCTGCACCAATTACACCGGAAAAAACCCACAAAGAGGCAATAAAACTCACCGAAAGTAAACCCGAACTCGGTGTTAAAGATAAATGATAAATTCCAGTTCCTATTAAATTCTGGACATCTTCTGGGACAATTTGACTGAGTAAAGTTGCCATTTGATAGAGTTCCGTTTGCAATAATTCAAAGGAACTTAGGGCAATTAATAGGGCTAATACCGCCGGAAATAATGCTAAGGTAGCATGATAAGCCATTTCCGCAGCAAAACCCGGTAGACGCTGTTCTATAGTCGCCTGAATCAGTTTTTTAAAGGTTCTGGGATTCAAATATAGAAAAAAACGGCAGAAACGAATCATCCGTCGCCTACTTCTTTTAATCTGTTTAATTATGATAGGAAACAGGACAATTAATTGCTCCGCGACGAGATCAGCACCGCGCTGAATCAGTTTAACTAAATGGGTGTGAATAGCACAAGGTCGCCACTTAAACGATTTCAGATTTCGCCAGAACATCAAAAAGCTGGCTATGCTCATAAATATTGGGGATGGATACGGTATTCCTAATTTACTCGACTTGGGAAAGATTTTGTCAAAAAAAGGGAACAGGCTGCGTCGTGAGCTTGTCGAATGAGAACAGGGAACAGGGAACAGAAATAATACTTCTGGCTGTTTCATATTAGTTGTAAAATATTACAACCTATTTGGGATTGCTATCGTTGTTCATAAGATCAAATATGAAAGACACTCTTTTACACACTAAACCTGAATATTCTCCCTTTTCTCGATATTGGTTATTTGATCCCAAGGTAACTTTTCTGAATCATGGTGCTTTTGGTGCTTGTCCAATTCCTGTGTTAGATTCTCAATATCAATTTCGACAACAACTTGAACAACAATCTTGTCATTTTTTTGTCAGAGAATATGAAATTTTACTCGATAATGCTAGAGTTGAATTAGCTAATTTTGTGGGTGCAAATCCAGAGGAATTAGTATTTGTTCCCAATGCGACAACCGGGGTAAATACGGTTTTGCGATCGCTAATTTTCTCAGAACAAGATGAATTACTTACAACTAATCACGAATATAATGCTTGTCGGAATGTATTAGATTTTGTTGCTAGTCGCACGGGGGCTAAAATCATTATAGCAGATATTCCTTTTCCGGTCGCTTCATCTGAAGAAATTATTGATGCGATTATGGCAAAAGTTTCTCCTCGAACAAAATTAGTTTTAATCGATCATATTACCAGCCAAACCGGGTTAATTTTTCCAATTCAAGAGATTATTAAAAAGTTAACTCATTTAGGAATAGATACTTTGGTTGATGGTGCCCACGCACCCGGAATGTTAGAGCTAAACTTACAAGCAATTGGAGCAACTTACTATACAGGAAATTGTCATAAATGGTTATCTGCACCCAAGGGAGCCGCATTTTTATCGGTACAAAGGGATAGACAATCATTAATTCGTCCGCTTACAATTAGTCATGGAGCTAATTCTACCCGAAGCGATCGCTCTCGATTTTTATTAGAATTTGACTGGACAGGAACCCCCGACCCCAGTGCTTATTTATGTATTCCTGAAGCAATTAAATTCATGGGTTCTCTGTTACCCGGAGGCTGGTCAGAATTAATCAAAACTAATCATAATTTAGTGGTAAATGCTCGAAAATTATTATCTAAAAAAATAGGAATAAATTTATACTGTCCTGATGATATGATCGGTTCAATGGCAGTTTTACCTTTAGGGAAAAAATGGCAAAATTATGATAATTTGAATCAAAAACTTTGGGAAGAATATCAAATTGAAGTTCCGATTATGCCTTGGGAAGATCAAACTAAGTCCTTGATGAGAATTTCGGCTCAAATTTATAATCATTTATCTCAATATGAATATTTAGCAGAAATTTTGTTGGGGTTATAAGGGTATGCAATGAAAAGTAATAAACTATTCTCCAAAACGATATCCTTTACCATAAACCGTATGAATTAGGGGAATTTCCCCTGTAGTTTCGATTTTTCTTCTTAACAGGCGAATTTGTGCTGCTAATACATTGCTGCTCGGTTGTTCACCCTCTCCCCAGAGATATTGATGAATTTGATCATGGGTTAATAACTGTCCTGGTGAACGCATCAAATAAGCTAAAAGTTGACTTTCTTTTTCTGATAAATCAATCATGCGTTCACCTCGATAGGCGAGTTGATTATCGAGGTCTAATTCTAAGTCTAATACTTGCAAATGGTTAGAATTAATGGTAGATTCTATAACTTGATAACGACGCAGTAAGGCGCGGACTCTAGCTAATAATTCGCGTAATTCAAAGGGTTTCATTAAATAGTCATCTGCACCAGCATCTAACCCTTGAACTCGGTCATCTAGGGTGTCTTTTGCGGTTAAAAATAGAATCGGTGTTTGGTCAGAATGCGATCGCAATTCCTGACAAATTTCTAAACCGGATTTTTGCGGTAACATCCAATCTAAAATTAATAAATCATAATGATTTTGACGGGCTAAATCACAGCCAAAACAGCCATCCGTTGCAATATCAACTGTATACCCTTCCCTGGTTAATACCCGGCTTAAAGGATCTGTTAATTCGATTTCATCATCAACCAATAAAATTCGCATAAAATCGATCACCTCAGATACTGTCCAGTTTTGTGTGGGTCTGTCATCGGCATCAATCAAAAAGGAATTTCCCAAGGTATCAACACAAGCTGCTAAATTGTCGGCAGTACCTAAATCAATAGACACCGATGGTTCAAATGCTAAATCAAATTTTCCCGTTAATAATTTACCTGTCTTAAAAAACGTCTGACGGGCAAAATAAATCCCTGTATTGTACAATTTACCCGATTGTTGACAAAGATATTCTATCAACGCACGGGTTTCTGGATCTGGAGACAACAAGATTTGCTGCACTCCCATTGTTTTACTTGCTTTAGTCATTGACTCGACTATCACGACCATGTTGGTTTCTTTATGATACCATTACTAAATATTTCTAGGGGAATAAATTCCCCTGGGTCGTGTTTCCTCTGGTGGTCTGAAGACACTGAGTTTCCACACTCCCATCCTTTTTTTATGATCCATTCCAGACCTTATCATATTTATACAACGTTTTGAATGCCAAGAGATAATTAACAGATGCAGGGAAAATTAATTGTTTTTGAAGGAGTGGAAGGAGGGGGGAAAACCACTCAAATGCAACGTATCCAAGGCTGGTTACAAGGTCTGATAGATACCCCGGTGATCATCACACGGGAACCTGGGGGCACGCTATTAGGCCAGGAGTTAAGACGGTTATTATTAGAATATCAGGGGGATGAACCCATCGAAAATCGGGCAGAATTATTAATGTATGCCGCCGACCGCGCCCAACATATTGAGGGATTTATCAAGCCTTTATTATATCAGGGAAATATTATTTTGTGCGATCGCTATACCGATTCAACGATCGCCTATCAAGGCTATGGTCGAGGTTTAGATCTCAATTTAATTCATCAGTTAAATCAAATTGCCACTCAGGGGTTAGAAAGTGATTTAACCATCTGGTTAGAAATTGATGTGGAAATCGGACTCGCCAGAACTCGAAATCGAGGTAAAATGGATCGGATGGAACAAGCTAATTTGGAATTTCATCAGCGTGTACAACAGGGGTTTCAACAATTAGCTCAAGAGCATCCAGACCGAATTATACCGATTAATGGGATGTTAAATCTTGATCAAGTCACAGAAACAATTCAATTAATTTTAACTAAAAAATTAACAGCCTGGGGATTCGCAATTTAGGGTGATCAAAATAACATGAATACCTTTTTTGACCAATTAATCGAACAACAAGCCGCCATTGAGTTATTAACCCAAGTTGTAGCCCAAAATCGCATTGCTCCAGCCTATTTATTTGCCGGGGTTGATGGTATTGGTCGGACATTAACTGCTAACTGTTTTATTGAATTTCTATTTTGCCAAAATCCCGATAAACCTGTCAATCAAAAACAGATTCATTCTCGTATTCAGCAGAAAAATCACCCGGATATTTTATGGGTAGAACCCACCTATTTACATCAGGGAAAACGACTTTCTCCCAAAGAAGCGACAGAAGCTGGAGTCAAACGGAAAGCCCCCCCTCAAATTCGGATTGAACAAATTCGAGAAATTAGTCAATTTTTGAGTCGTCCTCCCCTAGAAGCATCTCGGTTAATGGTAGTAGTTGAACACGCGGAATCCATGCCGGAATCCGCCGCCAATGGACTTTTAAAAACCTTAGAAGAACCGGGAAAAGCGACAATTATTTTAATAGCACCCGGCATTGATTCTTTGTTGCCAACTTTAGTTTCTCGCTGTGCTAAAATCCCATTTTATCGGTTAACAGATGCAGGCATGATTCAAGTCCTAAAACGCCATAATTTTGATGATATTCTATCCCATGCTGAAATTTTAGCTATGGCACAAGGAAGCCCCGGACAAGCCATTTACCATTGGGAACAATTACAAACCATTCCTGTAGAATTTTTAAATAAAGTCAAAAAGCCTCCCTCTAATTTAAGATCGGCTTTAGAGTTAGCAAAGGAAATTAGTCAAACTTTGGACAGTGAAGCGCAACTCTGGTTAGTTGATTATTTACAACATTGTGATTGGCAAGATCAACAGAAAACCGGAATTATTGATCAAACCTTCTTAAAACAGTTAGAAAAAACTCGACAATATTTATTAAGTTATGTGCAACCTCGATTAGTTTGGGAATGTACATTAATGAGTCGATTTTGAAAAGATGATAATAGGCAATAGACAATATAATTCTTTATGAACAAAAAATTTTTAAATCAACAATTTGGTTTTCTATTCAAACCCAGTGGAAATCTCAAATTAGCCCGGGCTTTGAGATTAACTATTGCCCTATCTGTTGCCTTGGCCGTTGGAAAATTAACGGGTCATTCTGATATGGGTTTTTATGTGGGTCTGGATAGCTTATTTTTTCTGTTGAGTGATACTGGGGGATTTTATTCGGCTAGGGCTATTTCTCTATTATTTACAGTTTTGGTTTCCACTTTATTCGTTGCTTTGGCTACCTTGCTTTCACATATTCTATTACTTAAACTCATATTTTCATTTTGTAGTTTATTTTTAGTCGGCTATATGAGTTTATATGGACACCCAGGAGTTTTGTCTGGAATAGTAATTGGTTTGTTTACTTTATTTACCCTAAATTTACCCTCTGGAGGTTGGGAAATTGTCAGTGAAAGAGTGATTATTTGTCTAATAGCTGGAACTTGGACAATAGTATTGTGTTTGGGTATTTGGCCATTAAATCCCTATCTTCCTTTAAAAGAATCAATTAGTCAGTGTTATCAAGCTATTGCAAAATATATTAATCAAGCTAAAAATATATCTGAATCTCAAGAATTAAAACACGTTATTCAACTCAGAGAAACCCTACAGAATGCCCGTCAAGCCTGGACATTAGACCGAAAATTAAGATTAGGAAATACTAGGTTAGGGGAGTCAGCTATTATTTTAATTCAGGATGCGGATAATTTAATTACATCCATTGTTACGGTGACAGAATTAGTCCAACTTCATCAAGATGACCCTCAATTTGTGACTGTCCGTATTTTAGTCAATGATGCTTTAGAAAAAATTGCTTCATTTTGTCTAAATTTAGTTAAACTATTATGGAATAAATCGGTTTCCGTTGATACAGGTTACTTACAATCTATTGTAACTGCGATCGCCCAACAAAAACAACTCCAACAAAAAACCATAGCCGATCATGCTGAAGATTATCCGGCTTTAGTTGTTATAGAACAGATTATTTCTACCTTAGAAACCATTATTATTCAATTAGATTCTACCGCATCCACCGTCATTCAAATCAAAAATAATCAATCAATTAATCGTATCCCCAAAGACAAAATTTTATCCGCAGAATCAGAATTATTATCAGGAAGTAAAACCCCATCTTGGTTTGATTCTTTACGAGATAATTTTACCTTTGACTCCAGCTTTTTTCGTCACGGACTCCGGTTAAGTATCATGACCACAATTGGAGTAGCTATTTATAGTATAGCAGAACTTCCCCAGGGAAATTGGTTAACTATTACAATTTTAGTGGTATTACAGCCTAGTTTTGGCAATACCTTTCAACGATTTTTTCATCGGATGTTAGGAACAATTTTAGGCGCGATAGTTACCCCGATTTTTTGGTTACTAATTCCCAGTCAATTAATTTTACAAACCATTAATTTAAGTTCAATTGTGATCGGATTTGCTTTAATTCCTTTTCATTATGGTTTAGCTGTATTCTTTATCTCTATATTTGCTATTGGAGCAGAAATGAGTAGACAGGGGGGAGATTGGCAAGTCGCAATGATTCGTTTTCTCTGGACTTGTGTGGGGTCAGCCTTAGCTTTTGTCGGGGCATTTTTATTATTTAGACCAAATGAAAAAGAACAGTTATCGGTTAAATTAGTCAAAGCGATCGCAGCTTCCTTAGATTACTTTAATGCAGTTTTATTGGTTTATTTAGGAACCATCCCTTATGATTTAAACCTAATTATTAAACAACGACAAAAAACCCGTTTAGCCTATTTTAATGCTCAAGCAGCCTTACAACAGTTAAGCAGTGATCCGAATACCTCGGCCACGGATATTGAACCGAAAATAGCACTATTAATTTATTTACATCGATTTAGTCGTTCTGTGAGTGTTTTACTCGCACAACTTGAGCATTTTAGTGGCACTGAACCCCATCCCGAATTAGCGAATTTTGTTGAACAAGTTAATCAATTTTTTCTACCTCTAATTAGCTCCATTTTAACCGGAACTTTACCGCCTGCCTCACCCACTTTTGAACCTTCAATTCAAACCATACAAACCCACTTACAAACCTTACAAGTAACTCGCCTCCAAGAATTTGCTGCCGATCAAGACTATACCCCTACCCGTCAAATTTTAAAAGATTATACCATTCTAGGAATTGAACTTAATCAAATGCTCAATTCCCTCAACTCTATTGATTCTACCGTTGTCCGTTTAAACCAATAAAAAACCCCTCAAATCAGATCGAGGGGGGATAATTTGGATAACTATATTGTTAACATTGTTAACAGTTTGATCTCAAATTGATTTCAAATTAATGAATCCATTCGGGTATCGCTTCTTCTTTCGTATTAGTCCGACGTTCCGGGGTTTCACGCACAAACTTGAGATGGACAGAACGGGTTTGTTCTCCATCGGCGGCTACGGCGAAAATCGGGAAGTCGAGTAAACCATCTTGGAAAGACATCTGTAACCGGAATGTACCATCGGAGTTCAGTTTAATCGGACGTCCACCAATAGTTAAGTTAGCACTAGGTTCGGTCGCCCCATAGACAATTAGTTCAGCATCGGCCACTAACCAGAAGTCCCGGGGACGTATGGGAGGCATTGAAGCGCCCATCCCAATACCAGACATTCCCATCCCAGACATTGTATAGCCAAATCCAGCACCAGACTCCGTATAACCCACACCCGATTGAGTGTAACCAATACCAGATTGAGTATAGCCAACACCAGACTGGGTATAACCTAATCCAGCACCAGACTCCGTATAACCCACACCCGATT
>Ga0082207_1001024_pt1 | contig 14005 bp, 12 predicted proteins | sample LakMenEpi10Aug09_FD_71540 | JGI IMG/M metagenome (GOLD analysis project Ga0082207, IMG submission 71540) | reverse complement strand
AGCGCCGAACGTTCCTTCACCATACCCGACAGGCTCAACCGGTTGATACCGGGCTGGGCAGCGGGTGCGTCGGACGTCAACGCCTGCTGGTTGGTCAGGCCGCAGCCTCCTGGGACGAAGCCTTGCGCGCTTCATCGCGCTCGACGGACTTCATCATCACCGAGGCGTTGGTCTCAGCCTTTTCCTTGCTCACGGTCAGGTGGCGCAGGACGGCATCGTTGAAGCGGAAGCCCGTCTCAAGCTCAGCCAGGGTTTCCTTGCTGCACTCGATGTTCAGGCACAGGTAGTGCGCCTTGGCGAGCTTTTGGATCTGGTAGGCCAACTGGCGGCGGCCCCAGTCTTCCACGCGATGCACCTTGCCATTGGCTCCGGTGATCAGGGTCTTGTAACGCTCCAGCATGGCCGGAACCTGTTCGCTTTGATCCGGGTGGATCAGCAGAACGATCTCATAGTGACGCATGTCATCTCCTTGTGGATTCCGAGATTCGGAAGCCGCCCACGCGCGTCGGTGCGGGTGCGGCAAGGTGGCGAAAAGCCTTCAAGTATAGCGCAATTCGGTCAGCCTGTGACCTTCACCCCAGCCAGGCGCTGCCAGGTCTGCACCACGGTGTCGGGGTTCAGCGAGATCGACACGATCCCTTCCTGCGCCAGCCAGTCCGCGAAGTCCGGGTGATCGGATGGCCCTTGCCCACAGATGCCGATGTACTTGCCGGTGGCGCGGCAGGCCGTGATCGCACGTGAAATCATCGCCTTGACCGCCGGGTCGCGCTCGTCGAAGTCCTCGGCCAAGAGCTCCAGCCCCGAATCCCGGTCCAGGCCCAGCGTCAACTGCGTCAGGTCGTTGGAGCCAATCGACATGCCATCGAAGTGCTCCAGGAACTGGTCAGCCAGGATGGCATTGCTGGGCACCTCGCACATCATGATCAGCCGCAGGCCGTCTACGCCGCGCTTGAGGCCGCGCTCGGCCAGCATATGCGTGACCCGTGCGGCCTGCTTCACCGTGCGCACGAAGGGAACCATGATCTCGACGTTGGACAGCCCCATCTCATGGCGAACGCGCTTGAGGGCCTCGCACTCCATCGCAAAGGCGTCACTGAACTCACCGCTGATGTAACGGCTGGCTCCGCGAAAGCCCAGCATGGGGTTCTCTTCATCGGGCTCGTAGCGGCTGCCGCCGATGAGCTTGCGGTACTCGTTGCTCTTGAAGTCCGACAGGCGCACGATCACCGGCTTGGGCCAGAAGGCCGACGCGATGGTGGCAATCCCCTCGGCCAGCTTGTCCACGTAGAAGGCCTTGGGACTGGCATGACCGCGCGCCACCGACTCCACGGCCAGCTTCAGGTCGGCATCGATATTCGGGTAGTCCAGGATCGCCTTGGGGTGCACCCCGATGTTGTTGTTGATGATGAATTCCAAGCGTGCCAGGCCCACGCCGGAGTTGGGCACCTGCGCGAAGTCGAAGGCCAGCTGCGGGTTGCCGACGTTCATCATGATCTTGATCGGGCAGTACGGCATCTCGCCGCGCTTGACCTCGCTGACCTCGGTCTCCAGCAGGCCGTCATAGATCACACCGGTGTCGCCTTCGGCACACACGACCGTCACCAAAGCCCCATCGGTCAGCCTCTCGGTGGCGTCGCCGCATCCCACCACGGCCGGAATGCCCAGCTCGCGCGCGATGATGGCCGCATGGCAGGTGCGCCCACCGCGGTTGGTGACGATGGCGCTGGCGCGCTTCATCACCGGCTCCCAATTGGGATCGGTCATGTCGGTCACCAGCACATCGCCCGGCTGCACACGGTCCATCTCGGCAATCGAGCTCACCAGGCGAACCGGGCCGGCGCCGATCTTCTGACCGATCGCACGGCCCTCGGCCAGTGGCTTGCTGCGGCCCTTGAGCTTGTAGCGGTGCTCGACCTGGCCGGCGGCCTGGCTCTTCACGGTCTCCGGCCGCGCCTGCAGCACGTAAAGCTTGCCGTCCTGGCCGTCCTTGCCCCACTCGATGTCCATCGGACGGCCGTAGTGCTGCTCGATGATCAGGGCGTACTGGGCCAGCTCGGTGATGTCGGCATCACTGAGTGAATAGCGGTGGCGCAGGTCAGAGGGCGTGTCCTCGGTCTTGACCAGCTTGCCCGAAGCCAGGCGCTCTTCCTCCGACGCAAAGGTCATCCTGATGAGCTTGCTGCCCAGGTTGCGGCGGATCACCGCCTTCTTGCCAGCACGCAGCGCAGGCTTGTGCACGTAGAACTCATCGGGGTTCACCGCCCCCTGCACCACCGTCTCGCCCAGGCCATAGCTGCTGGTGATGAACACCACGTCCTCGAAGCCGCTTTCCGTGTCGATGGTGAACATCACACCAGCGGCCCCCAGATCGGAGCGCACCATGCGCTGAACGCCGGCGGACAGCGCCACATCGGCGTGTGCAAAGCCTTTGTGCACGCGGTAGCTGATGGCGCGATCGTTGTAGAGCGAGGCGAACACCTCCTTGGTCTTGTGCAGGATGTCCTCGATGCCCACCACGTTCAGGAAGGTCTCCTGCTGGCCGGCGAACGAGGCATCGGGCAGGTCTTCGGCTGTGGCCGAAGAACGCACGGCGAACGAGGCCTGGGGGGATTCAACGCTTAGCCGCGCATACTCGGTGCGGATGGCTGCCTCGAGATCCGGGGGAAACGGGGTGTCCTCCACCCACCGCCGGATCTCGGCACCGGCTTGAGCGAGGGCCTTCACATCGTCGGTGTCCAGCCCAGCCAGGCGCTGCGCGATCCGATCGGCCAGGCCGCCATGCGCCAGAAACTGCCGAAAGGCATGGGCGGTGGTGGCGAAGCCCCCGGGCACCCTGACGCCTGAGGACGCCAGCTGGCTGATCATTTCCCCAAGTGAAGCGTTCTTGCCGCCGACCGATTCGACATCGGTCATGCGCAACTGCTCGAACGGCAACACCAGGGCCCCTTCCAATGCGGGATTGGACATGAAGGCTCTCCAAGGCTAAAAAATCTTGTGGGCGCGGGGCGCCAATGCGTTCGATTCTAGGGATGATTGCCTATCATCACCTTGCAAATACAGGCAGGCCGCCTTGCCCAAATTGACAGCCCGCCACCGCCAACCCAGCCGCCAACCATGAGCCCCCGCACCATCTTCTACGTCTCAGACGGCACCGGCATCACCGCCGAAACCTTCGGCAACTCCATCCTCGCCCAGTTCCCCGGCCCCTTTCGCCACGTGCGCCGGCCCTTCATCGATTCCGAAGACAAGGCCTGGCAGGTGGTTCGCGAAGTCAACGAATGTGCCGAGCGCGAAGGCGTGGTGCCGGTCGTGTTCCTGACCTTGGTCAACGAGGCGGTGCGCGACATCCTGACCGACGGACAAAACGGGCCCGCCGCCCACTGCCGCGCCAAGGTAATGGACATGTTTCGGTCTTTCGTGGAACCGCTGGAAGACGAGTTCGGCGTCAAGAGCAACCACCGCATCGGCCGCTTCTCGGATGCGGCCAAGAGTCAGGAATACCACGACCGCATCGAAGCGATCAACTTCTCGCTGGCCCATGACGACGGGCAGTCGGCGCGCAACCTCGAACAGGCCGACGTGATCCTCGTGGGTGTCAGCCGCAGCGGCAAGACGCCGACTTCCCTGTACCTCGCCATGCAGCACGGCATCAAGGCCGCCAACTATCCGCTCATCCCGGAAGACTTCGAGCGCGGGCACCTGCCCTCTTCGCTCATGCCGCACAAGGGAAAGTGCTTCGGGCTGACCATCGACCCCGACCGGCTGAGCCAGATCCGAAACGAACGCCGGCCCGGCAGTCGCTATGCAGCGCTCGACAACTGCCGCGCCGAAGTGGCTGCGGCCGAGCAGATGATGCGCCGCTCAGGCATCGAGTGGCTGAGCTCGACCCACAAGTCGATTGAAGAGATCGCCACCACGATCCTGCGCGACATCCGGCCTGACCGGCTCATCTACTGAGCTGCTGACGAGCACTCTCGTACAGGCAGATCGCCGCCGCCGCGGCCACGTTAAGCGACTCCTGGCCACCCGGCTGCGGGATGCGAACACGAACCGACGCAAGGGCGGCCAACTCGCTGGCAACCCCCTGCCCTTCATGGCCAAAGACCCAGGCGCAGGCGCTGGGCAAATTGACTTTGGGCAGTTCCTGGGCCTCGTGGGAACTCGTGATCACCAACTGCGCGGCCAGGGGGCGGATGGCATCGACACCCACGCCTTCGACCAGACGCAAGCCAAAGTGGGCCCCCATGCCGGCACGAAGGACCTTGGGTGACCACAGGGCCACGGTCCCCTGCAGGGCCACCACCTGCTGAACCCCCAAGGCAGCGGCGCTTCGAAGGATGCTGCCCACATTGCCAGGGTCCTGCAAGCGATCCAGCACCACGGCACTCACGCCGGTGTGAACCGCATCCCCGGCGTCGGCGCCGGGGATCGCCACCATCATTCCCAAGGGGCTGGGCGACTCGAGCGTCGTCACCGCCTTCATCAGATTCGAAGGGATCACGGCCACGCGCGCCGCCGCCAGGGCCAGCGCGCGCAGATCCGGTCGGCCGTCCCACGCTTCTTGCGTGATCACCGACTGACCCGCGGTCAAGCCCTGCTCCAACCACGCGCGGCACAGGTGGTCGCCCTCCAGCCACACCACGCCCTCAACCCGATAGGCGCCCGGACGCGCCAGCAGCCTGCGCAGGCGCTGCAACAGATCGTTGTCACGCGAAGTGATCGATTGAACGGGCGGATTCATGGTGGCGCGATCAGGTGAGCTCCTGGGCTCGATCGGTGCGCAAGGCCAGTGCCCTCTTCACGGGCGCATAGCTGCGGCGATGGATCGGCGAAGGCCCATGACGGAACAATGCCTGCAGGTGTTCGGGTGTGGGGTAGCCCTTGTGCGCATCGAAACCGTACTGCGGATGCTGCAGGTGCATCTCCACGCACAGGCGGTCGCGGGTAACCTTGGCCAGGATGGAGGCCGCGGAAATGGCCGGCACCTTCGCGTCGCCCCCCACCACCGCTTCACCCGCCACTTTCAGCGGTGGCAAGCGATTGCCGTCCACCAGCACCAGCGCGGGCAGAAGCCGCAGGCCCTCCACCGCGCGCTTCATGGCCAGCATCGTGGCCTGCAGAATATTGAGCTCATCGATTTCTTGGACCGAGGCCTGGGCCACGCAGCAGCACAAGGCCTTGGCGCGAATCTCGTCAAACAGTGCGTCCCGACGGCGCTCGGTGAGCACCTTGGAGTCGGCCAGGCCAGCAATCGGTGCCGCTTCATCCAGGATCACCGCTGCAGCCACCACGGGACCGGCCAGCGGGCCGCGGCCGGCCTCGTCCACGCCGGCGACCAAGCCTTCACGTGCCCAACCCAGGGACAACTGCTGGGCCTGCTGCAGGGCAGCATCCTGAGCAGACGCTCGATTGCGCCTAGCCACCCAAGAGCTCCTCCAGCGCGGCAGCGGCCTTCTCGCCGGTATTCTGGCGGAGCTGCAGATGCAAGGACAGACAGCGGCTGCGATAGCGCTGCACGGCGCCGGCGTCATCCAGCCACCGCAGCGCGTCCGCGGCCACCAGATCCGGTTGGGCCTCGTCCTGAATTCGCTCAGGCACGATGAAGTCGCGACTGAGGATATTGGGCAGACCCACCCAGGGTTGCAGCCGCATGCGACGCATGCGTTGCCAGTCGGCCTGTGCCAGGCGGTAGACGATGACCTGCGGGCACTTCAGCAAAGCCGCCTCGAGGGTGGCGGTGCCACTGGCCACCAGGGCCACATCGGCCGCGGCCAAGGCATCGTGCGACTGACCCTGGACGAGCTTCAACAGCCCGGCTTGCACCAGTGGCTGCGCCATTGGCTCCACCCACGGCGACAGGCCCGGGGCAACGGGCAGCACGAACCGCAGTCCAGGTCGCGCCGCGGCCATGCGCTGTGCAGACGACAAGAGGATGGGCGCGATATGGCGGATCTCAGCCCGGCGGCTGCCAGGCAAAAGGGCCACCAGCGCTTCACCCGCGCGCCCGAATCCCAGGGCCTCCCGTGCGGCCGCGCGATCGACTTCCAATGGAATGGCATCGGCCAGGGGATGCCCCACGTAGCTTGCGGAAACGCCCTGGGCCGCCAGCAACTCGGGCTCGAAGGGGAACAGACACAACACATGATCGGCCGCCGCCTTCAGCCGCTGCACCCGCTCGGGTCGCCAGGCCCAGATCGAAGGGCACACGAAATGGACGGTCCGCAGGCCGCCCTTGCGCAGCGCGGTTTCCAGTCCGAAGTTGAAGTCAGGTGCGTCTACCCCCACGAACACATCCGGCCGCTCACGCAAGAGGCGCTGTCTTGTGCGGCGACGCAGCCAAAGCAACTCCGGCAGGCGCTTGATCGCGTCCACATAGCCGAACACACTCAGCCTTTCCGAAGGCGCCCAGGCCTCAAAGCCCTGCTCCACCATGCGCGGCCCACCAATCCCGCCGCTTTGCAGCCCCGGCCAGCGGGCCTTGAGCCCCTGCAGCATCAGAGAAGCCAGGAGGTCGCCTGAGGCCTCGCCGGCCACCAGGGCCAGACGCATCAGCGCACGATGCCGCGTTCGGCGCGGCTCAGAAAGTCAAGCATCAGGGCCACATCGGCCAAGGCGGCTTCGCCCAAGGGTTCGCCTGCAGCCTGTGCCTCATCGGCCAGTGCCTGAATACCTGTGATGGCTGCGCCCAAGGTGAGGGATTCGCGGTACAGCAAACGGTGCATGCGCCGCACCACGGCCTGCCGTTTCTCGTCGAAACCGCGGCGCTTGAGTCCGGTGAGGTTGACCGCGCGGACGGCAAGCGGGTGACCATCGTCGGTCATGTAGGGCGGCACGTCCTGGGCCACATGGCCCTGGAAACCGATCATCGCGTGGGCGCCGATCTTCACGAACTGGTGCACGCCCGTCAGGCCGCCGATGGTGACCCAATCGCCCACGTGCACATGCCCGGCCAGCGTGGCATTGTTGGCCAGTACGGTGTGATGCCCCAGACGCACGTCGTGCGCAATGTGGACATAGGCCATGATCCAGTTGTCGTCGCCAATCCGCGTGACGCCCTCGTCCTGTGCGGTGCCCGTGTTGATGGTGCAGAACTCGCGGATGGTGTTGCCGTCTCCGATCTCCAAGCGCGTGGGCTCGCCGGCGTACTTCTTGTCCTGCGGTGCCTGTCCGATCGAGGCAAAGGAAAAGATGCGGTTGTGGCGTCCAATCGTGGTGTGGCCGTCGATCACGGCGTGCGAGCCGATGGTGGTACCCGCCCCGATCTTGACATGCGGTCCGATCACGGCATACGGGCCAACCTGCACATCGGCAGCCAACTCTGCACCCTCATGGATGACGGCTGTGGTGTGTATGGACTTCATCGAATGCATGCTCACGCTGAGGGCGTCAGGCCACCTTGCGCATGGTGCACATCAGTTCAGCCTCCACGGCCACCTCATCACCCACCGTTGCCCAAGCCTTGTACTTGTAGATGCCGGCGCGGGCACGTTCGATCTCCGCATTGAGCAACAGCTGGTCGCCGGGCTCGACCACACGCTTGAAGCGTGCACCGTCGATCCCCACGAAGTACACCACCGTGTCCTCACCCGGCTCGGTACCGGCTGACTCAAAACTCAGCAGCGCCGCTGTTTGGGCCAAGGCCTCGAGCATCAACACCCCCGGCATCACCGGCCGCGACGGAAAGTGACCCTGGAAAAAGGGTTCGTTGATGCTGACGTTCTTGAGGGCCTGAATGCGCTTGTCTTTCTCGAAGGACAGAACCCGGTCGACCAGCAGGATCGGGTAGCGGTGCGGCAACAGCTTGAGGATGCGGTGAATATCGAGCATGGTCAGGGCAGCTTCTTTTCAAGTTGGCGCAGGCGGTCGCGCATCTGGTGCAGTTGGCGCAGCGTGGCCGCGTTCTTTTCCCAGGCGGCATTGTCATCGAAGGGGAAGACGCCGCTGTACTGCCCTGGCTTGGTGATCGAACGCGTCACCACGGTGGCCGCGGAAATGTGCACGTCGTCTGCCAGGGTGAGGTGCCCCAGGATGATGGCGCCACCGCCCACGGTACAGCGTTGGCCGATGACGGCGCTGCCGGCCACGCCCACGCAGCCGGCCATGGCCGACCCCCGACCGATGTGAACGTTGTGGCCGATCTGGATGAGGTTGTCCAACTTCACACCGTCCTCGATCACGGTGTCTTCCAGCGCCCCGCGGTCGATGCAGGTATTGGCGCCAATCTCGACATCGTCACCGATGCGCACAGCCCCCAACTGCTCGATCTTCACCCATTGGCCGGCATGCGGCGCGAACCCGAAGCCATCGGCACCCACCACCACACCAGGGTGCAGGATGCCTCGCGCACCGACGCGGCACGCCTGCATCAAGGACACCGAAGCCGCCAGCCTCGTGTGAGCCCCGACATGGGTATCCTGCCCCAGGATGCAGTGCGGCCCGATCATGGCGCCTTCGTCGACGACCGCGCCCGCCGCGACGTGGCACAAGGGCCCGATGCTGGCCGTGGGATGGACCCGGGCGCCTTGCTCCACCACCGCACTGGGGTGCACACCGCCGGGCGCGGCGGCACGACCCTGCGCCGCCCACCATTGGGTGAGCCGGGCATAGGCCAGGTAGGGGTCGGCCACCAGCACCAGGCTGGCAGATGCACACTCCTGGGCTTGGAGCGGCCACAGGTGCTCGGCCACGATGACGCAGCCGGCCTGTGTGGTAGCCAGTTGGGCCCGGTATCGGGCGTTGGAGAGGAAGGAAACGCAGTCGGCGCTGGCAGACTGCAACGTGGCGATGCGGGTGAGGACCCGGTGCGGATCGCCCTGCACGCGACCGTTCACCAGCGTGGCGATGGCCTGCGGCGTGGTCGGCATCGTCCTGGAAAGGGGCGCCAGACTCAGCGCCCCAGCACCGTCACTTGGTGTTGTTCAACGTGTCCATCACCTTCTTGGTGATGTCCACACGGGGGCCTGCGAAACCCACGTCGATCAGGATCAGGTCGAACTTCTCACTGTCCATGATCTGACGGATGACGCGGCCCGTTCGCTCCTGGATGGAGGCGATCTCTTCATTGCGCCGCTGGTTCAGGTCTTCCTGGAATTCCCGGCGCTTGCGCTGCAGATCGCGATCCTGCTCGCCGAGTTCGCGCTGGCGACGGTTGCGCTCGGCCTCGGATAGCGTGGGAGCATCCTTCTCGAACTTGTCCGAGGCGGCCTTCACCCGGTTGGCCAAGTCGTTGAGATCCTTCTCGCGCTTGCCGAATTCCGTCTCGATCTTGGTGCTGGCCGCGCGTGCCGCCGTGGACTCACGCAGAACGCGCTCGCTGTTGACGTAGCCGATCTTCAGTTCTTGCGCCTGGGCGAACAGCGGCGTGGCAACCAAGGCAGCCACACCCAAGAGCCGTTTGAAGGAGTTGATCTTCATCATCATGTCAGAACGCAGTGCCGATCTGGAATTGGAAACGCTGGATTCTATCCTGCGGCCGGTACTTCACTGGAACACCCCAGCTCAGCTTGAGGGGGCCGACCGGTGAGATCCAGCTCAGGCCGATGCCGGCGGCCACGCGCAGCGAGTCCGCATCAACGCGCTCCGTCTCCGCCCATACATTGCCTGCGTCGGCAAAACCGAACAGGCGCAGGCTCTTGTCGTTGCCCGTACCGGGCACCGGCACATACAGCTCGGTGTTGAGATTGAATCGCTTGGAGCCCCCGATGTAGGCGCCGGTCACGTCCACCGGACCCAGCGATCCCTGCTGGAACACCCGCACCGAACCCAAGCCGCCACCGTAGAAGTTCTTGAAGATCGGATAGGGCTTGGAGCCCAGGCCGGCGCCCCAGCCCAATTCGGCGTTCACACCCAGGGTCAGCTTGCGGCTCCACAAGGGGAAGTACTGCTGGTACTGCAGGTTGGTTCGCGTGTACTGCGCATCGCCCAGGGCGGAAAGCTCCATGTTGATGCGCTGCAGGCGACCGCGACTGGGGGTCAGCACGTTGTCGCGCTGGTCACGGGCCCAACCGATCGTCAGGGGGAAGGATGTGCTGTTCGAGCCGAAGTTTTCGCGGTACAGGAAGTACAGGTTGGGCAATGCCGCCGATCCCTTGATGCGGGTCTGCTCGGCACCGATGCCCATGAACACCGTGTCGACTTCCGAGAAGGGAATACCAAAACGCACCGCGGCGCCGGGGGTCATCAACTCGTAGGTCTCGCCCTGCGTGTTGTAGGGGCGTGAGGTCCGGTAGAACACGTCCAGCGCCCGAGACACGCCGTCCTTGGTGAAGTACGGGTCGACCGTGGACACCACCAGGTTGCGGTTGAACCGGCTGCTGTTGACCTGCAGGCCCAGGTAGTGACCGGTACCCAGGAAGTTTTCCTTCTGCAAGGAGCCCGAAACCGTCAGGCGTTCCAGGCTCGAATAGCCCGCACCGATCTGGAAGTTGCCAGTGGCCTTCTCAGTGACGCTGGCGTTGAGGTCCACCTGGTCGGCGGTACCGGGAACCTCTTGGGTCTCGATGTTGACGTCCTTGAAGTAGGCCATGCGCTCCAGGCGCTCCTTGGACAACTTGATCTTGCGGCCGTCGTACCAGCTCGACTCGAACTGCCGGAACTCGCGGCGGATCACTTCATCGCGGGTCGTGGTGTTGCCGGAGATGTTGATGCGTCGCACATAGGCGCGGCGCCCCGGATCGGCCACCAGGGTGAGCTCGACCTGCCCGGTCTCGCGGTTCATGTCCTGGCGCGCCTCTACCCGCGCAAAGGCGTAGCCATACACGCCGAAGCGTTCGGTGATGCGGCGCTGCGTTTCGGCCACGTCCTCGCTGCGGTAGGCGGCTCCGGGCTTGATCGCGATCAGGGACTTGAATTCATCGTCACGGCCCAGCAGTTCGCCCCCGAGTTTCACGCTGGTGACGGTGTAGGGCTGCCCCTCACGCACGCTCACGACGATGGAAATCGACTGCTTGTCCGGCGACATGGTCACCTGGGTGGACTCCACCGCGAACTCGAGGTAACCGCGGTTGGTGTAGTGCGCGCGCAGCGCCTCCAGGTCGGCGTTGAGCTTGGAGCGGGCGTAGCGGTCGCGCTTGCTGTACCAGGTGAACCAACCGCTCTTGGTCTGCTCGAAAAGCTCGAGCAAGTCCTTTTCCTTGAACACCTTGGCGCCCAGGATGCGCATGTCGCGAATCTTGGCCGGCTCGCCCTCGGTGGTGGTGAAGGTGACCGAGACGCGGTTGCGCTCACGCGGGGTGACGGTGGTTACGACCTCGGCCCCATACAGGCTGCGGGTCAGGTACTGGCGCTTGATCTCCTGCTCGGCGCGGTCCACCAACGCACGGTCGAAGGGTTGCCCCTCAGAGATACCGGCGTCCCGCAGGGCCTTGACCAAGGTGTCCTTGTCGAACTCCTTGATGCCGACGAAGTCCACGCTGCCGATGATGGGCCGCTCCTCCAGAACGACCACCAGCACCTGGTCCTCAACCTGCAGGCGAACATCCTTGAACAGTCCGGTGGCAAACAGGGCGCGGACCGCCGCTGCTCCCTTTTCCTCGTTGTAGAGGTCGCCCACGCGGAACGGCAGGGCCGCAAAGACGGTGCCCGGGTCGGAGCGCTGCAGGCCCTCGACGCGGATGTCCTTGATGGTGAAGGGATCGATAGCCCAGGCGTTGGCCGACGCGGCGGCCATGGCCACGGTGGCCACACAGGCGATCAGGGGGTTCAGGCGCTGCGCCGGATCAATAAGGGACATGTGAAGCTTCAGTTCAGGCCCAACAGGCGGATGACGTCGTTCGTGAGTGCCAGGGCCATCAGCATCAGCAGGAGCACCATGCCGATGCGCTGAAGGCGTTCGAGCCACACTTCCGAAGGGGGACGACCGGTGAACGCCTCGAAAAGATGATACATGAGGTGCCCCCCGTCGAGCATCGGCAGCGGCACAAGGTTCAACACGAACAGGCTGATGCTGACAAGGGCCAGAAAGCCCAGGTACTGGGCCGCCCCACGCTGTACGGACTGGCCGGCCGCATCAGCAATGGTCAGGGGGCCGGAAAGCTGCCGAAGCGAGGCCTCGCCAATCACCATGCGACCGATCATCCGCACGGTTAGCCATGACATCTCAATCGACTGGGCCGCACCATGGGCCACCGCCTGCAGGGGCCCCTTGCGAACGGTGACCCACTCCGGCGCCGTGCCGATGGCCGCCTCCACGCGGCCCACGCGCGTACCGTCGGCCGAGGTGGTGGCGCGGGGCTGCACCTCGAGCGTCAACTCCCTCCCCTCGCGCATGACCACCCATTGTTGCGGGTCGGCCCGGTCAAGGTGGCGGCGGATGCGCTCCCGCAGTGCCGCCGCGTCGCGCACGGACACGCCATCCACCGACAACACCCGGTCGCCCGCACGCACATCGGCTTCCTGGGCGGCCCCACCATCCATCACACGCTGAATCACCGGTTCACTGAAGGCACCACTGAGCCCCACCCGGCGCAAAAACTGCTCATCGACCTCACCGGCGAAGGCGGAAAGGTCCAGCGTGGCCTGGCGTGCACCGACGAACCCTTCACGGGTCAACTGCAACCGGACCGTCTGCCGGTCGAGGGCTGCACGGGTCAACTGCCAGTGCAGAGCACTGAGGGAGTCGACATCCTCGCAGGCCTCATCTGGACTTCGCCCCAAGGGGTTGGGCGCACCGACACACACGGACACGACACGGTCACCGGCTTGAACCCCAGCGCGCTCGATCAGGCTGCCCGCCACCGGGGTGGCCAGGCGGGCCACCGGCTCCTGCGTGCCCCACCAGGCGGCCGCCGCGTAGAGCAGTATCGCCAGGATCAGGTTGGCCAACGGACCCGCGGCCACGATCAAGGACCTCTGCAGCAGGGGACGTCGGTCGAAGGCCGTGGGCAGCAACTCAGGCGACACCTCCTCCTCCCGCGTGTCCAGCATGCGCACATAGCCGCCCAGGGGCAAGGCGCACAGCACCCACTCGGTGGCCTGAGGGTTCGCTTGGCGGCGCCAAAGCACCGGTCCGAAACCCACCGAGAAACGCAGCACCCGAACGCCACAGGCGCGCGCCATCCGGTAGTGACCCCACTCGTGGACGGTCACCAGCACCGCGATGGTGAGCAGGAAGGAAAGAACTGTTGTCATGGCGCGGGCGTCCAGATCCCCATGGTCAGACGGCCCGCGCGTCGGCCCAGCGACCAACCTGGGTGCGCACGCCTTGGTCCAGCGCGATCAGGTCGTCCAAGCCGGCATCCTTCATCAGCCGGGGCTCAATCTCGTTCAAGGCGCGGGCATTGAGCCGGTAAATGTCCATGAATCCGATGCGACCGGCCAGAAACCGCTCCACGGCCACCTCGTTGGCCGCATTCAACACCGCGGTACTGCCCAGGGGACCACGCAGGGCATGCCAGGACAGGAACAGACCGGGGAAACGTCGCTCGTCGGCCTCCTCGAAGGTCAGCGCCTTCATCGAGGTCCAATCCAGGGCACAGGCGCCGGATTCGATGCGCTGCGGCCAGGCCAGGCCATAAGCAATCGGTACGCGCATGTCCGGCGTGCCCAACTGCGCCAACACGGACTGGTCGCGGCACACCACCATGGAGTGCACGATGCTTTGGGGATGGATCACCGCGCGGATGCGCTCAGGCTCCAGGTCGAACAACCAGCGCGCCTCGATGACCTCCAACGCCTTGTTCATCATGGTGGCCGAGTCCACCGAGATCTTGCGTCCCATCACCCAGGTGGGGTGGGCGCAGGCCTCCTCGGGCGTGACGGCTTCCAGGGACTTCGGATCGCGCTGTCGGAAGGGGCCGCCGGATGCGGTCAGGATGATGTGGTCGACGCGCTGAGACCAGGTGCCACGGTCTTCCGGCAGACATTGGAAGATGGCCGAGTGTTCGCTGTCGATGGGGATCAGCGTGGCGCCGCCTTCCCTGACGGCCTGCATGAACACCGCGCCGCCCACCACCAGGGCTTCCTTATTGGCCAACAGCAGCCGCTTGCCGGCTCGCGCAGCGGCCAG
>Ga0082207_1001019_pt1 | contig 14072 bp, 16 predicted proteins | sample LakMenEpi10Aug09_FD_71540 | JGI IMG/M metagenome (GOLD analysis project Ga0082207, IMG submission 71540) | reverse complement strand
ATCCAAGGTGTGAAGGGTGCAAGCTTCATTAATCCTTGCCGCCGTAAACAAACAGACAGCAAAAATTACCCTATCTCTGAGGTTGTGCAAACCTTCATTAAATAGGATCTGGATTTCATCATGGCTGAGTATTTTGGCTTTCCCGTGTCTGTTTACTTTCAAGATTTGCACCCATACCCGTTAAGAGGATTGTTAGGGCGTGGGTAGTGCCTTTGCAAGTGGCTTAAAAAATCAATATGGTTTCGTGCAAAAGTTACACACAATGAAGTTCATTTTTTACATTCATCATTGCGGGTTGCTTATCCTTTTTATTTTGCTCATCTGGTTTCAGTGAATAATCCAAACGAGTCCAGACATATTGATTTATTTGCACCTCCTGTTATTCGTTATGTTATCCGTTATTGATTACGTTATTGGTTATGTTATTCGTTACCTCAACGGGTCAATAAAAAACTAGACTGTAGGAAGGGCTTGGGGAGAAACGTCAATAAATATCAGAGGATTAATAAAATTTAATAAATCTGTCCATGAGTTCAAATCGGTATCCTGATAATTGGAAACAACTAGCTTTGGCGGTTAAGGAAGCGGCGAATTGGCAATGTCAACGATGTGGTCGTTTATGTCTGAAACCTGGAGAAACCTTACCCGATAACCTAAAACGCCGAGCTTATATTTTGCAAGTCCATCATTGGAATCTTGATCCTGGGGATAATAGGTTAGAAAATTTAGTGGCATTGTGTAGTAGTTGCCACCTAGCTTGTCATTGTCGCAGTCGTGGAAATATCTCACCTGGGCAGTTATTCCTTGACTTAAAACTCTAAGATACGGAAAAACTATCTGTGGAGGCAGTTCAAAGAGGGAGGTTGATTTTGTCTGGATATAACGCGATCGCAACCCAGAGGAAAAGACTATCACAGTGTATGTCAGAGCCACCAAACTAAGACCAATTCAACAATCGACCACTACCCCGACGCAAAACTGGGGAATATACTGCCAAAAAGAAGACAACGGCGAGGCAAAAAACAAACTGGTACATCTATCAAACCTTTAACCAGCCTTTGTTCTTTACAGTAAGCACAAATAACAAACAACCGAGGCAATAAAAAATGAAAAGCGTAATGATAACCGGAATTTGCTGCTTTACCTTTATAACTTGTTTTTCAATAACAAAAGAACCCCTAAGCGCTATCGCTATAAGTATTGGCCCACTAACTATGGTAGCCAAATTTGGAGCCTGATAAAAACAATACATTCCCTTGCTATGTCGAAAAAGAAGAACAAACACTATAACGCGATCGCGCTAACCTTCAAAACCCAAATAAACCCCCGGCACAAAACTGGGGGTTTGTTGTGCCGGGTAATAGATGCTGATGCGTTACAAATTGTTAAGGATTAATGCAGTAATGCAGTAAAGAGTAAGATAGTTTAACTTTAGTCTTTATAAGTAAATTTCTCTTATGCTGGTACAGCTTTTGCTCTCTGTTTAAAGCTTTGAAAGTCTATTAATTTTGAATCTTTAGCTGCTTCCCAGATATCATTAACAAGGGCTATTAATGGTGGGATTATAAGCAAAACGTACTGACCTATTCCCTTATCTTTTTTGCCAGCAATCTTTAATGCTGTAGGCATATTAGCACCAAAATCAGACCAATCTTGCTCTATCCAGAAGACTTCATCGCCCACAACAACTAACTGCTTATTTCTCAAGCTGTTGTCATATCCACTTTTGTCTAAAAATTCAATTATTTTTCTGACGGTCTGCAAAGAAATTTCTTCTTGTCTTAAATTTCGGATCGCTCGAATCTCTAAAAGTTGCTCCCAGCTAAAAACCACAGTGGGTCTTCCACTGGTTGCGCCATATCGGTAAGGAACGATCAGTCCTACTTTTTCTAAATAAGCAAGTCGGCTTGATGTGCAGCCTGTTAACTGCATTGTCTCCTTTCTTGTAAAACCTATCATTTGGGTCATTGCCGATCTCCCTCAACTTGCTACTCAGAACTTCGTTCTTAACCTCCACAGGTTAGAGTTAACCTTACATTATAGTAAATAGGCGGATCAATATGCAATATAATTATAACTTAATATTTTTCAACCACACCATGTTCTATAAAAAGACATTTTTGTAGAACATGGTGCTAAGATGTAGGCATATTTATACAAAAGGAGTTCAGATGAGCGACAAACTGCACAAACCCGGTGAGACAACGCCTGTAAGCGGTCAATATGAATTGACAGGGCCGCGCGGTGGCAGTAAAGGGCAGGAAATCACCTCTACCAAAGGTAATCCCCTGCCCCCTACTCAAGAACCTAACCAACGCTACAAGCTGGTAGATCCGACTAAACACAAGAACCCTTAAGCTCTTGGTGGACTATCCTGATTGATTGATAGAGGCTCATCAGTTAGAAGCTGGTGAGCCTTTCCTTGATTTTAGATTCATTGCGCCATCAATCACAAGCGATCGCAAAACTAGAATATTTATCTCAAGGGTTTCAGCCTGGTTTTTTCAGTAAGGTTCAACTGGTACAGCGATTTCAACATCCTTAACGGCACTTTTGACATGGTTGCTACTCAAACCCCGAATAAGACGATTGGGGAGTATTATTGGATACTAAATCAGTATTTTCTGGGGTGATAATTGGGACAATGCGATTATCAATCCTCTGGAAATCTGAGTGGCTTAGGGAGTGAGGGTTCGTGGGTAATATCATTAAAACAGTTAAAATAAAACTGAGGATAATTTCTGGAATTCTTGAATGAAATCTTGAAGTAATTTTTAATGGGGTCATGTTTTCAATTCAACCATAAACAATTATGAATAACAACGAGTCGCAATCCTCAAGAGAATTATTAAAAGATTATCAAACCTCTAAGATCAACGATGTTGTTGATTCTTGTGTGAAAGCCGTGATATCCCAAATTCCTGGAGTATCACAATTCTATAATGATTTTGTTAGATCTCCTTCGCAGAAACGATTAAATAAAGTTTTAGAAGCTATAGTTGCAGATATAGAACGGTTAAAGGCGGAAACTAGGGGTCAGGTTAATTTAGATAACCCTTCATTCCAAACAACCTTAATGAATGCTCTCCAAATCGTCATGAGGAATCATCAAGAAGAAAAAATCCTTGCTCTCAAAAATGCTGTTCTTAATTCTAGTTTTATTCATCCAATAGATGATGATTTACAATTCATGTTTTTGCACTGGATTGATGAATTTACTCCTTCGCATTTAAAAATATTAGTTTCACTTAAAAGCCTTAATGACTATGCTGAAACAATAATTACTAAAATAAATAATGGATTTAATACACTAGAAGAAAGTTCCGATAGCAATGAGGAAAGTAATGCAATTTGTTTTTTAGAAGAACTAAATTCTAATCCTAATTTTTATAATCAAATTTTAAAAGATTTAGAAGATAGGGGATTGGTAGATTTCGATGATCGTAGGACACTTATAAACAATCCTTTGTTCAAAATGAAAACTAAAAAAAATATGAGTATTATAAGAAATAAATATCGTCCAGCCAACCAAGAAATAAGCCAAAAAGATTTATCTCTTATATTGGAAAATTTTTATCAAATTTCAGAAAATTTTGTGAATTGTTTTGAACGAGCAGAATTGGGAAGATTAAATTATGTATCTGAAATTAATGAAATTTATCCTACAAAGGATATTAAGACATTATTCTCCGAAAGTAAATTTTTAAAAAATAGAGTTACAGAAACAGGTGAATGTTTTTTGGGTTTTATAGAATCCCCCCTTGCTTCATAAGTTTAACAAAAATCTGTGATTGATTAATTGACCTTGACGCCTTAAAGTACAAATTGAGTCCCTACCACAAAAACAACTTAACAATTCCTCTGAAACCTCCTCTGCGGAATTCTGGGGGGTTTACTGGCGATCGCCAAACTCAGTCCTTTCACTGTATGACAACAAGCAACATCCTCCAATACGAATCAAAAATCTGGGCAACAGCCGACCTCCTGCGGGGTTGTGGCATCAAGGAATCGGAATGGCCATCCTATATGATGCCGTTTTTTGCCTTGGTAATGATTGAAAGCCGACTGCTGAGAATGTTGGATGAATATAAAGCGGAAATTGGCGAGGAAGATTGGGCAGAAATTGATAAAGAAGACCAAATTGAGTTAATTCGGGATAAAGGTCAAGGTTATAATACTTATATTTTTGAAAAAAACCAAACCCTAAAGGATATTTGCAGAAACGATAAATCTTTTAATATTGATTTTGAAGCTTATTTACACGGTTTTGACAGCGAAACCAAAGACCTTTTAGGGGTTGATGCGACGGACGGAGAGAAGTTTTTAGATATTAAAGGGGTAATTACTAAGCTCAACGCGAAAAAGGTTTTATTGGGCTATACAAAAGAATGGAGTGGCATTGATTTAAAACCCTTTAATAACTCAGATATTACCACCTTAGAAGAACATATTAAACGCCGTTGGGCAGATATTTCGGCAGAAACCGCAGGGGAACAATATACCCCCGATGATGTTATCGGGTTGATTGCAGAAATTATCGCTTCTAAAATTAAAGAATCCGACCGCCTTTTGAAAATTTATGACTGCACCTGTGGCGGGGGTAATTTACTGTTTGGGGTGGAAGATAGGATTAATGAAAAGTTTAAACGCTTTACCCAAACCTACGGACAAGACTGGAACGATGCCCTTTATGCTTTAGCTAGAATTGAAAGTCGATTTCGTCCCGGTTCAAAGATTGAACACGGCAACACTTTAACCAATGACAAATTCTACAACGATGACTTTGATATCGTGGTGGCAAATCCGCCTTATGGGGTGAGTTGGAAGGGCTACCAAAAGGATATTGAAAATGATAAAACAGGGCGGTTTAAATATGAACCCTCGATTTCTGATGGTCAATTGTTATTTATGCAGCATTTGATCTCAAAAATGGATACAAACGGCATTGGAGTTGTGGTTCATAATGGTTCAACTTTATTTTCTGGGGATGCGGGTTCGGCTGAAAGTAATATCCGTAAATGGATGCTAGATTCAGATTTTGTAGAGGCAATTATTCAGTTACCAACGGATGAATTTTTTAATACGGGCATTCATACTTATCTATGGATTTTAAATCAGAATAAAGATGCTGACTGCCAAGATAAGGTGATGCTAATTAATGCCAGTGATAAGTTTAAAGCGTTGAAAAAAAACAAGGGAGCTAAACGAAAAGAGATTGATGAAACTCAGCGTTTAGAAATTGTAGAAACTCTGCGTAATTTTACAGACAATGACTATGCACGGGTGTTTGATAAGGAATTTTTCTATTTTAATAAACAAGCCATCATGCTCACCAATATAGATGAGAATGGCACAAGTTTTGTGAGCCAATTGAAACCGGGAGAAACGAGCAAAAAACTAACTGCGATTAAGTTAGAAAATGAAGAACGGACTTTAACAGAATTTACGATTACCGAGTATGATTCTGGGCGGTTTAGTTCATTAATAGAGAGGTTTGAACAGGATATTAAACCTTTTATTGATTCGTTGGATTATAAGGATAAACCGTTAATTATTACCACAGAAAAGGCTGAGTATAAGTTTGATAGCGATAGGGAAACTATTGTTAAATTTGTCAAGGGCAAATATGAAGAATTAGGCTGTGGTAAAATTGTGGTGAAAGCGGCTTTTAAAAAGGCGAATAAAAAATCATCTGAACGGATTGAAATTACAGTGGAACTGACGCCAGATTATCAAAAGGATTATGAGATTATTCCGTTTCATCGGGATGAGGGAGAGAACCAAAAAGCAATCGAGGCTTTTATGGCGAAGTATATTACTAAGCCCTTTGAATATTTAGAAAATGTTGTTGGGGTAGAGATTAACTTTAATAAGGTGTTTTATAAGCCGGAGAAGTTGAGGAGTGTTGAGGAAATTTTAGAGGATATAGCCGTGATTGATGAACAGTTAAAGCAGCTTGAACAACTAATGATTAATAATTAATGAGGAGTTATTATGGCCCTGAGCATTGATGAAATTTACGATCAAATTATTGACAATTTTTTACCCGCAGAACGATTGCGGTTAGCGACCCTTATTCTTAATAATTTGGTAGAACAAAATGCTGGTGTTATAGATAAAAGTCATACCTGGACTGAGGAAGATATATCTGATTTAACAGATTTTTCTTTACAGTATGCTGCAACAGCTTACAATCATAACGAGGAATTAGCAGAATGACATTTAATGGTGGTGATGTTGTAACGGTTGATTTTCCAGGAGTAAAAGGAATAAAACGTCGTCCTGCTGTGGTTTTGTCTTCAGAGATTTACCATCAAAATCGCCCTGATGTGATTGTAGGGTTGATTACAAGTCAAACAGATGTTTTAGGAGTAACAGATTATCTCCTTCAGGATTGGCAGGCGGCTGGGTTGCGGGTTGCCTCTGTTTTCCGATGTTTTATTGTGACGTTACCCCCCTCTGCAAATTTGGTTCGCATTGGGCATTTATCAGAACGCGATTGGCAAGGCGTTTGCGCTTGTGTAAACCTGTCTTTTGCCTCATTAATTGTGGAGAATTAATAATGAATAGAAAATTTTTAATTAGTCGTTATCCAGCTTATAAAGATAGTGGGATTGAGTGGATAGGTGAAATTCCTAAATATTGGGAAGTCAAACGGATTAATGATATAGCAGTTCAACAAAAGATCAAGAATGCCGGACTTATCGAAAAAAATCTGCTTTCATTGAGCTATGGGAAAATTAAAAGGAAGGACTTTAAAAGTAATTTTGGGTTACTTCCTGAATCTTTTGAAACATATCAAATTACTGAAAATGGAAATATCATCCTCCGACTAACCGATTTGCAAAATGATAAAAAAAGCCTGAGAGTGGGGTTAGTGAAGGAACGTGGAATTATAACTTCGGCATATTTATGTCTCCATTTATTCAAATATATTGATCCAGTTTTTGCCTACTATCTGTTTTTTACATACGATATCTGTAAAGTTTTTTATTGGTTTGGTGGTGGGCTTCGTCAATCAATGAAATTTGATGATATCAAGGTTCTTCCTTTTATTATTCCTCCGTTAAATGAACAAAAAGCGATCGCCAACTACCTCGACACTAAAACCGCCCAAATAGATCGACAAATTGACCTACTCACCGAGAAAGCGAAGCTATACAACAACTTGAAACAGTCTTTAATCAATGAAACTGTAACACGCGGACTTGATAAAACTGTACTGATGAAAGATAGCGGTATTGAGTGGATAGGTGAAATTCCTGAACATTGGAGAATTTATCATTTGAAAAACTGTGTAAGTCTAAAAATTACAGACGGGCCTCATGAAACCCCAAATTTTACTGATAATGGAGTTCCATTTATATCAGCAGAAGCTATTCAAAATGGTGGGGTTAACTTTGATTCAAAAAGAGGGTATATTTCAGAAGAAACGGACAAAATTTATGCTCTAAAATGCAAGCCAAGAAGAGACGATATTTTTATTGTAAAATCTGGCTCAACAACGGGAAAAATTGGTTATGTCTCAACAGATATAAACTTTAATATTTGGTCGCCCTTAGCTTTAGTTAGAGCTAATAAAATAAATTATTCTCGATATCTATTTTATTTTTTATCTTCTTCATTTTTTCAGAAACAAGTTCAAATGTATTGGTCGCTTGGTACACAACCCAATATAGGCATGAAAGTTTTGGAAAATTTACAGGTTATTGTCCCCCCTCTCACTGAACAAAAAGAGATCGCAGATTACCTCAACACCAAAACCTCCCAAATAGATAAAATTATCGAAACCATTAACACCCAAATCGAAAAACTAAAAGAACTGCGTAAAACCTTAATTAACGATGTTGTAACCGGAAAAATTAAAGTTGTATAATTGTAACTTCTACCATAATCTTTCTATGTCATAACCATCAAACTTTTCATCAATACTGATAATTACTAATTCTTCCCTCTTAGCTTGAGCTATCAACAACCTGTCAAAAGGATCTCGATGATAATTAGGCAAATTACTCAGGGCATAAATATGAGATAAATCAAGGGGTAATAACTCAATTCTATTCTGTTTAACCTCATCCTCAACCAATTCAGGTAACGCCGTTTTCAACTGAAGCTTACCCAAAGATAACTTAATTTGCATTTCCCAAATACTCACAACACTTAAAATTACTTGAATCTTCGGATTGGTGAGAAGATTGTAAACAGTAAAAGAGAGTTTTTGAGAATCGCTAGTCCACCAAATAAACACATGGGTATCAATCAAAATTCTCATCAATCTTCCCCCAACCAAAACTCATCAGGTAAAGGATCATTAAAATCATCGCTCATCCAGATTTCCCCTTGATGTAACCCCGGTGTTCGTGGCGCATGAGATAAATTAGATACTAACGTATTATCTTCTTTCGCAGACTGGATTAAATTGAACACCTGCAATAGCAAAGCTTCTGGTGCTGATGACAATTCGCGTATAATGGTTTCTAAGATAGTCATTTTCGTAACCCGTAAAACCTATGTTCCTAATTGAGCATAACTACATCCATTATCCATTAAAACCATGCACGAAACCCAACTACAAGATAAATTCATCATACCTTTCTTTCGGGATACCCTGGGCTATAAAGAAGTCAAAGCCAACACCGTCAGCAACTCCCTAATTATAGAAGAAGACTTAGAAGCCTTTATCTCCACCACAGAACTCAATCAAAAACCCTACGAAACCCTCCTCAAAAAATATAACGGTAACAAACAACAATTACTTGCAGACCTGATAGAATTAATTCAAGAACGCATCGCCAGCAGCCGCAATATGGCACTTTTCATTAATGCCAATAAATCTGTCACCCTAGAAGGGATTAAACTTTATTTATTCTATAATAGCGACAGCGTAATTCACGATAATCAACTATTTGCACAAAATATATTTTCAGTCGTTCAAGAACTGCCTTATCAATATAAATATCAAGAGAAACAAATATTTTCCTTCCGTCCAGATATATGCTTATTTGTCAATGGAATCTACCTCGGATACAGCGAATTAAAAGCCAACTTCAGCAACCAAACCGCCCGAAAAAAAGGACGAAAAAAAGTAATAGGAGATTACTTTGAAGCAGTTCAATCTTATTATGAAACCTTTGATAAAAACCAATTCCTGAGTGATAGAGAAAAAGACCAATACCGCAAAGACTTCTTAAAAATATTTGAAAAAGCCATTCATATCACCACCACCGACCTCGGCGAAACCTATATTATTCGCACCCTTTCCGACTTCTTTGAAGAAATCCTCACCACCTGCCGCGAAGGTAAATTTGACCGCCAAGACTATGAAAAAAACGTTACTCAAGTCTTTAAACCCTATCCCCTCCTCAACCCCAACGCCGAAAAAAAAGAAAAACTCAGAGAACTTTTTACCTATCACTACGGTAAAACCTTTATGGAAAAAGAAATCCTCTATTACAACTTTATTGAACGAGATGTTTATGCCATCAATGGTAAAAAAGAACTCAAGGACGAAAAAGGATACTTAATTTCACCACGACCTAAACAGAAATTTGGGACAGATAAAATTCTCGCTAAAATTGATGAGTTTTTAGCTCATGAAACCGATGATAACTACTTTGTTCAAAAACTAGAACAACAACTCGCAACCGTTTCCGAACCCAAACGTCAAGAATTAATTGAAAAACGCAAATCCTACGCCAATAATAAAAATATTTATTCCTTATTAATGCAGTATGCGGCTGGGTTTGGCAAATCTAATATTATCGGCTGGACTGCTTTACAATTAAAAGATTTACGTCGCCACGGTGAATACATTTACGACAAAATTATCATAGTTGTTGACCGCTTGCAACTTCGCAGTCAAATTGATTCTAAAATGCTCAACATGAATATTGATAACCGGATGTATGTTGAAGCTTATAACAAAAAAACCTTTCAAGAAACCCTCAAATCTGACACCCGCTTAGTTATTGTTAACCTGCAAAAATTTGGGTCAGTGCGAGAAATGTTAGACGCAGAAACCCTGCAAAAACTCGCTAAATTACGGATTGTTTTTTTAATTGATGAAATACACCGTTCCAATAGTGGCGACCAACATGATGAAATGGTGAATATTTTTGACGAACTGCAAACCCCCTTTGATGAACAAAACCAATATAACCAAACTCGGACTAAAAAAAATCTAATTATCGGGTTTACAGCTACCCCAGATGACCACACCCTCGCCCGTTTTGGAGAATTTAGCGGCTATGCTGAAGGGGAAAAACTCTGGGTTCCCTTTGACTCCTACACCATGAAAGAAGCCATTGAAGACGGGTTTATTCTTAACCCCCTGAAAAATATTGTCCCTGTGGCTTCTAAAATGCTGTTTGGCCTACCTAGTAACCCCCTGAAGGGATTTACCGAACCTAACTACAAAGATGCCTCCAAAGACCAGATTTACGCAAATCGAAAGCGCATTCATGCCATTTCTAAATACATTGCAGATTTACTGGTAAAAGACGTATATCGGCAAATTCGCGGCACAGGTAAAGCCATGTTAGCTGTATATTCTATAAAAGCTGCAATTGCTTATAAACAAGCTATTACCCAACATTTTCAAGAAGTCATCAAACAACCCAAATATGCTAAATATGCCGATGCTCCTATTCATGTTGTTTATTCTAGTAGTCAAGGAGAACAAAGCGCAACAGGTCTAAATGATGGATTAACGGAAGAAAAAGTATTAGAAAACTTTGCCCTCAAAAAAAATGGTTTAATTATTGTTGTTGCCAAATTACAAACCGGATTTGATGAGAAAAAACTTCATACTTTATTTTTAGATAAAGAAATCAAAGGCATTGGAGCAATTCAAGCGATTTCACGGGTTAATCGCACTGCTAAATATAAAAATGACTGTAAAATTGTTGATTTTTCCTATAACAATATTAACGTCCAAAATATTAAAGATGCCTTTGAGTATTTTTCCGATGTAGTGGTGAGTGATTTCGACCCCTTTAGCGATAAACGGGTTTTAGATATCCTGTTCAATGATTTAAAAAAATCCGATGTTTACCAGCAGTTTTTTGATGAATTTGTGGATATCTTCAACAATGAAGTAAACCGAGATGATCCAGAAAACTACCTCGACTTAGAAAGTAACATCGAAAGATATATTGATGCCAACCCCAAACCCGCCGCCGACACCAAAGCCAAAGCTGCCCAATATTTTACAATTCTAAACCGCATTGAATATGTAATCGCTATTGATGAAAAATACAGCGACCCCAGTTTTTTAACCTTCTTTCGTAAGTTCAATACTATCTACAATATCCTGCACCGTTCTGATGAGGTCAAAGACGCGATTGAAGTTTATTTTGATGATCAAATTGGTATTATTGAGGTAGAAACCAAAGAACCAGAGCCGAACAAAAAGAAAGCCCCAAAAGTTGCACAGGGAAAACAACCCGGCAAAGTACATCAATTTGATATTCTGGCAATTATTGAAGCCCGCAACGAGCAAGAAGATTTGGTAGGAACCCGGATTCAAGAATTTAAAGAAAAAATTGCCGATTTTTTTGAATATGTGCGAAATTCAACAGAAGGTAAACGCCTGATTGTCAAGATTAACTCTAATGTTTCAGAAGATGAAATTTACGACGAATTTGCTATAATCTATCGCAAGTATAAAGCCTTAAACCGGAAGAAAATTGGGGAGTATTTTTTCAAAGAAACAGAAGATCTCTTGGATAAACTCTGTGATGATTTTGAAGCCACGATCCGGAATCTGAACTGCTAATTATTTCCTCAATATTGATAGGTTCGGAAAACCGTACTCATCTATTTTGTTGAATTATTCAACCTAACGCTAATATAGAAGGAACAACTGTAACCTATTTTATGCGGTGGATTCAATATGAAATCAGGTTAAGCATTCACTAATCAGAACTATTATAAGTGGTTAATAATATGAATTTACCCTATCCTGAATCAAGCGGAATTCAACATGGTTCATATCTTTGGACACTGCTAATTTGTGTTAATAAAGAAATGGGCTATGGTTCTTTTTCTACTCTTATGCCCTATCCTCCCACCGAAGGAAGGACAGTAGAATTCTGTAATACTCCTGAAGGAGACTTTATGGGTACTATTTTAAAAGTACACGAGACAGTTAGGTTTGAAAAATGTACTTTAATTCAGATAAATCCTGACTTTGGGGGTACAAAAAATATTGAAGCAATACCTTCAATAATAGAGTTTCAAGTTCATGTTAATTTAGAACGTTCAAGTCAATTAACTTCTTGTGGAGTTCCTGAATACTAGGTTAGGGTTTGAGTAGCAACTGTGCAGAAAGTGCCGTTAAGGATTTAGCTTTCGTGCGATTCGTTAAACCTTAATTGAATTGGTACAAAACGGATTGAGATTTGTTAAGAAAAGTCAACTTCTAAAACCTATGCTGTAATTGATTTTAGCCTTAGCGTAAGTTTCTGTACGATTGCTACTCAAACCTTTCTACTCAGATGCAGTTTCCTTGGGGTCTTTCGGTTTTTTCTCAAACACTTGAATTGCGGGGTCAGCCAAGACAAAGCCATCGGGAGTGGCTTCTCCCATCTTTCCAGCAATCGCCGCCACCCACATCGGATAATTCGCTTGCGCTTCCTCTAGTTTTTTGAACATTTTCGGCTTCACTGTTATTGTGAAGATTCTGCCATCACAGTCCACAATAAATTGCTTCCAGTTATTCTCAACCGTCTGAGCATCCGTCGGAAATTCCGTAATTTTAAGGGTTAATTCCAGCTTCCCTGTAACTGCCATATCTTAATTGAGATGAATTTCAACACCATCCAGATTATAAACCCAAACGGGAGTAACGCTTTAAGCTTTTGTTCAACTGCTCACCCCCAAGCACGCTATAGTAATCGGTAATTCTTTCTAATACCATTTATGAATAGTCAATCTGAATTGTCATTAGTAAAAAGATTAACAGCGATCGCCACTTTTTTATCAGCATTTAAAGAGGGAAAAGACAAGTTTAGTCTCAATCAGTTCGTAGCTGCTGCCTATGCAAATAACTGGGTAAGTAGCGATATTAATTGGGTAGAATGGATGAAAACTGATGAAGCTAAAAAATTACGGGATGATCCGACTGCATTAGCTAAAGCATCAGACCATGACTTAACTTGCTTGCTAACCACCTTAATTCGACAGGAACGCTTTTGTGAGGGCTCGTTGGAAGTAGCCTATGATTCGGGTTTACTCACAGGGATATTGCAAAGAGCAGCATCAATGTTAGATGAAATGACGCTTTAGTATGCTATTTCCCGTCAGGAATTGGAGGCGGAGCGAGCGCAAACTTTAGGAGAGTTAAATGAATTTTTGGTTAAACTAGGATATGTCAGTTAGGCATAGGAGTTGATGGTGATTACTCTCTAGGTCAGAATCTGGATCGAAGTCTGGATCGAATTTCAACACTTTAGGAGCTAACTAAAATGCCAGCTATAAAAAAGCAAATTGTGACAGATGAGGATTTTAACCCTGTGGCGGTGATTATTAATTACCATGATTGGAAAAGGATTGAGGCGTTGTTGTTTGAACATGAACAGAATTTATCAGTTGATAAACAAGCGGTTTCTTTGTTCGCAAAATCACTCACAGATGAGGAGCTAAATGTTTTTCCAATTATGCAACTAGCCGAAACAGGTTTTGCTGAATGGAACGATCCAGAAGATGATATTTATAATGATGTTGCCTAAAACCAATGAAATTTTGTAAAACAATTAGGTTTTCTACCTGTTGATTTAATTTCTTTGGTTCATAATGCCCTTAAAAAATCTCTGAATTTATCAGATTAAAATATCCTTAAAATAGAGTTCATATTGGCAAACTCAAGACAAATCCCAAACCACCAATTCAAAACCCGATTATTCCCCGATGCCCTACCAACTCACAATCAACTACCCCGAAACCTTCCCCGATGCCCTTCAACAAACAAAAGAACAATTTGAACAAGAGGCTAAATGGGCAATGGCAGTTAAACTCTTTGAACTCAAACGCCTTTCTTCCGGTATGGCAGCAGCATTAATTGGGGTAGATAG
>Ga0082207_1001018_pt1 | contig 14087 bp, 10 predicted proteins | sample LakMenEpi10Aug09_FD_71540 | JGI IMG/M metagenome (GOLD analysis project Ga0082207, IMG submission 71540) | reverse complement strand
GAAAGCCCCGCCCCCCTTTGGGCCCCCGCGGAGGCCAGGCGAGCCGGGGTGGCGGCCGCCACGCTGGAAAACCAGGCGGCCAATACCCATCGCAAGGCGCTCGAAACGACGCTCCGGCAGCTCACGGCCGTGGAAGACACGGCTGCCAAGAACCTCGCCGACCATCGCCAGAAGCTCGCGCAGCTCGCGAAGACGCTCAAAGACCGTGCCCCGAACGTGGGCAAGTCGGTGCTGGAGCTGCCAGTTCTCGATGCGTTCAACGGTCCGTTGCGAGTCGACCAGATTTGGCTGCCACAGCTCACGCTCAACAACAATTTCCGCGACGTGGCCCGGTTCGATCGCTGCACGACGTGCCATAAGGGGATGGACAAGTCGCTCCCCGGCCAGCCCACGGAGCCGGCCTATTGCGAGCGTGAGGCGATCGCCGTGTCGTTGCCGACGCCCAGCTCGCCGGCAGCCGCGGCCACGGGCAATGCCAACGAGCAACTCGAACAGGCGTATGGATTCCACCTCGCGCCGCAGGGGCTGTTTCGCGCCGAGGATCCGACCGTGAGCGTGGTGATTCCCGAGTCGCCAGCGGCGCAGGCCGGGCTGATGCCCGGCGACGTGATCACGGCGGTCGGCGGCGGCAAGACGCTGGCCCGCAACGTGGCCGTGGCGGCGCTCCTCGACTCACCGGCGTGGGGCAAGCCGCTCGAACTTACGATCCAGCGCGGTGTGCCGCAGCCCTATTCCACCCACCCGCGGCTCGATCTGTTCGTGGGCTCGACGAGCCCGCACCCGATGCAGACGTTCGGCTGCACGATCTGCCACCAGGGGCAGGGGAGTGCCACCAGCTTCAAGTGGTCGTCGCACACCCCGAACACGCCCAAGCAGGCCCACGAGTGGCACGACGAACACGGCTGGTTCAACAACCACCACTGGATCTTCCCGATGCTGCCGCAGCGGTTCGAGGAATCGAGCTGCCTGAAGTGCCACCACCAGGTCGTCGACCTCGAGCCGAGCGAACGCTTCCCTGAGCCGCCCGCGCCGAAGCTCGTGGAGGGGTACCACCTGATCCGACAGTATGGCTGCTACGGCTGCCACGAGATCAACGGCTGGGCCGGCCCCGACAAGCGGATCGGGCCCGACATGCGCCTGGCCCCCAACTACCACGAAGTCGCCGAATCGCTGGCCACCGACCCGGGCCTGACCGCCCTCGGCTCAACCGTCCAGCGGTGGGTCGAAGACGTGCGGTCAAGCCCCGACGGCACGCAGGCGCGGGATCGGCTGCGCGACGCCATCGAACGCGACGCCGCCGCAGGTGCCGAGGCCAAGCTCTCGAAACGTTCGCATGAGTTGGCCTCGCTGCTCAAGGAGCCCGAGACGCCCGGCGGCTTCCCCAAGGTGGGGCCGTCGCTGCGGCACGTGGCCAGCAAGGTCGGCTTCGACTGGCTCTACGCCTGGCTGCGGAATCCGCAAGACTTCCGTCCCTCGACGAAGATGCCGCGGTTCTTCGGCCTCTGGGAGCATCTGTCGGGCAAGGGCCTGGAGGAGTCGCAGCGGTACGAGCCGATCGAGATTCGCTCGATGATCAACTATCTCGTGGCCGCGAGTGCTCCCTTCGAGTACGTGGCCCCCTACGAGGGCATCACGGCCCGGCCCGACGTCGATCGCGGCAAGAAGGTGATGCAGGTTCGCGGCTGTCTCGCGTGCCACCAGCACGGCGACTTCCCGGAGGCCACGAGCACGCACGGCCCGAATCTTTCCCGGATCGGGGCGAAGGTCGCGTCGCACCCCACCGGCCAGGCCTGGCTCTACAGTTGGCTCCGTGAGCCGGCCCGCTACCACCCGCGGACGATCATGCCGAACGTGCTGCTCGAGCCCGTCACGCTCGCCGACGGCACGGTCAGCGATCCGGCTGCCGACGCAGTCGCCTACCTGCTTACCTCCACCGAAAACTGGCAGGCCACCGACATCCCGGCGGCCAACTCGCTCACATCCGACGAGCGCAAGGCGACGGAAGAACTCGCCGTCATGTATCTCAAAGACCGCTTCACAGCGGTGCGTGCCGACGAGGTCCTGCGCAACGGGCTGGGCCCGGATCAAGCGAATATCCAGGGTGACGAGCGGATGCTGCTCGGCATGAACGCGTCGAACAAGGATGCCGTGCTGCTCAACTACATCGGCAAGAAGACGCTCGCCAAACTCGCGTGCTATTCGTGCCACGACATCCCGGGCTTCGAGGACGGCAAGGCCGCGGGAGCCGCTCTGGCCGACTGGGGCCGCAAGGAACCCTCGAAGATCGCCTTCGAGCAGGTCGCACACTTCGTGATGAACCAGCTCGAACACGGGCACGGGGGTCATCATGGCGGCGGCCACCATGCCGCCGGCGAGCACGGGGCCAAGGAGTCCACCGCAGCCGGCGACGAACCGCTCGCCCCCGACCTGGCGTACGCCGCCGCGGATCACGGGCACGTCACGCCCGAGTCGGTCGATCCCGACACCGGCTTCTTCCTGGAGAAACTCCTCGCGCACGAGCGTGAGGGCTTCCTGTGGCAGAAGCTCCGGCAGCCCCGGAGCTACGACTACAAGAAGGCGGAAAACAAGAGCTACAACGAACGCTACCGCATGCCGCAGTTCCCGTTCGACGCAAAGCAGCGCGAGGCGGTGATGACGTTCGTGCTCGGCCTCGTGGCGGAGCCGCCGGCGCCGCAGTTCATCTACAAGCCGTCGCCCCGCGAAGAGGCCCGGCTCCACGGCCTCGTTGTGGCCGAACAGTACAACTGCGGCGGATGCCACACGCTGCGAATGGATCGTTGGGATCTCCGCTATCAGCCCGAGTCGCTCGGGACAGCGCAGGAAGTCGCCGATTATCCGTTCTTGGCGCCCCACTTCACGCCTCAGGAAGTCGGGAAATCACTGCTCACCGATCGGCAGGGCAGGCGGCATGCCACGCTCGTGGGAATGCCGGTGCTCGACCCGGAGACGGGCCGCCCCCAGCTCGTCGACGAAGACGGTGTGCCGATCGAAGAGGGCGACACCGAGGCCCTGGCACATCGCCCCGTGATGCTCTGGCACGACGCGCTCGTAGACGGCGAACCCCGGCCGGTGGGCGGCCCCAACGTCATGGTGCCTGAAGACGCGATCCGCGCCGGCCGACACTATCCGGCCGAAGGCGGCGACCTCGCCCGGCTCCTGTTCCCGGTCGTGATCGCCGACGAGAAGCAGATCAACCCGAATGTCAAGCCGGACGACGCCTGGGGCTGGCTGCCACCGCCACTCGTGGGCGAGGGCAAGAAGGTGCAGTCGGGCTGGCTGCACAAGTTCCTGCTCAACCCGCATACGATCCGACCGCCGGCGGTGATGCGGATGCCGAAGTTCAACTTCAAGTCGACGGAGGCTGCAGCGCTCGTCAACTACTTCGCGGCCGTGGACGGAGCCGACTACCCGTACGTCTACGATCCGCGGCTCGACCAAAGCTCGATCGCGGCCACCGAGAAGACGCGGCCCGGCCATCTCACCGGTGCGTTGAAGATCGTCACCAACAACAACTACTGCGTGAAGTGCCATCTCGTGGGCGACTATGCCCCACCCGGCAATCCGAAGGCTCTTGCTCCCCAACTCGAGACGGTTCACGAGCGGCTCCGCCCCGACTACGTGCACAACTGGATCGCCAACCCGAAGCGATTCCTGCCATACACGGGCATGCCGGTGAACATTCCGTTCGACAAGCCGGTGAGCCAGGATCTCTACGCGGGCACGAGCGAGGATCAGGTCGATGCCCTGACCGATCTCCTCATGCAGTTCGACACGTTCGCGAAGCGCAATCTGTCGCTCGACGCCTACCTCAAGCAGCAGCCGCCGCAACCGCCTCCTGCGGCCCAAAACACGCCCCCCACGGCTCCGTTGCCGCCCCAGGCGCAGGATGGCTCCCGGCAGAGGCCGATCGCGCTAAACTAATGGTGTCGATGGATCTCAATTCCCGCCCTCGCGCCCGCGCCCGCCCCAGGAGAGTTCCCATGAAAGCCTCGTTGACCCTGTCGTTCGCCACCGTGGCGGCTCTCGCCGTATCCGCCGTCCATGCCGACGAGTGGGGCACCATCAAGGGCAAGTTCGTGTTCGGGGGCGCCGCCCCCGCAGCGACCGAACTCAAGGCCGACAAAGACGTGGAAGTGTGCGGCAAGCACAAACTCCTCGCGGAGGAACTCGTGGTGTCCGCCGACAAGGGCATCGCCAACGTCGTCGTGTTCGTGCGCGACAAGGGCGTGAAGGTGCACCCCGATCTCGCAGCCCCCGGTGACAAGGTCGTGCTCGATAACAAAGACTGCCGCTTCGACCCCCACGTGGCGGTCGTGCGGACGGGCCAGACGCTCGTCATCAAGAATTCCGACACGGTCGGCCACAACAGTAACGTCGCGACGATCAAGAACTCCCCGTCCAACAACCTGATTCCCGCCGGCGGCGAGGCCACGGTGACGTTTGCGAGCGAAGAGGCGATTCCCGCCCAGGTCACCTGCAACATCCATCCGTGGATGAAGTCGTGGCTGGTCGTCCGTCCGAATCCCTACGCCACCGTGTCGAAGGCCGACGGTTCGTTCGAAATCAAGAACGTCCCCGCCGGCGGAGAGATCGAACTGCAGATCTGGCACGAGAAGGCGGGCTATGTCGGTGAAGTCACCGTCGGTGGCAAAGCCGAGAAGATCGCCAAGGGTCGCAAGAAGGTGAAAGTCGCCGCCGGCGACAACGATCTCGGAGAGATGGTCCTCGATGCCAACCTGTTCAAGAAGTAAATCGGCGGCGGTCGTCGCCGTTTTCGCCGCACTTTTGTCGGTCTCTGCAGGCTGCCGGCCCGAGCGGGTCGACTCGCCCGGGGCCAACGCCGAGGCCGCGCTCACGCTGCGGACATCGCTCGCATCGGCCTCGTCGGGGGGCAACGCCCCGGCGGCCGCCGCGGCGACGGGCAGCGGCTGGGGTTCGCTCACGGGCCGGTTCGTCTTCGCGGGCACGCCGGGCACGGCCAAGCAGCTCGTCGCCGACAAAGACACCGAGGTGTGTTCCAAGGCCGGCATGAAACTTCTCGACCGGTCGCTGCTTGTCGATCCGTCCTCGAAGGGCCTTGCCAACGTCGTGGTGTTCGCCCGGAAGACCACCCGGGTCAAGGAAGCAACGCCGCCGTCCGTACCACTCGTGTTCGACCAGAAGCAGTGTGAGTTTCTCGCACCGGTGTTCGCGGCCCGCGTCGGCCAGCCGATCGAGGTGAAAAACAGTGATCCCATCGGGCACAACACGAACATCGCCGGCTCCGACTTCAACCAGCTGATTCCGGCGGGCGGCTCCACCACCTACGCACCGAAGGCCGAAACCGGTCTGCCCACGATGGTCACATGCAATGTTCATCCGTGGATGAAGGCCTACATGGTGTTTCGGAAGGACGGCTATGTGGCCGTGTCGGCCGCCGACGGCTCGTTCACGATCGCCGACCTGCCGGCGGGCGAGCAGCTCGAATTTCAGGTCTGGCACGAACGATCCACCGGCCCGAGCGGCGCCCTGGGCCTCGACAACGCCGCGCTCAAGTGGACTCCGAAGGGCCGCTTCCAGATCACGCTCCAACCGGACGAAGTCAAGGATATCGGCACGCTCGAGGTGCCGGCATCGGCACTAGGCACCTGAATCCCTTTCCCATGACACACGAAACCATGTCTCGTCGTTCATCGATCGCGTTCGCCGGCCTGATCGCGTGCCTCGCCTTCCTCACCGGCTGCGGCAGGACGCCCCCGGCCTTTTTCCGCCCCAACATGGTCGAAGCCACCAAGCAGCGGCTCACGCCCGACCAGGAGAAGCAGGTGGCGACGATCATGCTGGCGATGTTCGGCACACCCGACGAACCGGTCTGTCTTCCCGAGACGGGCCTCGACGAAGCCAAACTCCGGCTCGCCGCCGGCCCCGTGCGCAGCGACATCGTGGGCCGCAAGAACGGTCTCTATCGTGAACACTGTGCGCATTGCCACGGCGTGACGGGCGACGCGCTCGGGCCGACCGCGGCGTTCCTCAATCCCTACCCGCGGGACTACCGCCCGGGCGTGTTCAAGTTCAAGAGCACCGAGCGGGCCGACAAGCCGACCCACGCCGATCTTGTGCGAGTGCTTCACAAAGGCATCCCGGGCACGTCGATGCCGTCGTTCGCGCTGCTGCCCGCCGCGCAGGTCGATGCGCTCGCCGAATACGTGAAATACCTGAGCATCCGCGGAGAAACCGAACTCACCCTGATGCGGGCCTATTTCGAACTCGACGACGAGGCCCAGGGCTCGCTGCCGGAGACCCGGGAGTTTCTCATCGACGAAACGCTCGCGACCGTCGCCGACAAGTGGAAGGCGGCGGCCGACGCCGAGATTCAGGTGCCGCCGATGCCGGCCGACATCGACCTCGTGGCCTCGATCGCCAAGGGCAAGGAGCTCTTCTACGGCGACAAGGCCAACTGTGTGAAGTGCCACGGCGTCACGGGCCTCGGGGACGGCCAGGCCAACGACTATGACGACTGGAACAAGGCGATCGTGGAGATCGGCAAGGAACTGTCGAGCGGCTCAGCCGCGGCCCGCGAGGCGTCGACGTCCGGCATGAGCCCCGACGAATTGTCAGAGCACCGTGCCCAGCTCGCGTGGCTCGACAAGTTTGGCCGAGTGCTCGATGGCGACGCCCTGGAGCCGCGGACCATCCCGCCGCGGAATTTGCGGCACGGCATCTACCGCGGGGGCCGCCGTCCGATCGACCTCTACTACCGCATCCATGCCGGCATCAACGGCGCCCCGATGCCCGCCGCCAAGGGCACCGTTCCGCCGGAGGAGATCTGGCACATCGTCAATTACGTGCGTTCGCTTCCCTATGAACTCGATGGCGAGCTCGGCGCCGACAAGCCGATGCTGGCCCGCGACCGGTTCTGATCCCGAGGAGCACTGTCTGTGAGCCGATTCTCCGGAATCCTGTGGAGCCTGCTGTTCCTCGCCGTGCCCGTGCTCGGGGTGGCGACGTTCGCCGTGGCACCGTCGATCAACGTCTGGCTCCCCCCCGACGTGTCGGAGCACGGCAAGGCGATCGACGGCCTCTTCTATTTTATCCTCGCGCTCACAGGCGTGGTGTTCGTCGCCACCGAAGTGGCGCTCTTTTGGTTTCTCTGGAAATACGACGCGGCGAAGGCGACGGGGCCGGCCACCTACATCCACGGCAGCCACACCCTCGAAGTGGTCTGGACGATCATCCCGGCGGCCACGCTGCTGTTTCTCGCCATCTACCAGATGAACACCTGGGCCGACGTGAAGATGCGGCGACCGGCGATGGCGCCCTCCGTCGAGGTGGTGGCGCGGCAGTTCGAATGGCGGCTGCGATACCCCGGCCGTGACGGCACGCTCGGCACGCCCGACGATCTGTTTCTCGTCAACGATCTGCACGTGCCGGTGGACGAGGATTTTCTCGTGCAGCTCAAGAGCATGGACGTGCTCCACAGCTTCTTCCTGCCCAACCTGCGGATCAAGCAGGACGCCGTGCCCGGCATGAAGATTCCCGTGTGGTTCAAGGCCACCGAAACGGGCCAATTCGACATCGTCTGCGCCGAACTCTGCGGCTGGGGCCACTACAAGATGAAGGGCCGGGTGACGGTCGAATCGCGTGAAGACTTCGACCGCTGGCTCGAATCGCAATACGCGAAGCAGGAAGCCACCCAGCCCGAGATCGATCCGTCCACAGCCGTCGCCCGCACCGAATAAGCCCCGAGCAGGATCAGGAGACCGCCATGAGCATCGCGAGCGCCCCCCAGACCGTCCGCCACGAGCCGACCGTGCAGGCCCCCGCGCCGCAGCACGCGAGCTTTCTCTCGACGTACGTGTTTTCCAAAGATCACAAGGTAATCGGGCTGCAGTTCCTGTTTTCCACGCTCGTGTGGTTTCTGATCGGTGGCCTGCTCGCGCTGGCCGTCCGCTGGCAGATCGCCTGGCCGTGGTCCGACGTGCCGGTGCTCGGCAAACTGTTCGCCCAGGAAGGCGGGCAGATGGCGCCCGAGTTCTACACGATGCTGTTCACGATGCACGCCACCGTGATGATCTTCCTCGTGATCATCCCGATCCTCGCGGGTGCGTTCGGCAACTTCCTGATCCCGCTGATGATCGGGGCCGACGACATGGCGTTTCCCACGCTCAACATGCTGTCGTACTGGTTCATGTGGCCGGCGTTCATCGCGTTTGGCGCGAGTTTCTTCGTGGAGGGTGGGGCCGCGTCGAGCGGCTGGACGAGCTACCCCACGCTCTCGACCAACATCGCGTCATCCCCCGGCGCCGGCTGGGGCCAGACGCTGTGGCTTCTCGGCCTGACGTTCGTCGGCGTGTCGAGCATGCTCGGGAGCGTCAACTACATGACCACGATCATCCTCATGCGGGCCCCCGGCATGACGATGTTCCGCCTGCCGATGACGATCTGGGCGATGTTCATCACCGCCGTCCTCCAGGCCTTCGCCCTGCCGGTGCTCACGGCCGCCGGGTTCATGCAATTGGCCGATCGCACCCTCGGCACCGGCTTCTTCTCTCCCGAAGGCAACATCGTCAACAACTGGATGCAGGCCACCGGCGGCGGTCAGCCACTGCTCTGGCAGCACCTGTTTTGGTTCTATAGCCATCCGGCCGTCTACATCATGATCCTCCCGGCGATGGGCATGGTCAGCGACATCCTCACGACGTTCGCCCGCAAGCCGCTGTTCGGCTATCGCCCGATGGTCTATTCGATCGCGGGCATCGCCGGCCTCGGGTTCATCGTGTGGGGCCACCACATGTTCATGTCGGGCATGAACCCGGCTCTCGGTATCACGTTCATGGTGTCGACCATGATGATCGCCCTGCCAAGCGCGGTGAAGACGTTCAACTGGCTGGGCACCATCTGGGGCGGCCGAGTGCAGTTCACGACGGCGATGCTGTTTTCACTGGCCTTCGTCTCGATGTTCATCATCGGCGGCCTGTCGGGCATTTTCATGGCCGCCACGCCGGTCGACATCTTCATCCACGACACCTACTTCATCGTGGCCCACTTCCACTACGTGCTCTTCGCGGGCACCGCGATGGGGGTGTTTTCCGGCATCTACTACTGGTTTCCCAAGATGTTCGGTCGCACGATGAACGAGTTTTGGGGGAAGGTGCACTTCTTCCTCACCTTCCTGTTCATGAACGGCACCTTCTTCACGATGCACATTCTCGGAGCGGTGGGCTTTCCGCGACGGCTGGCCGACGCCTACCACTACGAGACGTTCCATCACCTCCAGCCGATGAATGCCTTCATGACGTGGTGTGCGATCGGCATGGTGGCCACGCAGGTGATCTTCGCGGCCAACTTCTTCTGGAGCATGTTCTTCGGGCCGATCGCGGGCCGGAATCCGTGGCGGTCGAACACGCTCGAGTGGACCGCGCCGAGCCCCCCGGGCCACGGCAACTTCGACTTCCAGCCTGTCGTGCACCGCGGCCCCTACGAGTACTCGGTGCCGGGCGTCGAGAAGGACCACCTCATGCAGACCGACCCGCCGAATGCGGCCGCGGCCGCACTGGCGGCAGCGCACTGAAGCGACGATCGATGACCCAGCGCCCAATCCGGCTCCGTGACGGCAAAAGTCTCCTCGCGGAGGCCGGGGCGGCCTCATGCTCGTCGAGCGTTCGCCGATCCCGTCGCCTCCCGTGTGCCGTCGGGGTGGTGCGCCGATCATGACTTCATCGGGCATCTCCTGGACGTTCCCCCTCGCCTGCCTGCTCGTGGCCGTGACGGCGGTGCTGCTCTGCTTCGGCGCGCTCGTCACTACCTATGACGCGGCGATGGCGGTGCCTGATTGGCCGGCCACGTACGGGCACAACATGTTTTTGTTTCCGTTTGCGGAATGGTTTTACGGCCCCTGGGACTTGTTTCTCGAACACGGCCACCGGCTGCTCGGGGCGACGGTGGGGCTGATCACGCTGGCCCTCGCGGCGGCCGTGTGGCTGCGCGAGCCGAGCGCGACGGTGCGGGGGCTCGTGGTCGCTGCGGTGCTGCTTGTGGTGGTGCAGGGGGCTCTCGGCGGGGCCCGCGTGCTGCTCGACGATAAGACGGTGGCGAAGGTGCATGCTTGCACGGGGCCGCTGTTCTTCGCGGTCGCCGTGGCGATCGCCGCCCTCACCGGCCGGTCCGAAACGGGCCGCGCGTCGCCGTCCTTTGTGGGACAAGCGTCCCGCTTCCCGTCCCATCAGCGCTCCGCCCTCTGCGTGGCTGTCGCGCTCGTCGTGGCCGCCTACATGCAGCTCGTCGCCGGAGCGCAGCTGCGGCACCTCGACGCCGCAGCCGTCTCACCGGCCACGTTTCGCTGGCTCGTGGCCTTGCATCTGGCGGGCGCCGCGGCGGTGGCCGCGCTGTCGTGGACGGCGGTGCCGCTCTGCTGGTCGCACCGCGCGGCCGCCCGGCGGTGGGCCGTGGTCATCGCGCTCGTGGTGGCATGCCAGCTTGCCCTCGGCGCCGGAGCCTGGTTCGTGTCGTGGGGCGTGCCGTCGGGGCTCTTGCCCGCATCATGGATTCCGTCCGAACCGTTCGCCGCACGGAGCGGCCGCGGGGCCGCAATCGTCACCGGTCACGTGGTGCTCGGGATGATGATTCTGGGCGGCTCGGTGGCGCTCGCGATCTCCGCGGGGCTGTTCGCAAAGTCTCCGGCGCGGAGGCTCGCATGAATTCGCTGCCACCACTTGCGACCGCCGACGCCGCCGTGCTCGCCACGCCGATGCCCGCCGCCGGCCTCGCCCGCTGGGCCGCGCACGCCCGGGCGGTGGCTGCCGACTGCTCGCGGCTCACCCGTCCGCGGATCGCGCTCATGGTGCTCGCCACTGTGGTCACGGCGTTTTGGGTCACCGGTGGTGGCCGCGACGATGCCGTGCACCTCGTCGGCCTGCTCGTCGGCACGGCGCTCGTGGCCGCGAGCTCGAGCATCGCCAACCAGATCCTCGAGCGCGACACCGATCGGCTCATGCCGCGCACGGCACGCCGGCCGCTTGTCACCGGTGGGCTCTCGGTGCCGGCTGCGTGGCTGCTGACCGCCGCGACGTGCGCCGCCGGCGCGGTCATCGCGACAGCCTCCGCCGGGTGGCCGGCCGCTGCGGCCGCCTTCGCCACCTGGCTGCTCTACGTCGGCGTCTACACGCCGATGAAGCGGTGGTCTCCGCTCAATACGGCCGTCGGGGCGGTCGCCGGCGCTCTGCCGGTGGCGATCGGTTGGCTGGCAGCCGACGGCCCCGCCCGCCTGGCCGCCGGCGACGCCGCCTCTGCCCTCACGGCCGCGGCCCTCGGCACCGTGCTTTATCTCTGGCAGTTTCCGCACTTCATGGCGATCGCCTGGCTCTACCGCGGCCAGTATGCCGCCGCTGGCCTGCGAATGCTCACGGTCGACGATCCGAGCGGCCTGCGGGCGGCTGGCCAGTCGCTCGCCGCGGCCCTGGCGATGGTGCCGGTGAGCCTCGTGCTCGCCGTGCCCTCGGGCAGCATTCGGCTCTTTTTGGCTGCGGCCGTCGCCTCGATCGTTTATGGTGGTGCGGCGGTTCGGTTTGCCGTCCGGCGCGACGACGCTTCGGCTCGCACGCTGCTGCTCGTGTCGCTTGGTTCACTTCTGGCCCTGCTCACCGCCACGGTGCTCTTCGGCCAGCCCCGCCTCCCGCTTCCTTGATCCAGCCATGATCTAGTCCCGATCCATTACTGATCCCGTCTTCCTGATCCAGAGATTTCATGAACGCCTCCGCGATCTCCGTTCCCCACGATCACGACCACCATGGCCATGGTGACGATCACGGCCATCACGGCCACGTCACGCTCCAATACCAGCCGGGCCTGCCCCTCTCGAAGGGCAAGCTCATCATGTGGCTCTTCCTCTCGACGGAGATCATGTTTTTCGCTGCGCTCCTCGGCAGCTACGTGGTGCTCCGCTTCGGCGCCGCGGTCTGGCCCAAGCCGCACCACGTGCACCTCTCCGAGCCGATCGGTGCGTTCAACACGTTCGTCTTGATCTGCTCGAGCGTCACGATCGTGCTCGCCCTCGAAGCAGCCCGGGCCAACAAGGCATCACTCGCGAAGACCTGGATGGTGCTCACGCTCGTGCTCGGCACGCTGTTCCTCGGCGTGAAGGCCTACGAATACCAGGCGAAGTTCTCCCACGGCATCTACCCCTGGTCGCCCCGGAGCCGCGTGTTCGAGAAGCCCGATCTCTACTACGGCTCGGCGGTGCGGGCCCGGCTCGGCGAGCCCGCCATGATCGACCGGCTCAAGGAGCTCGACGACACCCCCGAAGACAAACTCACCGCCGACGAGATCTCGGGCCGCCGTCGTCTCCAGCAGATTCGCCAGATGGTGACGAGCCCCGATCAGCAGCCGTTCGACCTGGCCGTGGTGGCCGATCAGGTGATGCCGCTGCCCGCAGAGGGAGCCGACGCCCACGGCGGCCACGGCCCGCACGGCCTCAACGACACGTTCCCGTGGCTCAAGCTTCCTGCAGTGATCCCGGGCGGCACGATGTGGGCCAGCACCTATTTCCTGCTCACCGGCTTCCACGCGATCCACGTGGTCGTCGGCCTGATCGTGTTCGCCATCCTGCTGCTCTACAAATTGGGCCCCAAGCGGGCCGGGATGATCGAAAACGCCGGCCTTTACTGGCACTTCGTCGATCTCGTCTGGATCTTCCTGTTTCCGCTGCTCTACCTGTTCTGAACGCCACCTTCGTTTCGAGGCTCCGATCATGAGCGACCACTCCCACGACCATCATGCCCCCCACGGCCCCGTCACGCGGGTCGGTGAGACGGCCGACGAGACGCTCGAACATGCCGAGCACGCGCACGAAGGCGATCACGGCCACGGCGGTGTCGGCAAATATCTGCTCGTGTTCGCCGCCCTCTGCGGTCTCACGACGATGTCATTCCTCACCTACTCGTCGTTCTGGCCGTGGCGGAACGAGCCGCAGGTGGGCTGGGCCTTCATGATGGCCGTCTCGTGCACGAAGGCGATGCTCGTGGTGTTGTTTTTCATGCACGTGCTCTGGGAGGCGAACTGGAAGTACGTGCTCACGATTCCCGCCGCAATGATGGCCGTGTTTCTCGCGATCATGCTGATTCCGGACATCGGAATGCGGAACCGCATGGTGGCCCAGGAGCGGGCGTTGCACATGGCCCGCCAGTCCGACGTGCGGCTCCTCGAGCAGGCCGGCGAATCGAAGCTCCTCTCAGACCAGGCTCACTAGTGGAAGCCCGAGCCGCGAGCCAAGAAGACGCCCCCCTCTTCTCGTCCGCACCGGCTCGGGGACGGCAAAAGTCTCGTCGCGGAGAAACTTCCTCGCTTGAACGTCAGAGGCGCTTCCTGCCCGCTGCGGCTCGAAAGTTCCTCATGCTCCTCGAGCGTTCGCCGATCCCCTCGCCTCGCCTTTTCGGGGTCACCATGACCGCGCCACGGTTCGCCACCCTCGTTCGAGCCATGGCCGTTGTCACCGTGCTCGTGCTTGGCTGCCAGAAAGCCCCGGAGCGGGCGATTGATCGGCCGCTCGGCGCGAAGCCCGACGCGCCGCAGCCGGTCGTCGAGAAAGTCGAGCCCGGCGAGCCGGCGGCGCCGTTCGCGCTCACCGACCAGCGGGGCGAGCCGTTCGATTCGGCGAGCCTGAAGGGCAAGGTGTGGCTCGGGAGCGTGTTTTTCTCGAACTGCCCCGGCCCGTGCTTCCGCGAGAACCAGGCCGTCGCCGACATCCTCCGCGAGATCGACGACCCCGACTTCGTGGCCGTGAGCCTCACGTGTGATCCCGACACCGACACGCCCGACGTGCTCCGCCGCTATGCCGACCGCTTCGAGGCAAACCCCGACCGCTGGAAGTTCCTCACCGGTGACATGGCCGTGATCAAGAAGGTGGCCAACGACACATTCTTCCTCCCGGCCGAGGTGGGCGTGCACTCCGAGCGCGGCGTGGTGTTCGACCGCCAGGGCCGGCTCCGCGGCGGCTACCACCTGCTCCAGGCCGACCGGGTGGAGTTGCTCAAGAAGCTGATCCGCGATGTGCTCGCGGAGGAGGCGCCATGAGTGCACTCTTCGCAGTGCAT
>Ga0082207_1001017_pt1 | contig 14091 bp, 14 predicted proteins | sample LakMenEpi10Aug09_FD_71540 | JGI IMG/M metagenome (GOLD analysis project Ga0082207, IMG submission 71540) | reverse complement strand
GCTCTTCGGGGCCCCACGAGGGGCTGTGGGGAAGGTTGGGTCCGACTTCCTCCCGGTCGGGCTCTTCGGGGGTCCCGCCGGGTTCGCGAGAGCCGCGGCGGGCGGCGCTGCGGCACTGCGCGGCCTCGTCGTAGTAGGCGCCGCCGCGAAGCACCCGCGGATAGAGCTTCTGCGGCCAGGTGATCGAGTCGGCCACACTCACCGGCTGCGGCAGCCCCGCCTGGCGGCCGTAGCCCCCGGCCACGAGTTCGTCGACGCACCACTCGGCCACGTTGCCGTGCATGTCGTGGAGCCCCCAGGCGTTGGCAGCCTTTTGGCCAACTGGATGCGGCGCCTCGTCGCAGTTGTCGGCGAACCACGCCGCGTCGTCGAGGTCCTCGGCGTCGTCGCCGATGTTCCAGAGCGTCTGCGTGCCGGCGCGGCAGGCGTATTCCCACTCGCTCTCAGCCGGCAGTCGGTAGAAGCGGCCCGTCAGGCCGCTGAGCCACTTGGTGTATTGCCGGGCAGCGAACTGGGTCATGGTGACGGCTGGTAGCGCGTCGTCTTCACCGTTGACGAACGTAGTCGTCGGGTCGTAGAGAGCCGAGGGTGCCGTGACGGCGTCGGCCCGGTTGTCCGGGGTGACAGGACGGATGCCAGCCGACCGCATCGCCTTGAAGATCTCGAAGGCGGCCATGTACCGCTTGTACTCGGCCCAGGTGACCTCGCACTTCCCGATCCAGTGGGGCTCGACCGTCACGTCGGCCTGCGGGCCCTCGTCGCTGGACCGGTCGGCCTCGCCGTCGGGGCTCCCCATCCGAAACGTACCTCCGGGGAGCGGGATCATCCGAAAGGTCACCGTCGTGCCGGGAATCGTTTCGTCGTAGGCCACCATCCAGCCACCGGGCACCTGCACCGCCGGGCCGTCGCCCGACGGCTTTGCCTCGCCCGCCACAAAGCCGTGGTCGGCATGGAGCGGCAGGGCCGGGCAGGTGAACAGCAGGGCGACAAGCAGAAGCCGCGGGCGGACATGCATGGCGGGCGATTCCGGGGGGCAGGGACGGCGAGGCACGGAGACCGTAAAGTGTAGTCTTCCGATTCCAGTCCCGCACCCGCGGGGAGCATCAGACGTGTCTGCCTCCAAGCCCCCGAAACCTACCTCGTCGTCGCCGAAGAACTCGCCAAAGAGCAAGGTGGCGAAGAAGGGGGACGACAAGCCCGCCGAACGGGTCGTGGCCGAGAACCGCAAAGCCCGCTACGACTACGAGATCATCGACACCCTCGAGTGCGGCATCGCCCTGGTGGGCAGCGAGGTGAAGAGCCTTCGCGGGGGAAAGATGAGCCTCGACGAGGCCTACGGACGCGTGGATGGCAACGAAGTCTGGCTGCTCGGCTGCGACATCCCCGAGTATGAGAAGGCCAACCAGCTCAACCACAAGCCGAAGCGGCCGCGGAAACTCCTCCTCCACCGTCGCGAGATTGCGAAGTTCGCCGGCCATGCCTTCGAGAAGGGCCTCACGCTCGTCCCGCTCAAGGCCTACTTCAAGAACGGTCGCGTGAAGGTGCTCCTCGGCGTTGGTCGTGGCCGCAAGGCGCACGACAAGCGGCAGAAGCTCAAGGCCGATACGGCCAAGCGAGACATCGAGCAGGCTCTCCGCGGGCGACGCTGAAAAGCCGACGCCCCCGGAGGCCAGGGCCTGCGGGGGCGTCGATGTCGTTGCAGTGGCGTGTGTCGCCGACGTACGTATGGCGCGACGGTTCAGTCGTCGGCACAGGCGCCCACGAGCGCGGACGACTCCGTGGAGTCTTCCGGGTGCCACAGGGGCATGCCTCGCTGGATACGTTCGGCGAGGATGTCGATCTTTTGCTTGGAACCGGCAGGAGCGGTGGTCGGAATGAACTCCGACGTGCACTGCGGCTCGAAGTTTTCGTCGTGACCGTAGAGTTCGATGATTTCGAAGACGTTGCGGATCCGGGCCATTGGTTCGAAACCACTCCTTGTTGGATGCGAGTCCTGTCGACGTCCATCAGGCAGACGGAACAGCCCGCTGGCCCTGGACGCCATGCTCCCGTGGGGTTGACGCTGGCCCGACAAAGGCATATCGCGAGCCGGCCGCGAGGCGGACTGCGAAGAACCGTTATCAGGCGACCCGCGGGCAGGACGGCGGAAGGGCCGTAGCGGGCGCGACGAGCGACGGGAACCTCGACATTATGGACCCGGCCACACGCGAGTCAAACATTTGGGACGCGGGTGAAAGAATGTGGAAAAGCCGCGGAAAAAACCGGCTAAGCCGCAGGGTTTCGCCGTCCGTCGCGGTCTCTCACTGTCCTGGAGGACCGGGCGGCAGCACGATCTCCACGTCGGTCGGTGGCGGGGGGGGCGAACTGCTCGTCGCAGGCTTCGCCGTGGGATCGAACTTTGGCGTGTCGGTGCCCATTCGGGACTCGAGGTCGGCGGTGAGCGAAACCTTCTCGCCAGTGGCCGGTCGCAGTTCCAGCATGGTCACCCCCCATTCGCCCTTCGTCTTCTTGCCCTCCACGGCGATCGCTCCCTTGCCCTTGGAGCCCGACACGTCGAACTGCAGCGAGGCAATGCCGTCGGTCTCGTTGGCCGTGCCGCGAACCGCCGTCCCACAGGTGACTGGGGTGCCGAGAGACTCGGCGACACGAGCATTGCCCCGCACTTCTTCCACCGCCTCTTTCACGAGCGGGTGCTGCGAAAGCGGTCGACAGCCCGTTCCGGCCAGCAGCACGAGCAGGCCTGCCATGACAGGCATGAGGTTTGCGGTGCGGGAGCGGGAAGTCTGGGCCGGCAAGGCATGGAGCATGGGAAAGTTCCCTGGGAACGAGGTACAGATCGGATGAGGTGGCTCGTTCGACCGCAGGCCAGCGATCAGCCCTTCACGTCGTTGGCCCGGCACCAGGCGATCTTGTCGGCGGTCGACGTTGGGAGGGCGCCGCCTGCAGCCTTCTTTGCCGCAGCCTTGAGCGGAGCGGGGGCAGCGACTGGGGCCGGTTCCTCGGTCACCGGTTCGGCAGGCGCCGCGGCAGCGGCCTTTGCGGCGCGGGCCTGGGCCAGGATCTCGGCGGTCGAGAGCTTGCCGCCGGTTGCGGGCTTCGCTTCGCCAGTGGCCTTGGGGGCCGCCGCCTTGCCGCGAGCTGCGGCGAGGATGTCGGCGGTGGAAGCCTTCTTCGCAGCAGCAGGCTTGGCCGCTTCCTTGGCCGGAGCCGCCTTCGCTGCGGGCTTCGCCGACTTCTCTTTCGGCTCAGCGGGCTTCGGCAGCGGCTTGGGCACCATCTTGAGGCACGACGGATCGATGTCGTACCAGGCGGTGTTGTTGTATTGGTCGAACTCGACCAGGCAGCGGCCGTTCATGTTGACCGTCTTCACCTGGCCGGTCGCCCGCGCAAACCGCGAGAGTTCGGGGGCGGGCGAATCGATCACGACGTACTTGTCGGTCCATTCCGCCTTGAGTCGCTCGATGACGTCGAACATAGGCTGTCGCAGTCGGGAACGGGGTGGACGGGGTGGCGAAGCCATGAATGTGATCGATGGCCGGGGGGATCGCAAGATGCGGCCGCGACCGGGCTTCAACGGCCCCGGCCGCCTGCCGTCGGGGGCATCGCTCGGATGCTGGCGGGGCCCACGTGGTACGACCAGCAGACCGTGGCCGGAAGGCCGTCGCCGGGATGTGGTGCGGTCACCAGCACGGTCTCGTCCGCCACGAGGTATGTCGATCCGAGCCACACTGGCGGCTCCTTGATCCGGCAGGCGATCTCGAAGAGCAAGGTGTCGGCCTCTCCGGGGTGGGGGGAGATGCTCGCCGAGAAGTGCGACCGGCCGGCCAGCCCCACTGCGAGAATCACGGGGCCGTTCGGGGTTTCGAGCGTCGAGAGTTCCACAAGCGGCGGCGAGGCGGGCCACGATCGATCGCGGCCATCAGCGGTGTGTTCCTGCGAGGTGGCGAAGGGCACGCCGTCGATGCTGACGCTATGCCGCCAGCGGTCGCCGTGCCAGGTGAAGACCACGCCCGTTCGCCCAGCCGACAGGGCGACCGGCGGCCGGGACCGCGGGGCGGCGGGCTCGGACGCAGGCGGTTCGCGGTTGGCGGGTGGAGAGGTCATGATGGCGGGCCTCAGCATACGGCAGCCGCGGCCGCCGCGCGCCGACCGCCTGGAAACCGGCTCATGGAACCGCGTCGTTCGTTTGGCTGGCCAATCCTCCTCGGGGTGGTGCTGATCGCGGCGTTGATCGCGCTGACGGTGGGCTGGGTGCTCGTCAGCATCGCGGCGGCCCTCGGCTCGCAGAACGCGGCCTTCTACTGGGCGGTTCTCGGTGTCGGGGTGGCGCTCCTCGTGGTCGTGCTCGCGGGGGTGATCGTCTATCTCGCGCTCACGGTGAAGGCGATCGCGCTCTCGCAGCGGCAGAGCAACTTCATTGATAGCGTGACCCACGAACTGAAGAGTCCGCTGGCATCGCTCAAACTCTCGCTGCAGACGCTCACTCGCCGGGCCGTGCCGGCCGAGCAGCAGGCCGACTTCCACCGAATCATGCTCCAGGACGTGGAGCGGCTCGACACGCTCATCGACCACCTGCTCGACGCCGCCAAGACGCTCCAGCGGCGGCCGCAGGCGGGCGGCAGCGCGGCCGACGTGGAAGTCGTGCTCGGGAACGTCTGCTCCGCCGTCGTGCACCGGCATGGCGTGGCCGACGACGCGATCACCGTCGAAGCCGCGGCAGACGGGCCGTTCATGGTTGCGGGCCAAACGGCCGACGTCGAGATCGTGATCCGGAACCTGCTCGACAACGCGGTGAAATACTCGCTTCCCGATCCGCGGGTGACGGTCACGGTGAGTCGCACGAACGCCGGTCGGGTGCGGATCGCTGTGGCCGACAACGGCCCGGGCATCCCGATCCCGCTTCGCCCGCTGATCTTTCGCCGCTTCCACCGCCTTGGCAGCGAACTGGAGCGGTCGACACCGGGCACCGGCCTGGGGCTGTTTCTCGTGAAGTCGCTCGTGCGGCAAATGCGCGGCAAGGTGCTCGTTCGTGGCCGCCAGCCGCCCCCCGGCACCGTCTTCGAGGTGGAGTTGCCGGCGGCGCCTCGCACGTGAGCCACGCCCGGCGGCTTCGGCGTCGAGAAGCGTAGCGGTCTTTTCAGCCTGCGCGCCGCTGGTCTAATCGGGCCATGCACACAACCCACTCTGCTCCCACGACGCCGACCATCGACGTCATCCCGATCCGCCGCGTCCTCGTGAGCGTGTTCGACAAGTCGGGCCTCGACCGGCTCGCCGCGGCGCTCAAGGCCGCAGGTGTCCGCGTCGCCAGTACCGGCGGCACTGCAACGGCGCTGGCCAAACTCGGCGTCACGGTGGACGACGTCTCAGCGATCACCGGCTTTCCCGAGGTACTCGACGGCCGCGTGAAGACGCTCCACCCCAACATCTTCGCCGGCATCCTCGCCCGCGGCGACCGGCCTGACGATCTCGCCGTGCTCGCCGAGCACGGCATTGAGCGATTCGACGCAGTGATCGTCAACCTCTACGACTTCCAGAGCGTGATCGCGAAGCCCGATGGCACGCCGGCGCAGGCGATCGAACTCATCGACATCGGCGGTCCGAGCCTCGTGCGAGCGGCCGCCAAGAACCACGCCTTTACCAGCATCGTCACGAGCCCCGCCCAGTACGACGCCTTCATCGCGGCCGTCGCCCGAGGCGGCACGACGCTTGCGGAGCGTCGGCAACTCGCTGCCGCGGCCTTCGAGCACACTGCGAAGTACGACGCCGTGATCGCCCGGTGGATGGCCCGGCACGCAGGCCTCGTTGCGGAGCCGTCGGCTGCCGCGCCGCCGGCCGAACTCACCACCGAACTGCCGCTGCCGGCACGGGTGACCCTCGAACTTGAGCAGCGGCTGCCACTTCGCTACGGCGAGAACCCGCACCAATCCGCGGCGATGTATGCCCCGGTGGGCACCCACCTCGGGCTCGCGGGCCTCAAGCAGCTCTGCGGCAAGGAACTCTCCTACAACAACCTTCTCGATCTCGACGGGGCGACGCGGCTCGCCGGGCTCATTCAGGATCCCGCGGCCGTGGTCGTCAAGCACACCAATCCCTGCGGCGCCGCCTCCGACGGCACTGCGGCCGGAGCCCTCGCGGCCGCGATGGCGGCCGACCCCACGAGCGCCTTCGGTTCGATCGTCGCCGTCAACCGACTCTTCGACCGCGACTGTGCCGAGGTGCTCTGCGCCCCGGGACTGTTCGTGGAAGTGGTTGCGGCACCCGCGTTCGCGAAGGAGGCCGTCGAGATGCTCACGACCCGGCCCACGTGGAAGGCGAGCGTGCGGCTGGTGGAGGTTCCGGCGGGCGACCCGTGGGAGGCGACGGCCGGCCTCGAACTGCGGAGCGTGGCCGGTGCCCTGCTCGCCCAGCGTCCCGATGACGAGTGCGACGATCCAGCGACCTGGCGGGTGGTGACGAAGACCGCGCCGCCGACCGCCCTCACTCAGGACCTCGACTTCGCCTTCACGCTCGTTCGGCGGCTGACGAGCAACGCCATCGCGGTCTGCCACGGCACGAGCCTTGCGGGTGCCGGCATCGGCCAGACGAGTCGCGTCGACGCGGTGCGGATCGCGCTGGAGAAGGCCGGGGCGAAGGCCCGAGGCGGCGTGCTCGCCTCCGACGCCTTCTTTCCGTTTCCTGACTCGATCGACCTGATCGCGAAGGCGGGGATCGCGGCGATCGTGCAGCCGGGTGGATCGAAGCGGGATCCCGAGGTGATCGCGGCCGCCGACGCGGCGGGCATCCCGATGGTGTTCACCGCCCGGCGGCACTTCCGGCACTGAATCGCGTTCGTCGACGGATTTTCATGCGTGCACCCGCGACCCAGCGACTCGTCTCCCTCGATGCCCTCCGGGGCTTTGACATGTGCTGCATCCTGGGCCTGACGGCCGCCGTCGAGGCTGTGCTGGGGCGGTTCCTGCCACAGAGCCCGCTCACTGCCGTGCTGAAGACGCAGTTTGCGCACGTGGACTGGGCCGGCCTGCACTTCGAGGACCTCATCTTCCCGCTGTTTCTCTTCATCTCCGGTGCGGCGATGGCGTTCTCCGTGCCGAGGCGGTTGGAACGAGAAACACAGACGGCCGTGATCAAGCACCTGATCGTGCGGGCGCTCGTGATCTTCGCACTCGGCGTGATCTATTCGGGTGGGCTGAGCCGAGGATGGGACGAGGTCCGCTGGCTGGGGGTGATCCAGCGGATCGGAATCGCTTCCGCGGCCGCCGGCCTGCTTTCGATCTGGCTCGACGGGCGCGGCCTCGCGATCGCCACGGCCGTGCTGCTCGTGGGCTACTGGCTGCTCCTGTCGTTTGTGCCCGTGCCCGGCTTTGGGGCTGGTGATTTTGCCGAGGGGAGAAACCTCGCCAACTACCTCGACAGCATCTGGCTCCCGGGCCGGAAGTACGACGGCGACCACGACCCCGAAGGGATTCTCAGCACGCTTCCGGCGATCGGCACGGCGCTGCTCGGCCTCCTTGCTGGCAACTGGCTCTCACGCGACATGGAGCCGCGGCGAAAGGTCGGCGGCCTGCTGCTGGCGGGCATCGCCCTGCTGGCAGCTGGCTGGGCCTGGCACCCGTTCTTTCCCGTCGTCAAGAAACTCTGGTCGTCGAGTTTCGTGCTGGTCACCGCGGGCTGGAGCGCGATCCTGCTGGCCGGCTTTTATTGGATCATCGATGTCCGCGGATGGCGGCGGTGGTGCGAGCCGTTCGTCTGGGTCGGCGCGAACCCCATCTCGCTCTACCTCGCAGCGGGCATGGGAGCCTTCCGCACGGTGAACCAGCGGATCGTCGGCCCGCTTTCGGCCGAGTGGGCCTGGGTCGGCAGCATCACCGCCTTTGTCCTGATGCTCCTGACGGCCCGCTGGCTCTATCGCCGCGGCATTCTGCTGCGGGTCTGATCGCTGCTGCGGGCGTCTCACGCTAGGCATGGCTCTGGTGTGGTTCCCCCACGCCTTACGGCGTTGGGCTTGTACGGCAGTTGCATAAGCCGACCGGCCGTAAGGCCGCGGGCCCACCACGCTGGACGCGGCGTGAGGGCGGGAAGCGGCATCGGTTGTCTTGCCAATGGAGCCAATCCCTCTGGAGATTGAGGGCGAACGGGCTATCCTTCAGGCATGGCCGACATCCTCGATCAGATCGTGGCGCGAAAGAAACTCGAAGTGGCGGCGTGTCGCGACCGCGTGCCGACGGCGGCGCTCGAGGGGCGGCTCTCCGTGGCACCGGCGGTGCGGGATTTCTTCGGTGCGCTCGCCGCGCCAGGGCCCATCAAACTGATCGCAGAGTTCAAGCGAAAGAGCCCGTCGGCAGGGGAGATTCGCCCGGGCGCCGCGATCGAGGAAGTGGTGCGCGGCTATGCCGCCGCCGGGGCGAGCTGCCTCTCGATCCTCACCGACGGCCCCGGGTTTGGCGGGAGCCTCGTCGATCTCGAGACCGCGCGGATCGCCGTGCCGCTGCCCGTGCTCCGCAAGGAGTTCGTGGTGGACCGCTATCAGGTGATCGAGGCGCGGGCTCACGGGGCTGACGCCGTGCTCCTGATCGCCGAATGCCTCGACGACTGCCACCTCCGCAGCCTGTACCGCGAGATTCTCGACCTCGGGATGACGCCACTCGTGGAACTCCACGATCCGGAGAACCTCCCCCGCGTGCTCGATCTCGGGGCCACGCTCGTCGGCATCAACAACCGCGACCTGCAGTCCATGACCACCGACCTCGACACCGTGCTGCGGCTCCGCGAGCAGGTGCCCGACGAGGTGCTGCTCGTGGCCGAGAGCGGCATCAAAACGCGGGCCGACGTCCAGCGGCTCGAGGCGGCGGGGATTGCCGCGATGCTCGTCGGCGAGTCGCTGCTCAAACAGCCCGATCCGGGGAAGGCCGCGGCGGCGCTGCTCGGTCGCTGACGAACTTGTAGCCGGTGCCGCGGACCGAAAGAAAATGGACCGGCCGCGAGGGGTCGTCCTCGAACGTCTTTCGCAGACTGAGCATGAAGGTGTCCACGGTCCGCGTCGCCGGCGGCCGGTTCATGCCCCAGACCTTCGTCAGGAGTTCGTCGCGGGTCACCACCTTGCCCTCGTGCTGCACGAGGTACTTGAGCAGCTTCATTTCGAGGCTCGTGAGCTTCACCGGCTCACCTCGGCACGTCGCCTCCCAGGTCTCGAAGTCGACCTCGGCCGAGCCGAACCGCACGGTCGCCGTTGCGGCGGCTTCCACCGGCTCGGGCGCCCGGTCGTCACGGCCGCGGCGAGAGAGGAGGCTCCGGATCACCGAGAGCAGCTCCTCCAGATCAAAGGGCTTCTGGAGGTAGACGTCGGCCCCCGCGTCGAAGCCGCGGATCCGGTCTTCGACGAGCGTCCGGGCGGTGAGCATTACGATCGGGAATGAATCACCGCGGCCGCGAAGCGTCTCGCAGACCGCGTAGCCGCTCATGCCCGGGAGCATCAGGTCGAGCACCACCAAGTCGAGCGGTGGCTGCGCCGAGTCGATGACCGCAAGTGCCGCCGGACCGTCGCCGGCCGTCGTCACGGTGTAGCCCTCGGCCTCGAGGTTGAACTTGATGCCGAAGGCGAGGTGCTGTTCGTCCTCGACAACCAGGATGTGCGGCATGCTATGGCTCGCGGAGAGGCCCAATGATGGCGTCGGAGGGCCGGGTTCTGGTCGTGCGGGTATGATGCCAGCATGACCCACGACGCCGTGCCGGCCGAGGAACGCTTCACCGCCTATTATGCCGCCCCCCGCGCGCCTTGGGACATCGGCCGCCCCCAACGGGCGTTCGTCGAGGCATCCGAGGGGGTCGGGGGCCGCGTGCTCGACAGCGGCTGCGGCACCGGTGACCTCGCGATCTGGCTCGCCGAAAGGGGCCGCACCGTGACCGGCGTTGATTTCCTCGAGCCGCCGCTTGAGGTGGCACGGCGAAAGGCGGCAGCGGGGGCCGTGGCGGTGAACTTCCTGAGGATGGACGCTCGGCACCTCGCTTCGATTCCCGAACGGTTCGACGCGGTGACCGACTGCGGTCTCTTCCACACGTTCGACGACGCCGGACGGGTGGCCTACGTGCGGGCGCTCACCACGCTGCTCGAGCCGGGAGCGAGGCTCTTCGTGCTCTGCTTCGCCACCGATGAGCCGGGCAGCCACGGCCCGCGGCGGGTCGCCGAGCAGGAACTCCGCGACGCGTTTTGCGAGGGCTGGGTGGTTGAGTCGATCGAGCCGTCGCGGTTTGAGGTGGTGCCCGGGATCGCGGGCGCGGAGTTCACACCCGGTGGAGCCCGGGCGTGGTTCGCAACCATCCGCAGGGCCTGACGGCGGGCGGTGGCGGCGGCTGACGATCACCGCAGGCCGATTTGACGGCCGCGACTGCGGCCACCCAAGATGCACGAAAACAAGGAGGTTTCCGTGGCCGACATCGCCATCCAGCCGATCGAAACGAGGAGCCAGCAGAAGCGGTTCATCCGCCTGCCCTGGCGGATCTATCAGAACGATCCCTGCTGGATGCCTCCGCTGATCATGTCGCAGGAGGAACTGCTTGGGTTCCGCAAGCACCCATTCTACGAGCGGTCGAAGAGCCAGTCGTTTCTTGTCACGCGGGGTGGCCGCGACGTGGGGCGGATCACGGCGATCGTCAACGCCGGCCACATCGACCGCTACAAGGAGCAACGCGGCTTCTTCGGCTTCTTCGAATGCGACGACGACACGGCGGCCTCGCGGGCGCTCTTTCAGGCGGCGGGTGACTGGCTGCACGCCCAGGGCATGACCTCCATCCGCGGCCCGGCGAATCCCACGCTCAACTACGAGTGCGGCCTGCTGATCGACGGGTTCGACACGCCCCCGTTCTTCATGATGACGCACAACCGGCCGTGGTATGCCCACCTCGTCGAGGATGCCGGGTTTGGCAAGGTCGAGGACATGTTCGCCTTCTACGGCAAGACGTCGATGCTCGATGGCATCGACCCGAAGCTCGCCACGATGATCGAGGGCGTGAAGGAACGGTTCGGCGTCACGCTGCGACCGCTCGACAAGAGCCGGTTCGCCGAGGAGGTGCGGATGTTCCTCCACATCTACAACGAGAGCCTGGGCGGAACCTGGGGCTTCGTGCCGCTCACCCCGGGTGAGGTCGACCACATGGCGGCCAGCCTCAAGTATCTCATCGAGCCGGAACTCGCGATTGTGGCGGAGGTGGGGGGCAAGCCGGTCGGGGCCGTGTTCTGCCTGCTCGACTACAACCCGCGGATCAAGGCGATCGACGGCCGGCTGTTTCCGTTCGGCTTCCTGCGGCTGCTCTGGAACAAGAAGGCCATCAAGCGGCTGCGGGCGATCAGCACGAACGTGGTGCCTGAGTATCAGGCCTGGGGCATCGGGCTGGTGTTGATGAGCGGGCTCTACGAGCGGTTCATCAAGTGGGGCCTGGAGGAGGTGGAGTTCTCTTGGGTGCTGGAGAGTAACTACCTCTCCCGACGCACGCTCGAGCGGGGCGGGGCGATCGTCACGAAGAAGTACCGCATGTATCAGGACGACCCGCCGCAGGCGTGAATGTGTCCGCCACGCTGCTCGGGGCTTTCCCACGTAGGTGCAGGTTGTCAACCTGCACAAGGATCTCGCGACTGCTCGGGGCTGCCAGTGCCCCATCGCCGGACGTTCGTGTCGGGCATCCTGCCCGACGCTCACTGCATGTCCGCTGCGCTTCGCCATCGTGGCTACGCTTGCTCCCATAGCCCGGCTTACGGGGCACTGGCATCCCCTCGCTGCTTCTCGTAGCACAGGTTTTCAACCTGTGCATGTTCTCGGTTCGCATTTGGCGCGAGGCATCATCGCTCGCAACTGATACCGAACGGGGGAGCAGCAGGCCGGATGTGGTGGCGCTGCGACGCCTCAGGAGCACGAGCCACCCATGTGACCCGTATGAATCGCGCTCAGCGCCGCCAGCCGCGCGAATTTGTGCGGACGGTGCCGCCGCCGATCATGCCGCCCCCGACGCCGACCGTGCTCACGCTGCCCCCGCGGGAATATCGCGGTGTCGGCGAGTTGTAGTACGGCCAGACCCGCTTGCCCTGCCGCTGGGCTCGCTCCCACTGCATCGCCCCGTAGTTGACGCCCGAGAGGTTGAAGCTCGAGTAGGGGTTGCGCGGGCTGCGGGCGGAAGCGCACCGCCCTCCGGCGGCGACCACGGCGACGGCGAGAAGCGGTACGGCGAGCGAACGGGCGAGGCGCATGAGTCAGTTTTCCTGGAGGTAGATCCAATGGTTCTACGCATCCGCGGGGCTGATGGTTCGCCCTGCGGCGGCCAGATCGCCCATCGCGGCGGCCAGGGGTCGATCGGCGGCAATGAAGAGGTATTCGGTGTTTCGCAGGTGGCTCACCGTCCCCACCTTCTCTCCCTGCGGGTTATGAATGCCGATCTGGGCACCCACGTAGCGGCGGTAGTCGGTGGCAAGCGTCGCCACGTGTGCCCGGCCGCCAAACAGCCCCGCGAGCATCGCCTCCAGTGCCTCGCGGGCGAGCCAGCCCTCGTTGCTGAACGACACGACCACCACCGGCGCTTGGATCGCGTCGAGCAGGTTCTGCATGGCCGTATCGAACCGGGGTCGTGAGTTGAACACGCTCCGCCGTTCGCGGCAGTCGGCCCGTTTGCAGGCGATACCGTAGACGTCGGGCTTGTCCCAGCGGACGAGCGACTCCCAGACGTGGTAGTTGCCCAGGTATGAGTGCTGGTTGTACGGCGGATCGAGGTAGGCGACGTCGGCGGGCGTGCGGCGGGCGGCGTCGAGGGCGTCGAGGCAGAGGGCCGAGCCGCGGCCCGCCTCGGCTCGCGAAAGGACGTCGGGCATCCGCAGTTCGAGGTCGTTGAAGGCCCGTGGTGCCCACTGCTTGAGGTAGGCCATCTGGACGCCGGTTGTGGAATCGACTCGATCGGCCGCTTCCATCAGCGACACGAGCAGCACCGCCTCGAGGTCGGGCCGCAACCCCTTCACCGCGATCGACTCACGGATCGCATCAACGCGGGCCCCGTTCTTGGGCTGGAAGAACCGTGACCGCTCGCAGAAGGTTTCGGTGAAATAACCGGGCTTTCCAGGCAGCCGATTGAACTCATCGATCAGCTGGAGGGCGTCGTGTTCGACGTCGTCAAGATCGGCTTCGACGTAGCAGCGGGCCAGCGTGTGCGCGTAGGCGTTGTGGTCGTTGGCGACGACGCGGAAGCCTCGCCGCTTGAGGGCGTGGCCCACCCGCGATGTGCCGCTGAAGAGATCGAGCACTGTCGGCCCCGGTGCGATCTGCGTGACAACGTCGCCGATCAGGTCGAGCAGCAGCCGCTTGGAGCCGAGGTACTTGATCACGGTCAACTCGCTGTCCGGGTTCCTGCCGGGAGCATCCAGTCGTTGCCACTGTCATCCAGGGTTCGGGCCTGCCCAGCCCCGTCGCCGGACGTTCGCTGCGGGCATCCTGCCCTCCGCTCTCTCGGAGGCGGCTGCGCTCCGCCATCCTGGCTCCGCTGGCCGCCTACGCCGGCTCTCAGGGCATGGGTAGCCCCTCGCTTTTCCTTTGTGGAAGACTCGGGCCGGGAGCCGATTTCGTGATACGCGGCCGTCATTGCGCCCAGCGGCACCGCGGCGATCGCGACTTGACCGGCAGGATGAGACAATCTGTTCCCGTTCCCGATTTCCCCCCGGCAGGCTGCCGGTCCGCAAGTAGGCCTGGAACTCGACCGGCATGAAGCCACGCTGCCCCACGCCCGCGCTGCCCGCCGAGATCGAGATCGAAGACCTTTTTCCTTCCGGCACGCGCTACCGCTTGCCGCGCCGCCGAATGGGCACGATCGCGCTGCTGACGTTTCTGGGCGGCATTGCCATCTTCGCCTTCATGGTCTTCTGGACGCGCGGCTTTGTCGGAGGCTTCGTGGCCGGGCTCGGGCCGGCAGGAATGCTGGCCGGACTTGTCGCGGCCCCCGGGTTCTTCGCCGCATGCTGCGCGATGGCGATCGGCTTGGCGCTGGTTGCGGGCCGCAGCGAGATCGAAGGGAGCGCAGGAGAACTGCGGCTGATGCGGCGGCTCCGGGCCCCTCCCCCGCCGC
>Ga0082207_1001015_pt1 | contig 14101 bp, 11 predicted proteins | sample LakMenEpi10Aug09_FD_71540 | JGI IMG/M metagenome (GOLD analysis project Ga0082207, IMG submission 71540) | reverse complement strand
CTATTAGCACCATCAGCAATATTCAGCGTAAAATTAGCATTCGTGACACTAACATTATTGCTATTGTTGTAGGTTCTTCGTTACTTGTTATGGTTCGATAGGAGGGCATAAATCGACTAAATCCTTATCTGGCAAGAGATTTAATTGATTAGTTCGCTCTAGATAAAAAACAATTGACAAAAATCGCTAAATGCCTTTCCATATAAGGGTTTCATCCCTTCTAACCCCCGTCCATTGCATAACACAAACTGAAGCACCGTTAATCACGACTATTGAAAATTGGTATAATTTATTGGTCTATTACTACTTTAGCTGATAATCAACTTTATTTTTAGAGATGAATCTGATTTTATCAAGTAAAGCGGCCGAAAGACTTCAACAGGAAGTGCAGTCAAGAGAAGATTTTATCGCCGATATTAATACTTGGCGAATTGATGTCCTCGATCTCAGGAAGCGAGGTATTTTTCTTATTACTCAGGAAAAGAGTTTATATACCCTAATTTCTTCGTATAAGCAGGGAATTAAGGGGATTATCGCTCAAATCGGCATGAGGGCGATTCCCCTGAAATTCATTATCTCAAATCCGAGAATAGGAGTCTGGTAAGCTCCATGAATAACATGAAGAATTTAATCGCTAAATTAGATCAGTACAATGCGGTTGATAACGAAAGATTTGCAGAAATAATTAATCAGACTCCCTTTAAATATTTATCTTACCGTACCCCGACCGAATGTTACCAAAATCTCTTGAATCAATCGAAGGGAGTACAATAAAACGGTCGCATTTTAATCTGTGAAAGCCCGTTTAAATAGCATACCTGATCGTCCATCACGTCAAATGTTTTCCCTCTATTTTCTGATGCTATTTGACCCCGTTCGTCGTCATTCCCCGACCATCGAGCGTCTGCGACCCCGTCTGACAACGGGACGTTGTCGGGATGTCGAACGTGATAATCTAGGTATCGTAAATCTACATTATCGCAACCCTAAATTCGTGTCACCCACAGATATAACCAGACGCGAGGATATCGCCCCCCTTCGACCTAGCTCAGGGCAAGCCCTCGACGATCCGGACGTATTAGCCCAACTGCTCGCGGCCAAGCGTTCGCCCCGGACGCGACACGCTTATGCTGGGGATTTAAAGGATTTCTTTGTCTTCGCTTTCGGTTGCGAGGAACCGACCCCAGGGGTAACGCAAGAATTCCTCTCCCTTGATCGGTTCGCTGCGCTCTCGCTGGTACTGCGCTACAAGGCTCATCTGCGGGATGAACGGGGACTAGCGGAAGCGACAAGAAACCGGCGCTTATCGGCGATCAAGTCCCTAGTGAGATTGGCCAATCAACTGGGGCAATGCGATTTCAATCTGTCCGAGGTATCGGGGGACAAGGTGGTGCGTTACCGCGACACCACCGGGGTGAGCAAGGAAGTGTACCGCGACCTGTTGGCCGTTCCCGACCGCTCGACTCTCAAGGGGAAACGGGACTACGCCATCCTGCGATTGCTCTGGGATAACGCCCTCCGGCGGGGGGAGATCGGGAGTGCGGACATCAAGGATCTCGATACCGAGGGTCGAACGTTGGCCATCTTCGGTAAGGGCCGGGGTCAACAGAAAGAAACCGTCAGCCTGTCGCGTCCGACCCTCGACGCACTTGTGGATTGGTTACAGGAGCGGCGGGAACTCGATATCCGTCAACCTCTCTTTATCGCCCTCGATCGCTGTAGTTGCGGCCATAGACTGACCGGCTCGGCGATCCATAAACTGGTGGCGAAAATCGCTACCGCGGCCGGGGTGAGCAAGAAAATGTCGCCCCACCGGGTACGTCATTCGGGAATAACCGCCGCTCTCGACGCAACGAACGGGGACGTGCGGCGGGTGCAGAAATTGAGCCGTCACGCCGATCTCAATACTTTAATGATCTACGACGATAACCGAAAAGACTTGCAGGGGGAAATATCCGACCTGTTAGCGGGGTTGGTCTGAGCCGGTCGCGAACTGGCGTAGCCATATCTACCCTATAGGGCTGGCAAAATTCCTTTGACGCTCCCATCGCACTCAAGCGAGGGATTCCCTGTTCATCCAGTTACCTTATCTATTAGGCTTTCACCTAATAGACAGAGGGTAGTCTGTCCGAGGGCTTGAATTTCTGTCCGCCCGACAGTATTTGCTCTCTGAAGTATGTTGATAGCGGCGTTTTCATCTCTGTCTAGAACACAGCCACAAGAACAAATATGAGTTCTAACAGACAATGTTTTCTTGACAATGGAACCACAATTAGAACATTCTTGACTTGTATATTGTGGATTGACCGCTATAACGAACTTCCCGTGTATTTGTCCAAAGTAGTCCAACCAATTGGTGAACATAGACCAACTTGCATCACTAATAGACTTAGCAAGCTTTCTATTTTTCACCATATTAGAAACCTTCAAATCTTCATAGACTACCAAATCGTTAGATTGGATTAACGCTTTTGCTGTCTTAACAACAAAATCTTTACGTTGTCTAGAGACTTTTAAATGAAGGCGGGCTACTTTTGACTTCTGCTTTTGACGCTTGTTGCTTCCTTTTTTCTTCTTAGATAGCTGACGCTGCGCTTTCTTTAAACGCTTCTCAGCTTTACGAAGAAATCGAGGGTTGTTTACTTTTTCTCCATTGGAGTCAGTCAAGAAATGGTTTAAGCCAACATCAATTCCTATTTCCTTTCCTGTAGAATCAAGGGGTTCTACTCGTTCAAGGTCTAGAACAAATTGGCAATAGAATCCGTCAGCCCTTTTGATAAGCCTAATTCTTTTGATTAATGACTTATCTAAAATTTGACGATTATCAGAGCCAACTAACTTTAACTTACCAATTCCAGTTTTATCTGTGATCTGGATAGATTTTTTATCTTCTGATAATTTCCAACCACAAGTTTTATATTCCACAGACCTTGAGAACTTCTTAAATTTAGGGTAGCCTTTTTGAGCTAACCCTTCTTGCTCCGTCCGCTCGCCGAAGTCGATTCGGCGCGGGCGGTGCGCTTTTTTACAGTTGTCATAGAAACGGGAGATGGCAAACCAAGCTCTTTCGGCACTAGCTTGACGAGCCATAGAGTTAAGATTACTTACAAACGGAGTATCTGTATCATTACTCAACGTTGTTACAAATCGGCAAAGAGAAGCATAATTTATCTTATCTTCTCTGTTGGAATCCATCCAGAGTCTAAGGCACTTATTCCGAATGAACTGTCCTATTCTAATAGCTTCTAAGATAGCTATTTGTTGTTGTTGTGTAGCTTTAACCTTAAACTCTATGACTCGCCTTGACCCGACCTCTCAATGTGAGATGTTATCACTATATCATCTCACCGTACAAGTTGTCAATAGGTATGGAAGCCAATTACTTTAAAACCCGCAGGGCTACGTTTAATCTTACTGTTCATATAGTGTTGGTGACTAAATATCGGAGAAAAGTATTCAAGAAAGAACATTTAGAGTTCTTAAATGAGGCTTTTAAGTCTATTGCTGATAAATGGGATGCCAGTATCGTAGAGTTTAGCGGTGAGTCTGACCATGTTCACATTCTTTTAACTTATCCCCCCCATAAATTACTAAGCGGGTTAATTGCTAATTTGAAATCTACTTCAAGCCAGCTTTTGTGGGATAACTACAGTGACCATTTAAAGAAGATTTACTGGAAAGACAAGAGAGTATTATGGACAGGAGCTTACTTTGTGGCTAGTTGTGGTGGCGTTACGATAGATCAACTTAAAAAATATGTGGAGAGCCAAGACTCCCCAGAATATTAATTGTGCTTCGCTGTTTCTATATTGGTTGGCTTTTCATCTCCGAGGTGAAACCGAGGGTTCCTTCAAGCCAACATTTAAGGTAAAACTTTGGCATAGACAAAATCAGCCAACTCTACCCTCCCCCCCACTTTTCTATATCGATTTAGTCTGATTGACGATTCGATCGTAAAATAGCAACAGATCAAGAGAGTACAGGTCAAATATGCCGAAATTTGTTATCTGGGGTAGTTATTGTGAAAACGTGCTGGAAAAACGCGCACCCTATCGTCAAGCGCATCTAGAGGGATTAAATCAACAGAAAGAACGGGGAATTCTCATTACCATCGGGCCAACGGCAGATTTAAGCCAAGTTTTCGGAATTTATCAGGCAGCCAGCGAGTCAGAAGTGCGGGAATTAATCGAAGCAGATCCCTACTGGCAAAATGGTATCTGGACAGAGTACCAAGTCAAGGAATGGATTCAAGCCATCTAAGGTAGCTATCAGCTATATTTTTCTATAAGGGTGTTGTCTTAAAGCTGACAGCTTTCCTACTTTTTGTTTATCGCCATGGTTTACATCAAAAAGGTCGAACTCTCACACTTCAAATCCTTCGGGGGAACAACTCCTATACCCTTTTTACCAGGGTTTACGGTGGTTTCTGGTCCAAATGGTTCAGGAAAGTCGAATATCCTCGACGCATTGCTATTTTGCTTGGGATTAGCTACTTCCAAGGGAATGCGGGCCGAAAGATTACCGGATTTAGTCAATCACAGCTATAACAGTCAACGTCATAGCACCGAAGCGAGTGTTTCGGTGACTTTTGATATTGCCGATATGACCGGCGCAACCGATAGGGATTGGACGGTTTCCCGACGCTTAAAAGTGGCTAAGGGTGGCAGCTATACTTCTACCTACTATATCAATGGGGAAACCTGTACGGTTAGCGAACTTCACGACCAGTTAAACCGTTTACGCATCTATCCCGAAGGGTACAACGTGGTGTTACAGGGGGACGTAACCCGAATTATCAGCATGAATGCCAAGGAAAGACGGGAAATTATCGACGAATTGGCAGGAGTAGCTGAATTTGACCGCAAAATTGAGAAAACTAAGGAGAATATCGATTCGGTTAAAGAAAGAGAAGAACGCTGCCAAATTATTGCCACAGAATTGCAAAAATCTCTGGAAAAATTAGCACTAGATCGCATTAAAGCCGAAAAATACCAAAAACTCAAGGCCCAAGTCCAAGAAAAACAACAATGGGAAATTGTCCTCCATTGGCAAAATCTCCAGCAGCGCTGCCAGCAAGTAAAAGAACAAATTCAAGCTGGGGAAAAGGAAAAACAGGTTTTAACCGAGACTATCGCCAATTTATCCGAACAAATCGCCCAAAATAGTCAAGAATTAGAGAAACTCAATCAACAGGTTAAAGCTTTTGGGGAAGATGAACACCTGTCCCTGACTTCCCGATTAGCGAGTCAACAGGCCAAACGACAACAACAGCAACAACGACAAAAAGAGTTAGAAAACCTCGAAAAAGAATCTCAGACACAGAAAACCAGACTTTTAGAGGAAATTAATCGCTACAATCTCGAATTAAATCAGATTACTGCTGAAAAAAGCCGTTTAGAAACTGCAATTTTACCCAATCTCCTACTGACAACCCAAACCGCAAGGGAAACTTTAGAAACCCATCGTCTGCAAGCAAGTAGTCTCGCAGAAGCGTCAGAAGCTTGGGTAAAAGAACAAAGTGACCTTTCCCGCAATATTACCCGTCTTCAGGAACAATTAAACCCCTACCGTAGCCAACGGGCCCAATTGACCGAAAGATGCGATCGATTGCAAACTAATATAATAGAAGCTGGTCAACGTCTGCAAGAATTAGAGCAAGTTATTAGCACAAAAACAGAAGAAAGTCAAGAAATATTACAAAAAATTAATAATTCTGAACCCGATATCCAAAATTTAGCCCAAAAACTCACCATTGCCGAACAAAATCGCGTTATCAGTCAGGACACCCAAAAACGTCTGCTAAAGGAACAACGGGACAAACAGAGGGAATTAGATAAACTGGAAGCGACTAAGCAAGCTCAACAGGAGGCCCAGGGAACCTATGCTACTCAAATATTATTACAGTCAGATTTGCCCGGAATCTGCGGATTAGTGGCACAATTAGGCGAAGTAGAGGAACGTTATCAAATTGCTCTTGAAATCGCAGCCGGAGGTCGTTTAGGTCATGTAGTCGTCCAAGATGATAGCGTTGCGGCTGCCGGAATTGCCTTGCTAAAACAGCGTCGCATCGGTCGGGCCACTTTTTTACCCCTGAATAAAATTCGTCCTCCCCGTCCCCAAGATATTTCCTCTCTGCGTCATGCGCGGGGTTATCTAGATTTAGCGGTGAATTTAGTTAAGTTTCAATCCCAGTATCGGGAGGTTTTTAACTATATTTTTGGCAGTACGGTGGTTTTCGAGGATATAGACTCTGCACGTTATTATATCAATCAATATCGCATCGTTACTTTGGATGGCGAGTTATTAGAGATGACTGGCGCTATAACTGGAGGCAGCCAACCGACGCGATCGGGGCTGCGTTTTGGTAAAATTTCTCCGAAGGAGTCTAGTGAAGCGGAATCTCTACGGGAAAGATTAGCAGAAATCGATCGCATTCTTACCCGCAACGAAGAAAAAATTACCCAAATTAATAATCTTATCAGTCAGTTAACCCAACAGTTAACCGAAACCCGTCAGAGTCATCGAGAAAATCAATTATCTCTACAACAATTAAGCAAGGATTTACAACGTTTAACCACAGAAAAAGAGGATTTAAACCGTCAATTATCGGGCCAGCAAGAGGAAATTACTATTTCTCGTCAACGGTTAGAAGTATTAACTAGAGAAATTCCTGAGTTAGAGTTATCTTTACAGCAAGAACAGGAGAAATTAACTGCGTTAGAGGCCAATCATACCCATAGCGAATGGCAACAGGTACAGGGAATAATTCGTAGTCAAGAATTAGAGTTACAAACCCAAGAAAATCACCTCGCTACAGTCCGCGAACAGTTAAAAGATTTACAAAATCAACAAATCAGACTAGAGGAAAAAAGTCAAGATTCTGCGGATAGAATTATTGAGATTGACAAGATAATTACCGATGCAGTTAATCAGAGAAATATCGGTAATCTGGAGATAGAAAAACTTGATCGCCATATTTTAGAAATCAATCAAGCTTTACAGCAATTATCGCAACAACTAGGGGAAACCAAGCAAAAAAGAGACCAATTAGAGACAGTTTTGCGACAACAACAAAACCAGCAACAACAGGCTATCTGGCAATCGGAAAAGTTAGTCAACAATCAAGAGGAAAGACAAACATTACTAACCACCTTACAAACAGAAATTAGTCAACTAGAAAGCGACTTACCCAATCCCTTGCCCGAAATTCCCGAAAGTGATCGAGATTTCGAGAAAATTCAAAGCGATATTCGGCAGTTACAAAAGAAATTAGAAGCTTTAGAACCGGTGAATATGTTAGCTTTAGAAGAACACCAAAAAACTAAAGAGAGATTAGATGAACTATCAGAAAAACTGCAAACTCTAGAAGGAGAAAGAACCGAACTACTTTTACGGATAGAAAACTTTACCACCCTCAGATTTAATGCTTTTCAGGAAGCATTTACTGCCGTTAACGAAAACTTTAAGAATATATTTGCTACCCTGTCCGATGGCGATGGTTACTTACAACTAGAAGACGAAAATGACCCCTTTAATGGTGGCTTAAATCTGGTGGCACATCCGAAAGGAAAACCCGTACAGCGATTAAGTTCCATGTCTGGGGGTGAGAAATCTTTAACCGCTTTAAGCTTTATTTTTTCCCTACAAAGATATCGTCCTTCTCCCTTTTATGCGTTTGATGAAGTGGATATGTTTTTAGATGGGGCCAATGTAGAGAAATTGGCCAAAATGATTCAAAAACAAGCACAACAAGCGCAATTTATTGTCGTTAGTTTGCGTCGGCCCATGATTGAAGCATCGGAAAGAACCATCGGTGTCACCCAAGCGCGGGGAACCCATACACAGGTACTAGGAATTAAAGTTTAACCTAAGACGCAAGTGGGGTGTGGGGAAGTGGGAAGCTTTTCAGTGCTCAGTAAACAGTAATCAGTGAACTGAAAACTCACATCTGAAAACTCACATCTGATAACTGATAACTGATAACTGATAACTGATAACTGACTCCTAACCCTAGGAACAGGAAACCCCACTTATAACCTCTCCCAGACAAGCCAGACAAAGTTAAGTTATATTAAGATTACTCAGAATGCGTCTCCATCCCCTTCAGAAATCCCATGACTCAACCGCAAGCACAACGCATCCTCTACGTTAGACTCCCCTGTAACCCCATTTTCCCCATCGGTGTCGTTTATCTTTCCGACCACGTTCATAAACTATTCCCCGACATCGAACAAAGGATTTTTGACCTTGGTACAGTCCCCCCCTTAGACTTTAACCAAGCCCTCGATCGCTGTGTTGACGAATTTCGGCCCACCCTGCTAGTATTCTCCTGGCGGGATATTCAAATATATGCTCCCGTCGGTGGTCGCGGTGGCAATCCCCTGCAAAACGCCTTTGAATTTTACTACGCTAAAAACCCCCTAATCAAGCTGCGAGGTGCTTTAGGAGGTTTAAAGGTGACAACAGCCTACTACGGCGAATTATGGCGCAATCAGGGACTAATTCGCCGAGGGTTGCAGCGGGCCAAAAAATACCATCCCGAAGCGCGAGTTATCGTCGGGGGTGGTGCCGTCAGTGTTTTCTACGAACAACTAAAAACCAAACTGCCCACAGGAACAATTGTATCAGTGGGAGAAGGGGAAACCCTGCTAGAAAAATTCCTCTCCGGCCGGGACTTTAGCGATGAACGTTGTTATGTCGTCGGAGAAACCACACCCCGGCCGCGTTTAATCCACGAATCCCCCACCCCCTTAGAAAAATCCGCTTGCAACTACGACTATATCGCCAGTATTTGGCCGGAATTTTCCTACTATTTCCAAGAAAACGACTTTTATATCGGGGTACAAACCAAGCGCGGCTGTCCCCATAACTGCTGCTACTGCATCTATACCGTCGTCGAAGGTAAACAAGTACGCATTAATCCAGCAGACGAAGTAGTTAAGGAAATGCGCCAATTATACGACCGCGGCATTCGCAATTTCTGGTTTACCGATGCCCAATTTATCCCTGCCAGAAAATTTATCGACGATGTAGAAGAACTATTAGAAAAAATCCTCGCTGCCGGGATGAAAGATATACGTTGGGCTGCCTATATTCGTGCCGATAATCTCACCCCAAAACTATGCGATTTAATGGTAAAAACAGGCATGAATTACTTTGAAATTGGCATCACCGCTGGCTCTCAGGAATTAGTCCGCAAAATGCGTATGGGCTATAATTTGCGGACAGTTCTGCAAAATTGTCGAGACTTAAAAGCGGCCGGTTTTAATGATCTGGTTTCGGTAAATTATTCCTTTAATGTTATTGATGAAACCCTAGAAACTATTCGTCAAACCATCGCCTATCATCGAGAATTAGAAAATATTTTTGGAGTCGATAAAGTGGAACCAGCCATCTTTTTTATCGGACTACAACCCCACACCCATCTAGAAGAATACGCCCTCAAAAAAGAAATTATTAAACCCGACTACGATCCCATGAGTTTAATGCCCTGGACAGCCAAAAAACTGCTCTGGAATCCTGAACCTTTGGGGTCATTTTTGGGCGAAGTTTGTCTGCAAGCATGGCGACAAAATCCCGATGATTTTGGACGGGAAGTGCTGAAAATTTTGGAAGCAAGACTAGGGAAGGCCGATTTAGAATCCGCTTTAACCGCACCGATAGAAACGAAGGAAAAGGTCTTAACTCCTGCTTAAAAATTAATTTTAGTCAATCCCAAGGCAGCAATTAGCGTTAGCATAAGTCTGAAATCAGGAGATAATAAATTCTTCTTTACCGGTAACTGCAAAATGACCGACCATCGCCCCCATTGGCTAGAATTAGCGGAATATATCGCCCTAGGATTAACCCTGCTTACCCTTATGGCCATGGGTGCGGGGTTTTTGCCTTTATTCCTCCTAGTAGTGACTTTCGGGTTGAATATTCTCAATCGTCTCCGAGAAAGAACCCTGCAACGTCAACGCTTAACTGAGATGACCGGTCAATTACAGAGTCAGTGGGAAGAAGAAAAAGAAGCTTTATCAGCACAAATACAGTCCCTGAGTCCCGCGGTGGCCAGGGATAACGCCCGTGCAGTCGCAGAATTAGAGGAGAATATTCTCGCCCTCGAACAGTCCTACAATCAAATTATTCAATATATCAACCGTAACGCGCTGCTCGAACGCATCGAACATCTGGAAAAATCCTACGGTCGCTTACACAGAGAGATTTTGCCGATTAACGAAGAATCGGCGGATATTAGCGCAACAAAAGCGGAAAATGAGCCACAAATCACCCTACCCGCCCTTAATTTAACTCCCACTTCCCCCCCCGTCGATATACCCCATTGGCACTATTATCGCCGTCTGACCGCCCATCGGGAAATGATCACAGCGATCGCAATTACCGAGGATCAACGGTTTTTAATTAGCGTTAGTTGGGATCGTACCCTAAAAATCTGGGATTTTGCGAGAGGAACCCTGATTAATACGGTTGAAGCTCATGATCAGGGCATTTTAGCCCTAGCAGTCACCAGAAACGGCGATTATCATCTAGCGACGGGAGGATTCGATCAAACCGTTAAATTATGGACTTTAGCCAGCGATGCCAGTAATCTGGAATTAAATCAAATTTTCCTCGGTCATCTCGGTTCGATTCACGGCCTGGATTTTGCCCCCCGTTGGCATTTTTTGGTTAGTGGTAGTTACGATCAAACCCTAAAACAGTGGAATTTAGAGCAGGAAACCGAAGAATTTAGTTCCTATGACAGTCTGGGGGCAATTTATGCCCTAGCAGTGGCTCCTAATCAAGATTTTATTGCCGCAGCTGGAGGTGATGGCACTGTCACCCTCTGGCAATTGGGATCGGGAGCAAAAATCGCCGTCTTATCCGGTAACGTTTCTTCGGTGCAGAGTCTGGCGATCGCTGCCGATGGTCAGATTATTGCCGCCGGTTGTGTGGATGGTACGGTGAAAATCTGGCAATACGACCCGGAGAAAAGCGGTCATTTTGCGCCAATTCGGGTGATCAATGCCCATAATGGTCAGGTGACAAGCTTGCTATTCGCACAGAAGGGTCAATGGTTATTTACGGGGGGAACCGACGGAGAGATTAAAATCTGGTTAGCCAATTATCAACAGGCGATCGCAACTCTCACCGCCACCAATGAGCGATCATCGCCGATCTCCAGTTTAGTTCTCAGCCCCGATTATTGCCACCTAGCGGCGGCTGCGGCCGACGGCAGCATCACCATCTGGGAAAATATCACTTAATGGTCGATCGAACTAGAAAAATTGTATAATGTAATGTCCCGGACTCGGTCGGGCCAGTTTGACCCAAAGAAAAAGTGACTGAGTTAACTGTCGTTTCTGCCTAATAGTTGTCATCGGGGCATCGAGAACGCGAGAGCGATCGCTTATCCCAGAATCATTACCCATAGTAAAAAATTCAGAATGAAGACTCCAACAGATCAAAGATTTGATTACGTCAAAATCGGTTTAGCGTCCCCCGAGAGAATTCGGCAATGGGGAGAAAGAACCCTACCTAACGGTCAAGTCGTCGGAGAAGTAACCAAACCAGAAACGATCAACTATCGGACTCTCAAACCGGAAATGGATGGGTTATTCTGCGAGAAAATTTTTGGCCCCTCGAAAGACTGGGAATGTTGGTGTGGTAAATACAAACGCGTCCGTCACCGGGGGATTGTCTGTGAACGTTGCGGGGTAGAAGTCACCGAGTCGCGGGTACGTCGTCATCGCATGGGTTTTATCAAATTAGCCGCCCCCGTCACCCACGTTTGGTATCTTAAAGGTATTCCCAGTTATCTCAGTATCCTGCTCGATATGCCCCTGCGGGACGTGGAGCAAATCGTCTATTTTAATGCCTATGTGGTTCTCGATCCGGGTAATGCGAGCAATCTTAGTTATAAACAACTCCTCAGCGAAGATCAATGGTTAGAGATCGAAGAAGAAATCTACGCAGAGGATTCGGAATTAGTCGGTATTGAAGTGGGGATCGGGGCCGAGGCTATCCAAAGACTCTTACAGGAAATTAACCTGGAAGAAGAAGCGGAAAGACTGCGGACGGAAATTGTCGAAAGTAAGGGGCAAAAACGGGCAAAATTAATTAAACGTCTCCGGGTAATCGATAACTTTATCGCCACGGGTTCTCAGGCAGAATGGATGGTTTTAAGCGTAATTCCCGTGATTCCCCCCGATTTACGCCCGATGGTGCAGTTGGACGGCGGCCGTTTTGCCACCTCTGACCTGAACGATCTCTACCGTCGGGTGATTAACCGCAATAACCGTTTATCCCGTCTGCAAGAAATTCTCGCCCCCGAAATTATCGTCCGCAACGAAAAACGGATGTTACAGGAGGCCGTCGATGCTTTAATTGATAACGGTCGTCGTGGTCGCACGGTGGTGGGAGCCAATAATCGCGCCCTGAAGTCTTTATCGGATATTATCGAGGGTAAACAGGGGCGTTTCCGTCAAAATCTCCTCGGTAAACGGGTGGACTATTCGGGACGTTCGGTTATCGTTGTCGGTCCGAAATTGAAGATCTATCAATGCGGTTTACCCAGGGAAATGGCGATCGAATTGTTCCAACCCTTCGTTATCCATCGTTTAATTAAATTAGGCATCGTCAATAATATCAAGGCGGCCAAGAAAATGATCCAACGGGGGGATGTCAACGTTTGGCACGTCTTGGATGAAGTGATCACGGGACACCCGGTGATGTTAAACCGCGCCCCCACCCTGCACCGTTTGGGCATTCAGGCGTTTGAACCGATATTGGTGGAGGGCCGGGCGATTCAGTTACATCCCCTCGTCTGTCCCGCTTTTAACGCTGACTTTGACGGGGACCAAATGGCCGTACATATTCCCCTCTCCCTGGAAGCACAATCGGAAGCGCGCTTATTGATGTTAGCTTGTCATAATATTCTCTCACCGGCGACCGGTCGTCCGATTGTTGCCCCTTCTCAGGATATGGTTTTGGGTTGTTATTATCTCACGGCCGAAAATCCCAAGGCCCAAAAGGGTGGAGGTCGTTATTTCGCCAGCATGGATGACGCTATTCGCTCTTTCGATCAGGGATTGGTGGATCTGCACGCTTCTGTGTGGTTGCGTTTACCGGTCGGAGAAAAGGTGAAAACCAATAAACCCGATGAGGAAGTCCTGGAAACGGAAACTCTCCCCGATGGCAGCATCTGGAAATATTATCGGGAGCGCAAAACCCGCGAGAAGGATGGTCAGATAATTTCTCAGTATGTGCGTACTACTGTAGGGCGAATTATCTACAATAAGACGATTCTAGAAGCTTTGGTGGTCTAGAGAGAGATTGAACTAGGGTGGGCATTGCCCACCTTAATTTTTAGGGTAAAGCGGCAATACATTCTATTTCCACTAGCACATCTTTGGGAAGACGGGCCACTTCCACACAGGCCCGGGCCGGCGCAGTTTCCGGGGGGAAATAACGGGCATAAACTTGATTCATTGCCCCGAAATTGGCTAAATCCGAGAGAAAGACGGTAGTTTTCACCACATTTGACCAATTGGCTCCTGCGGCGGTTAAAATGCCCTCTAGATTGGCCATAACTTGTTCGGTTTGGGCGCTAATTTCCCCGGAGACGATTTCACCCGTGACGGGATCTAGGGGAATTTGTCCCGCAACAAAGAGAAAAGGACCAGTAGCGGCGATCGCTTGATTATAGGGACCCACAGGGGCCGGAGCTTTATCAGTACGGATGACCTGATTATTCATGGGCAGGATAGTTAAAAAAGATAACATTGAATCAATTGAATATTTTCCCAGTTTTTCGATCGCTTACAGTTAATTTTCGCTGGTTAGGGGGTTTAATTTTGACTGATTGTCTTTGTCGAAGATGCGCTAAAAGCGATCCTGTGAGAAATAAGTCAACAGTTATGACGTTGCAATTCTGCATCTAACTCTGTTAACAAAGCATATATTCTATCAAAATTATATTTAGTTTTAGAAGGAGCGTCATAAGTTGTCAAAGTACCTTTAGTATGAGTATGAGCCGCTCGATTGCGACTTGTCTTTAGATTACCAAGATCACCTTTTAAAGCACTAATTTTACCAGTTTTTTCTAACTTTTCTTCGC
>Ga0082207_1001014_pt1 | contig 14104 bp, 11 predicted proteins | sample LakMenEpi10Aug09_FD_71540 | JGI IMG/M metagenome (GOLD analysis project Ga0082207, IMG submission 71540) | reverse complement strand
TGGAGAGCTTAACGAGCAAGAAATCAAGCTCATGATGGTTTAAAATTGAGTTTATCCGCTTTGATTCGTCCACTAACGTTGGTTCTGTGATGTCCTCTTCGTCTATCGTCTCGGATTTCGATGTTTCAAATGTTTCTCCACAGGAGCAAGTGGCTCGGCGAAGTTCAGGGAGTTACCTAGCCGAATCGATCGCTTGGTGTGCCTTGACACTCCTTTGTGTGCTGTCGCTATGGATGCCTTGCGATACGGCAGTGGTCATCGGTTTGGGGGAATCGATTTGGCACATCGGTTTATCACTCTTGGCTTTCTACTTCGCTGCGCTTTGTGCAAGTTCGCTTGGGCAAGTTCGTGCTTGGCCACGAATGTCCTTGGTATGGTTGCTCATTGCGATGGTTGTGCTTTGGCATGTGCTTGCTACAAGCTACAGTCTGGGCAGAACGAATCTCAAAAACTCGATCTATGGTTTCTGGCAATCGACGGCCATGTGGTTGCTCTTGCCAACGATGGTTTGGTTGGTTCGCACACCGCAAGCCGCAGCGCGGGTTCTGAAACTCTGGTGGATCCTTGCCGTCTTTGCACTGCTGTGGGGCTTTTGGGAATACGGCGTGACTCAACCCTTGCAACGAGCCGATTTGGCCAAAGACCGCATTGGGTACCTCCAGCGATACCAAATCGATCCGGATTCATCCCAAGCGGTGCTCATCGTCAACCGGATTCAGAGCACCGAGGTTCTGAGCCTCTTTGCACTGGCCAATTCCTATGCCGGTTTTCTCGTTGCCTTATGGCCGATTTGTCTTGGCTGGATGCTTCTAAGCTTCAAACAACGAAGATCCCTAGGGTGGATCCCGTTGGTATTAGTGCTGGCAGTAGGACTCTCGCTGTTGCTGACCAAAAGCCGAACCGCATGGGTGGCAACAGCCATCTCGACTTGCCTTGCGATGATTCTCGATCCGATCCTCCGCCGGGAACTTGGACGCTGGATCCGAAACCATCGGATGATCCTTGCAGGCATCCTCATCGGGCTTCTTGCGATCTTTGGCGCAGTCTATGCGCTTGATCCATTGATCTTCCAGGAAGCTGGCAAATCCTTGGCTTATCGAATGGACTATTGGAAGGGAGCCCTGGAGTTGATCGCCCAACAACCCCTCTATGGTTATGGCTCGCTGAACTTCCAACCAACTTACTTGCAAGTCAAAAAAATTACCGCTGCAGAAACACCTGCCGACCCTCACAATTTCATCCTGGAGCTTGCTCACAGTGGCGGTTGGATCCTCGTAGGACTTACCGCACTTTTGGTGCTCATGCTCTGCTTATGGGGTTTTCGACATCGCGTTTTTGCCAAGGGCTTCCTCGATGATCCTTTCGCAAGGCCTGCAAGCCAGGAAGACCGATCCAAATCGAGATTGGTTTGGATCACGCTGATCGCCTCTGCCCTGGGTGTTTTCGTTTACGCATTTCTAAGGATTCCAAGCGACTTGGAAGTGATCGGAACGTCCGTATCGCTGATCATTGCTGGGCTTTTTGGATATTGGCTAAGCCGTCCTCAGGTGAGCACTTCGGTGCAATCGTTTGTTGCAAATCATCCAGTTTTGCTACTGGTCAGTTTTTTGGGAGTGATGATCCATTTTCTGGCCTCAGGAGGATGGATGTTGCCCGGAACCATGATCGCTCCGATGATCGCCATGGGCCTATGGCTTGCAGGAAACTCTTGGAGAGAGCAACCCGAGCCGACCAACAAGACTCCTAGGCCCTCGAGCTGGCAAGCACCCTTGGTCGCCACAGCCATTTTGGGCCTTTGGGGCCTGAGCATGGCTTGGCCCTATCTCCAAGCTCAAAGGATCACAAGTGCCTTTAGCAAAGATGCTCAAGGCAGATTGCTGATCGATGGAGCGATCGCTGATAAAGTTTTCCCCAACGGGAATGACATCCAAAATGCGATCGCTTCGGTTCCCCACGATCCGGAATTGGCTAGGTGGGGACTGGAACTAGGCGCGATGGCACTGGATTCAAAGCTTCCAGCCGATAAGAAAATCAGTTGGCTGACCGAGTTTCGGCAAGCTGGCCGACAACTGGTTCAGCGGGATCCAAATCACTCGGTCGCTTACGCGGAAGCTGGCAGTCAATTGCTCCGGGCATCGGTTGGACAACGGCTCGACTCCTCATTAAACGATGAAATGACTGCCCGTCGCGTTCCGATTGGAGAGATCCTGACACGACCCGCTAGCAGAGCTCGAGGCCAGGGTAGAGGCGCCGGTGCGGCGGTTCGACCCAGCGGCGGTGCAGGTCCACTGACGGTCGCATCAGCCCTCTTGCAGGAATCTTTGTACTACTATCAAGAGGCCGCAAAGTTTGCACCTTCTAGCGCTGAGCTGCACCTGCAAACGGCAGCCGTTGCCGCCATGCAGGGCAATTGGAGGGTTTGTGAATCGATGCTCGATCAGGCCGAAGAAATCGACCGTCAGACACCCCATTTGGATCGTAAAATCGAGGCTTCGAAGATTTGGATACCCCGGGAAATGGTCAAAGTTATCGAACAGCGGGCCAAAGCCGGAGGTAAAATCTCAGGAGATGCTAGTCCGCCATTGGATAAACTTAAACTTCTTCTAGATCGGAGCGAATCGGTTCCAGGTGAACCAGTTCGTCAAGCTTTGCGTAGCTTTTTCAAGAATCCCTAATCTTTCCTGGCTCCCTTTTTAACTTGGCCATCATGCGCAGTTTGATTCTTTTGCTCTCTTGCATCGCCCTTGGTTTTGGGCTCGCAAAAATCGACCACGATCGGCGATTTGCTGGGGTTGACAACCTCATGGGGAGCGAAAAAGGGGTCTCGACGGAGTCCTCCGGCGATGCGATCCGTTCGGAAGTCGAGCGTCTAGCCGGTCAGAAAGTCGGCAAGATCTCCGTCGTCAATGGAGCTGAGTTGGATTTCGGACTCATGATGAAGGGTACCAAGCGATCCCATAAATTCATCTTTAAGAACGTCGGCCAAGCCGATGCGAAAATCTGGTTCAAAGCCAGCACTTGCAAATGCACCGTTGGCAAATTCACCGAAGCGACCCTCAAGCCCGATGAGCAGACTGAGGTCGAGCTTGAATGGAAGGCTGAGAATATCCTCGAACAGTTCTCGCAAACGGCCACCATCGGTAGCAACTGTCCCAGCCAGGAGGAAATCAAACTGGTCATCCGCGGACGTATTGGCCAAGCCTACACGTTCGATCCTCCATCCCAAAATTTGGGTGATGTACTCTCCATGTTTGAAAACGAGGTGAAGTTCCGGATTTATTCTTTCCAGGAAGCTCCCATCAACATCGCTGGAGGCCAAGTCAAAGACTCGGTTTTGTCCAAGAAAGTCCGTTTCGAGTCCTATGAAGAGAAGACGCTACAACCAGGAGAGATTCCTGAAATGGCCGACGCTCGTCGCTATGTCGATTGCAAGGTCACCCTGCTGCCAGGGATGCCTGCTGGTCCATTGAACCTGGAGCTCCAAATCGGTCGACGCAACGAAGCGGGCGGACAAGAGGAAGAGTTTTTGTTCTACAACATTCGGGGACGGGTTGTGACTCCGATCCGAGTCATCGCCGGGGACGATTACAATGAAACTCGAAATATCCTGACGATGGGTGCAGCCAAGTCTTCCCAAGGTCTCAAGAAGAGTTTCATGCTCTCGATCCGTACAGAGGATTTCCAAGGGGATCCGAATGTGAGGGTTGGTAAAGTTATTCCGGAGCAAATCAAGGCCACGATCGGTACACCTAAGGTTTCGGCCACTCAGCGAATCTATCCAATCCTGCTTGAAATCCCCCCTGGAAGCGATCCAGTCGAATTCGATGGAACCTTCAGCAAGGATTTCGGGAAAATCGTGATCGAAACAGATATGGAAAGCTCGCCGACGATTCCGATGTACTTGAAATTCAGAGTGACCGAGGATTAGTCACCCACAAGGTTCGGCAGTTAAAGGCGCAAGGCTTTCATGAAACGCAGGATCCGCACTCATCGTTGGTTTGGATTCTTGGCCGCCATCAGTATCTGCAGTGGCTGGCTTTTTGCTCAACCACCCCGACTCAGGCTCGGTCAACGCCAAACCAAGCCAGTTCAGAACCTGCCAGTTCAAAACCAAGCCGGCCAGAATCAAGCCGGCCAGAACGTCCCTGTAGCGACCAAGCAACCGAACGATCCACCGTCGACAGGACTCCAAGCCAACCCCATCCAACCCCCCAGCGACCCTCCAATCACGGTTGCCACTGAAGAAGAGAAGAATCAAAAGATTGCTACGGATTGGCAAAACCCTTGGTTGGTCTTCTACATCACAGGGAATCAGTACGGATACCTTGAACCCTGCGGTTGTACCGGTCTGGCGAATCAAAAGGGTGGGATCAACCGAAAAGACACCTTGCTCAAAAGCCTCAAGAACCGAGGTTGGCAAGTCATCCCGTTGGATGCTGGGGATCAAGTCCGCCGCGATGGGGTCCAGTCGGAAATCAAATTCAACTGGACAACCCAAGCCTTGCGTCAAATGGGCTACAAGGCGACGACCTACGGAGGCAAGGACCTTTTGCTTTCTGACAACATTCTCATTTCAGTCCTCAACGAGAATGCCGAAAACGACTTGTTCGTCTCAGCCAACGTCAGCATGCTGCCCGACCATGATGTTCGTTACAAGATCCTGACGGTAGATGGCCCTGACAAGAAACCTCGCAAGATCGGTATCACCGGAGTTTTAGGCCAGGAGAGCCTCAAAGCCCACGCGGGAGTCAACCAAGGCTTCTTCTCTGCATCGGCTCCCATCCCTGCCTTGAAAGAGGTCGTAGCCAAACTAACCCAAGAGAAATGCGATTACCAGATCCTATTGGCCAATGCCAGTTTGGAAGAGACGCGAAAGATTGTCCAAGACGTACCTGGTTTTCAATTAGTGATCACCTCCGGTGGCTACGGTGAGCCGACCTATCGACCCGAGGTTCTTCCAGGTAGCTCATCGGAGATCGTCCAAGCAGGCACCAAAGGGATGTATGCGGGGATCGTCGGGCTCTTTAATGACCCAGCGTCTCCGACTCGCTATCAACGCATCGCCCTGAGTTCCCAATTCGAAGACTCCCCACGAATGCTCGAACTTTTTGGCAAGTACCAAGACGAACTTCGAAACAAGGCAGACGACAACTTTTCCGCCTTGGGCCTGCGTCCAACCTCCCATCCATCAGGACGCAGCTTCACCGGGACAGCCAAGTGTGGTGAGTGCCATACGACAGCCCACGAGATTTGGACCAAGACACCCCATGCTCATGCGACCGATTCGATTGTAAAGCCGCCCGAGCGATCGATGGCAAGGCACTTTGACCCCGAGTGCATCTCCTGCCATGTTACCGGTTGGAATCCGCAGAAGTTCTCTCCCTACAAAACCGGATACGAAACTTTGGAAAGCTCAATCGATCTGCATGGCAATGGCTGTGAGAATTGCCATGGACCAGGATTGGAGCATGTCCAAGCCGAAGAGGATGCTGCAAGCGATAAAAAGAAGCTTGAAGAGCTCAGAGCCTCGATGCGATTGACACTTGCCAACGCGCAAGAAAAGTGCCTCGAGTGCCACGACATCGACAATAGCCCCGACTTCCACAAAGAAGGGGCCTTCGAAAAATACTGGGAGCAAGTCAAGCACTACGGCAAAGACTAGCTGCTAGGGCTTTGCACCGGTGACCGACCGTATGTATTCAACTTCAGATGCTCGGTAGGGTGTTCCGTCGCGTCGGAAGATATCGTGAAACCACAGATCGGGTTCTTTGTCATAGGGTTTCTGCCAAGAATCCCATGGGTAGATCGTCTGGCTCTTGCCATCGACAAACCCCCAATTTTGAGCCCCCACGTTCTCTTCCTTGAAGATCTTGAGGTTTGGATCAAAGTAACTATTGTTTCCGCGAGCCATGTACTCGGTGCACACAATCGGTCGGTTGTAGCGCTTTAACGATCGTATCGCGCGTCGCATCGCATCTCCATCGCCATAGTGATGGAAAGTGATGATGTCGGACTTTTCAAGGCAGAGTTTATCGACCGGGCTGAGTTTTGATTCATCCTCCCAGAGACTGATCCAAACACCGCAGGTCAGAGGCTGTGAGGGATTGATCTCGCGAGCCCACTCAAAACATCGCTCGGCAAACAGCAGACCCATTTGAGCTTTATTAGGAAGCTCCGTCTTGGTTCCATTGCGTCCATACGAGTTGGCATTGTCATTATCGAGTTCATTGACCAAATCCCAAGCTTGAATGCGAGGGTCATCCTTGAATCGCTTGAGGATCCCTTGGAGGTAGGGTTTGACAAGCACATGTTTGCTGGGGTCACCGAGGATTGCTGCTCCAGGGCTTTGCACCCATCCGCTGTTATGGACTCCTTTTTTCGGGTCGCGTTGCTTCCCTGCAACAGGCTGTGGATCCCACACCGAATCGAAAGGAACGAAGACGATCCCGATTTTGTGCTTCTCGGCGACACTCAGGAATTGCTCCATACGATCTAGCAAATCTTTGCCATCACCAGTCCACAGCAGATCGTGCAAAAAGACTCGCATCGAATTGAAGCCAAGGCTCTGAGCCCAGCCAAGTTCCATGTCGATCCTTTCTAGATCAAAGGTTCCAATCTGCCACATTTCAAGCTGGTTGATAGCGTAAGCGGGAATGTAATTTGCTCCGACGAGCCAACCGTGCTTTTCTTGCCAAGCTTTGGCTTGCTCCTCGGTCCATCGAGCTTGCTTGCCAGGCGTTTGAGCTTCGAGACTTGAGTTGGCCAAGAGTCCAAAAAACGCTAGTGCGAGAGCGATCAAACGAAGGGGCCAACGAGAAAGACAAGTGGGGGATCGACGCAGCATCATTGCCTACTGATAGAAAAAAGGTTCCTGTGGGTGGGAGAGTCGAGCTCTCAGTATACCAAACTTACCGCAACCCAAGGAACAACCTTAAGCAAGCAACTCTTGGATCACTTGTCCATGCACATCAGTCAAACGACGTTGGATTCCGTTGTGATAGAACGTCAGTTTTTTGTGGTCGATCCCCAGCAGATGCAGCGCTGTTGCATGAAGATCATAGCAATACGTTGGATTCTCTTGAGCTTTAAAGCCGATAGGATCGCTCGATCCATAAGCCACTCCACCCTTGATTCCTCCTCCGGCCATCCATGCAGTAAAAGCCCCTGGATTGTGGTCTCTTCCCTTTTGCTGTCCCTGCATAAAGGGTTGCCGACCAAACTCACTGGTACAAATCACGAGGGTCGAATCGAGCAAACCTCTTGATTTGAGATCTTCGATCAATCCGGAGGCACCGGTATCCAAGATCCGCCCCCAATAACCATGGTCGCGCACAATGTCTTCGTGGGAATCCCAGTTGGGCCGAATCGCTTTTTTCGAGGTGTTCTCGGCACCGCAGTAGATCTGAACAAACCGAACACCCCTTTCGACCAGTCGCCTTGCCAGCAAGCATTGCTTTCCAAACGGCCCAATATCGGGATCCTCCAGTCCGTAGCGTGCTTGAGTCTGTGCGGTTTCTTGACCTAGATCAACCACCTCCGGAGCGCTGAGTTGCAACTTGCCTGCCAATTCAAACGAGGCGATACGAGCTTCGAGCAACGAGTCTGCAGGTCGAGATTGAGCATGCTGGCGATTCCACTTTTGCAGTAGCTCGATAGCGCGATTCTGGGCATCGCGTGGAATATCGCGAGCAGGAAAGAGATCTCGGATGACTTCTTTGTTCGAACCGATCTCCATGATCGTCCCTTGGTGGACAGCGGGCAGGAAACCTGCCCCCCAATTGATGATCCCACCAGGAGGCAGACCACGCGAGTCTGGCAGTACGACAAACTCTGGCAAGTTGTCCGACTGACTTCCAAGGGCGTAAGCGACCCACGATCCCATCGATGGAAATCCCGGCTGAATAAAACCGCTGTTCATCATGAACATTGCCGGTCCATGCAGCGCGGATTTACTTTGCATCGAATAGATAAACGCCATATCATCGACGCAGCCAGATAGCTTGGGGAACAAATCCGAAATCCACAGACCCGACTCTCCTCGCTGACGAAACTGCCAAAAGCTCTTGGCATGTTTTCCAGCCACTCCAGCGAATGTCTGTTTACCAAGTTCGGAATCGAAGGGAGTCCCATCGAGCTTCTCGAGCTGAGGCTTGTAGTCCCAAGTATCGACGTGGCTTAGACCTCCTGGGCAAAAGATCTCGATCACATGCTTGGCCCGTGCCGGATGATGCAAGCCTTGCTGATGGCTTGATCCTTCGGATGCCCAGGCCGGAGTGTCTCGGTGCAAGAGCGTGCTTGCGGCCAGCGCACCGAGTCCGGTTCCAAGGCTCGCGAGCCAATCGCGCCGTGCGCAGCGGATCGAGGATTCCAACGGGGCATCAATCGACATAGATAAACTCGTTGGTGTTCAATAGGATTCTGCAAAGATGAAACAGTCCGTCACTCTCGATCAGTTGCACCGCACTAGCAAGCTCCTCAGGAGTCGGATGCCGACCAAAGGCTAAGCGAATCGCCCGGCGGGCTTGAGCCTCAGGCTTATCGAGCGATTCGGCTTTCAATCGCGCTGCAAAACGATCGCTCTGCTGAAGGACAAATGCATTGTTGAGCGTAGCCAGTGACTGGATAGCCGTCGTGGTCGTGTTCCTAACGGGCGTCATCGTCGCTGGATTTGGACAATCCAGGCTGGTCAAGAAGGGATGGGGTGTGGTTCGAACCACAAACCGATAAACACTGCGTCGAAAGACTTCAGGCACCTCCAAAACACGGTGCTCGTAGACCGGTGCATACTCTTCTTGATAGTCGAAATCGCGATAGCCTGGACCATGCATCGAAGCGTCGAGCGAGCCGGAGACCGCAAGCATCGCATCCCTTAGCGACTCAGCATCCAATCGCCTAGAGTTTTGTCGCCAAATCCAAGCGTTGGAAGCATCAAGACCTGCTGCTGGATTATCCCCTGCAATCGATGTGCGCCGATAAGCTTCCGACAAGAGTATCATCCGATGAATTCGCTTGATCGACCATTGGCCGCGTTGCAATTCGCTCGCCAACCAATCGAGCAACTCCCGATGCGTTGGCATCGCTCCCCCGAGCCCAAAATCGCTCGGTGTGGCAACGATCCCTTTTCCAAAATGATAATGCCACAAGCGATTGACGATCACCCTTGCAGGCAGCGGGTTATCTTCCGAAGTGATCCAGTTGGCAATCGCAACGCGCCGCTGCGCATCGGTCGATTTTGCATCCAAGGGTTCCCTGTCAAAAAGACTCGGCCCAACACAGGATACTGGCTTTGGTATCACCAACTCCCGAGCATCCTCGGTATTACCTCGATGGAGTCGACGAATCTCCGAGGGAGTCTCGGCAACCACACCATAAACCCTCCTGGCTTGCGGCAACTGCTCCAATTCCTTCTGAAGCGAATCGGACTCCCTTCGAAGCCATTCGATGCGATCGGTTTGCTCCTTGGAGGATGGGGACTCCAGGGGTGCGATCAGAGCATCGACGAAACAGACCTGATCGTGACTGATCCCATTTCCGCCATCGGTTGCAATGAGGGTCAAAAGCGAATCCTTTGGAGGTAGTTCCAAGCGAATTTTTTGCAACCCGTCGCTGCGTCCCAGCCCAATAGCCTTGTAAACGATCTGGCCATCGAGCAGCACGTAGACATCGGCTCCTTTGCTAGGCGTCTGGCCAAAGTAACCGACCATCGCATTGAAGACCCAAGGACCACCCAAGGGGGACTCCTTCGACAAAGCCTCTTTCAATCGCTCGGTGGATAAACGGAAAGTGATTCCCGCATTGGCGTGCAACGAGAGCATGCTATGGGCCGGAGGTGAGCAATCGATTCCATCGAGACTCGTCGAGAACTGTGAGTTTACCGGCCCATTTCGTATCGCATCCCAGACCTTCGAATCCGTCGCTGGGATTCCACTAGCAATCGTGTTGCCGTTGGGCACAAACACCGATTCGATCCATTCGTTTTTGGTTGGATTGCGACGGTTGGAAACGACCTCATCGAGAAACCCTTTTTTGTCGTTGGGCTCTCGCACACTTCCTGTACTTGGATCCAAGCCTGCACCGACCACTCCGGTTCCAAATCCGTTTCCGCCCCCAACGAGATCCGCCAGCAGGAGTCCTCGACTCGATCGCAGCAGTTCTTGATCGATCTTCGATTTACGCTCCTTGAGCTGACTCTTTGTCGATTCAATCGTTCGGGATTCTTCCTCGGAGACGATGCGGTCTGCTCGCTTGACACCTGAGAAGATCGCCACGAGCGAGTAGTATTCGTCCTGCGGAATCGGATCGAGTTTATGATCGTGGCATCGAGCGCAATGGATGGTGATGCCACAGAAACTGGTCATGACCTGGGCGACCATATCGTCCAAATCATCCGCCCTCGCTAATCGCTTAATCACTGGGCTAGGCGTCTCGACTTGGCCGACAAAGTCCCATGGCCCTGCAGCTAAAAAGCTAGATGCGATCGTCGCTTGGGGGTCCGACGGCGAAAGAACATCCCCAGCGATCTGATACTCGATAAACTTGTCGTAAGGCAAATCCGCATTCAGAGCATCGATCACCCAATCGCGGTAACGCCACGCATGGTCGCGTCGCTGATCCCTTTCGAATCCATGCGTATCGGCATAGTGTGCGATGTCCAGCCAATGCCTTGCCCATCGCTCTCCGTACCTTGGCGAAGCGAGCGTCTGATCGACCAGACGTTCCCAGGCATCGAAGGATTCATCAGCTCCAAATTCATCGACCTGCTCGGGAGTAGGCGGAATACCAAGCAGATCGAAATACAAACGTCGAATCAATGTCTCTCGGGATGCGATCGGCACAGGCTTGATGCCTTGAGCCCTGGCCGCCTCGGAGAGGAATCGATCGATCGGGCTTGCATCCCCGATCGAATTGTCTGAGGTTACTGGGACGCTTATTTGCTGGAGATTTTTCCAAGCCCAATGATCGAGCCTGGGATCTCGAAGTTGCTTTGGATCCCAAGGTGCATCGGCGTTGATAAACGCTCGGAGAGTCTCGATCTGTGCTTCTGTTAGTGGAGAACCCTCAGGAGGCATTCGAGTCTCGTCGGTTGCCGTGACCCGTTGGATCATCAGGCTTTCTTGACTGCGACCTAACTCGATGGCCTTGCCCGAGAGACCTCCGGCGAGCAACCCTTCGCGGTGATCGAGTCGCAATCCACCTTCGTTGATGCGCTGCGAGTGGCACTCGATGCATCGATCTCGAAAGATCTCGAGTGCAGACTGCGGCTGCTGAGCCGAGGCAAAGGCCGCGTGAAGAAAAACGATTGCAACCGGCAAGCAAGACCGATGAGTGACGGATCTGGGCAAACTGCGTTGGAATGTTTTTTCAGGATTTCGTGGCGACATGATTCAGTTTCATCAAGAGGACTCGGGAGATTCCAAACCAAGGGTCAGAGCCTCGTTCTATGATACCCGAATCGGCCCAAGGTTGCTTCAAAAACTCCGAACCTTCGGAACCCTCTAGAATCGGGCTAAGCGATCACTTCGCGGATGTAGTTGGCCTCTTGGACACCCGTGAGCTTGTGACTCCCAGCAGGCAATCCGATCCCATACATATCCAAGGTAGCTTGGCTCTCGTCGGTCAAATCCAATGCTTCCGGTGCGCTGGAGCACAGGCCTATCGCAAGGTGGATTGCTAGCCACAAGGATCGAAGCACTGGGCGCATGCTTAGGATTTGATTTCGAAGATCGCTTCGACCTCGACGGCCGATCCGGTGGGGATTTGGGCAAAGCCCAGAGCGCTTCGGGCGTGGAAACCGTCGGTGGTTTTGCCGTAGATTTCGTGCAGTAGATCGCTACAACCGTTGATCACGAGGTGTTGTTCGTGGAATTCGAGGGTTGAGTTGACGCAGCCGAGGAGTTTCAAGACGCGAAGGCCGTTGAGGGTACCGTGGAAGTTCCAGACCGAGTTAAGGATCTTTTCGGCGCATTCGCGCGCGGCTGCTTTGCCTTGATCGACAGTCATTCCGGCACCGAGTTTGCCTTTGGTATCACTGACGTGTCCGGAGGTGATCAGGAGGTTACCGGAGCGAACGACCATGGCCAGATAACCCGGTTCTTGTTTGGTGAATTTCACGCCGAGTGCTTCGGCTTTTTCTTGAGGGCTCATCGGGAGGGATTCCATGCGAGGGTCGGAGGGTGAGTAATCGGACAGACACCCAAGGATTATAGCACAAACAGAGAGTGCTTTTGTGGCTGATCTGCGGGGAATCTCGCCGCCTGCTTGGTAGATTCAGAAGCGATCACGGCGAAGGTCGATTACAGGCAGCTTAGCAATTCGCGTGGACGATTTGTGGCCCATCGGGCCTGTCTATTGGTAGCAAGCGACGGCACCCCCCGAACTCATGCTTGCTAATATTCTTGGGTCTTGTTAACGACTCTCGATGGCTGCTTGGTTTTTCAGGCCCATCGGGTCGACATCCACCCTCGGCGCACTGGATCGATTCGACGATTTATTTACCCTTGCGCAGCTTCGCGCGTAGTCGCCGCAGCGCAGTTTGCATGATGGTCTTGACCGTACCTTGGAGCATGTGCGTTAGGACACTCTCTAGGTACAAGCCAACATCGAGATCCATCCACTGGTAGAAGGACGTCAGCGAGCAACCGATCGACTGACAGAACCTGGCTGCTGAGAGATTGGATCGCTTGCGTGGGTTAACAAGTACTGTGCGATGCGATTGGCCCAAATTTGGACAGCTTGGGAGGAAAATACGCGGGACATAAGCGGGGGCTTCTTGGAGAGAGTTGGGATAGAAACAAGGGCGCACCTTGAATCTACCTATAAAAGCCCCCTGCGTTTAGGAAACGTCTGCTAGGGTCCTGTACGCTTACGGCTTATTGGGTAGCGAAGGAGAATCGGGCAAAAAGATTGAATCTCAATTGTCACAACGGCCGATGCGTTGTAAAATGACTACAACACCTTTTGGAGGACATGAAATGGCACAATTTGGAGAGCTTTTGAAGGAGTACCGCCTTGCGGGCGGTTGGTCGCTGCGAGAATTTTGCAGCGAAAATGGATTTGATGCTGGCAATTACAGCAAGTTGGAACGCGGGCGGTTTCCTGCCCCGGACTCGGACGAAAGAATTGAAGCATACGCAAGGGCCTTAGGCTTGAAAGAGGGTAGCGACCAATGGTTTAGCCTCTTTGATGCCGCAGCGGCTCAGCGGGGCAGATTGCCAAGTGATTTGCTCAATGATGACGAAGTAATCGATAAACTGCCAGCGTTGTTCCGTACGATTCGCAGCGAGCAACAATCAGGAGGAATTGATTTCGATGAACTGATTGAAAGGATTCGCAAAAGCTAATGAATGTTCCGTTCTTATCGTACGATCAACTGAAAGCCGAAGCGGCTCAGGTGCTGTTGCAAAGCAGCTACGCGAGTCGTTTTCCGGTTGCGATTGAGTTGATTGTCGAACGAGACTTCAAAATGGACGTTGTTCCGATTCGTGGGTTACAAACTGCCTTCAACATTGATGCGTTTATATCCCGTGATATGACTACGATAAGCGTTGATGAATTCGTTCTCGAAAACCGCTTATATCGCTACCGGTTCTCGCTTGCGCACGAGTTGGGACATCGCGTGCTACATCATGAGATACTAGGTGCAATGGAGTTCGAAACGATTGAAGAATGGAAGTCACAGATAGTCCAATTCTCGGAGCGGGAATACGGGTTTCTGGAATACCAAGCGAATACCTTTGCGAATTGTCTACTGGTACCGGAGGAAAGTCTTGATCGACGCTTCGGCATAGCCGTCCAGCGGATAAAAGCTGAAGGGTTGAACCCAGCGGAATTCCCTGATGAATGCTTGGACTCCATCGCGACAGGGCTGGGGAAACAATTTGAAGTCAGTCGAGATGTAGTTCTTAATCGTCTGAACAACAAGCACGAAGATTTTCTAACACGATTGCGCTGACAGAGGATGGACAATGGCAACCCTGTTCAAAAAAGCAATTTACAAAGCCCTTGAGGCCCATCGGGTCGACATATTGGTAGCAAACAACGGCCCTCACGAACTCACGCTTGCTAATATTCGAGGGCTTTGTTAGCGGCTTTCGATGGCTGTTTG
>Ga0082207_1000965_pt2 | contig 14144 bp, 11 predicted proteins | sample LakMenEpi10Aug09_FD_71540 | JGI IMG/M metagenome (GOLD analysis project Ga0082207, IMG submission 71540) | reverse complement strand
GACTCTCTAATGGCGACTTATCTTGTCGTTAAGCTGGCAAAATTATCTGATACCCATCTATTACCGATGATATTATTTGATTATCCTACTATTGAGGGTTTGGCGACTCATATTGATGGATTACAAAGTAACATTGTTACCCATGTAAACAACTATGTAAAAACTTTAGTAACTTATGCCCCTGCAACTTATGCCCAAGAAAGGTTGATCAAATGGCTTGGGTCGGGTACGAATACATTACCTTATCATTTACCCGGTGTTTATCGCTTGGAAGGACAACTAAATGTAAAAGCATTACAACAGAGTTTAGCTTATTTAGTACAACGTCATGCCGCACTTCGCACCAGACTTTTGTGGAAAGATGGCCAGTTGTTTCAATATATCGAACCGCAGATGTCAATTGATTTTCAGGTTGAGCAGTTGTCAGATAAACGAACCATTGGAGATTATATCATCAGGTTTTTCGATCAAACCTTTGATCTTACTCAAGAAATACCCGTAAAAGTTGCTTTACTGCAAGTCGCTACAGATGAACATCTTGTATTAATCTTCTTTCATCATATTATGGTGGATGGTCGAGCTAAACGTCTACTACTGAATGAATTGAGTATATTATATCGTGAGTTTGTTTTGGGTAAAGAACCATCTCTTCTCCCTTTGTCATATCAGTATATTGATTATGCGTACTGGCAACGTCATCTCCCCACGACTCTATTAGAGCAACATCGCGCTTATTGGTTGCCCCGTTTAGCTAATATCACTGATACCCTCGTCCTACCCCAAGATTATCCGATTCCAGCGGTTCGTACCTTCAAAACTGAGCAGATTCGTCAAATTTTGCCCCTATCCTTAAGTGATGGTTTAAAGCAGTTGAGTCAAAAAGAGCATACTACTTTGTTTATGACTTATCTTAGTTGCTTTTATCTGTTGTTATATCGCTATACTGGTAAGCGACAGTTATCTGTTGTTACACCGAATACGGTGCGACCAGCGGCTAAATTTAACGGAGTAGTTGGAGATTTCACTAATTACTTATTATTACAAATTGAATTAGGGGAACAACCGACAACCTTTCGAGAGTTGTTGCAAAAAGTACGCCGTATCACATCGGATGCTTATAAATATCAATATGTACCTTTTGAACGGTTAGCGTCTGAAGCACATCCCCATAGAGACTTTGTTTCTCACCCTCTTTCTCGGATTCAAATCAATATGATTACCTGGGAACAGCCTTTTGAACTCTATGAGCTAAAATCGGAGCAACGCGCTCATGAACAATATATATCCACTGCGCCAATGGGGGTTAACTTTTTTGATCTATCTTTTGTAATTCGCACAAAACTATTATCGGTAGATGAATCTGAACCCAAAACTTACTATATGATACAGCTTAAATATCAATCGCAATTATTCAAAAAAGAGCGAATAAATCAGTTTTTAGCTGATTATCAAGATCTGCTCCAAGAAGTCGTTGTCAATTCTGATATGGCTATTGTTTTTCCTGGGTAGGGGTAGTGACCCTGTATACCTTGATTTATGGGGCTGTAGGGGGTTTTCCCCTAGGTAATTTATCGGTTTAGTTATTTTTTATATTGAATCAGCCAAATTTCTGTATACAGTGCTTCCTGGTGTTATAAGGTACAAATCTAGTGGGCAAGATGCCCGCACCACAAGAGTTTGATTATTCAACTTTATACCTCATCTTCAGCGGAAAATGCTGTAACTTATTATTCATTCCCGTAACTGCTTATGCACTACGGCTAAATACCACATATAATCATCAATTTTGTACTCATCAGCCGCTTTAACTATATATTCCTGCGCTAACTCTAAATTATTCTCAGCTTCATAATATAAACCCAAATATAGGTGACTGTAAAACTTACCTTTTAATCCTGCCAATTTTCCCACATTTAAAACATCATCTATTGTACAATTACCTGCAAATAAATCATAGATAGATTTCATGATTTTTCGCGGATCATTTTTCACGGATAATAAAAAATTACGAGCTTCTGTCACACCGGATAATCTAGCTATACAAAGATATCTCCAGACTGTTTCCTCTACATCTTGAGCATTAACAGTTAAATCAATTTCAAACTGTTTTGCACCTTCAGCAAATCGTTCTGCATAATAATAACTTAACCCCCGTTGCCAAAGATAAGGAGTAATTTGAATATCTAACTTTTCTGCATGATCAAAATCTTGAATTGATTCGGCAATTTTTCCTAATTTAAAATAAACCATACCTCGATGAACATAAGCATTAACATTATTGGGTTGAATGTTAATTGTATTTTGCCAGTGTTGTAGTTGATTTTCTAGGGAATTAAAAAACATTTTGATATTTGCTACTTTTAATCTAACTCTCTTCGTCCTTCTAATGCCCTTGCTAAAGTTAATTCATCAGCATATTCTAAATCACCACCAACGGGTAAACCAAAAGCAATACGAGTAACTTTAGTAAATGGTTTTAGTAATTGACCTATATATAATGTTGTCGTTTCCCCTTCGATACTGGGACTAATAGCTAAAATCACCTCTTGGGGTTTTTGTTCGCTGACCCGTCTCACTAAAGCTTGAATGGTTAACTGTTCAGGTCCTATACCATCCATAGGGGAAATTACACCACCTAAAACATGATATTTACCTTTAAATTCACGGGTTTTTTCTAAGGCAATTACATCACGGGAATCTGCAACTACGCAAATAGTTGTATTATCTCGCTGAGGGTGACGACAAATTTCGCATACTGGGTCTGATGATAAATGAAAGCAAACTTGACATAAACCTACTTGTTTTTTTGCGTCAACCAGTGCTTGGGCTAAGGCTTCTACCTCTGCTTCTGGTCTTTTTAAGATGTGCAAAGCTAAACGTTGGGCACTTTTGGGACCAACTCCAGGGAGCCGTTGCAATTGTTCGATTAATTTGGCTAGGGGACGTGCGTAAACCGTAATTTTACCTCCGGGGTTTTTTCTATTTTACAGTTAAAATGAGTTATGTTTTGTCTACCGCGAATCTGTGAAAAACTGACTAACTATGTATTCTCGGTTCTGGGTGTAAGGTTGATAATAATTGACTTTCTACTTCTGCTAATTCATCTAGTCTATCCATGACGGTTTGTCTGTCAAAATAAGTATCAGCTAAAACCCAATATGTGCCAAAATGTCGGGCTTCTGATGCCATTAAACTGCGGTAAAATTGAGCTAATTCTGGTTCTGGACAGTTAGCAGCTAGAAGTCCTAAGCGTTCATGACTACGGGCTTCTATTAAACCGGTAACAAGTAAGGAATCTAAAAATCGCTGGGGTTCTTGTCCCCTTACCTGGGATTTTAACCCTGCTCCGTAGGGGGGTGCGGATAGGGGTGCAAGTTTGATATTACGACGTTCTAGCCATTGATTGACGAATTCAAAGTGTTCTAGTTCTTCACGAGCAATCGCTGTTAACTCCCTGACCATTTTAGCATGAGATGGATAGCGAAACATCATATTTAGGGCTACTCCTGCGGCTTTGCGTTCACAGTGGGAGTGATCTAGTAAGATAATATCAAGGTTGGCGATCGCTTGCTCTACCCAAATATCACTGGTGGGTTGTTTGAGGGCGTTGATTGTGGGTAAAGGTGAACTTAGCACAGCCAGAAAACTCCAAATTAGATAATATAATTAATTTTAATCTAAGATAAAAGAATCTTTTGAAAAAATGGCGAATCTAATTCGCATCTACATAGATAAAACCCGCCTTTGCGGGTTCAAAAATCTTGCTTTTTGTAGTCTATGAATGTGGACTTTGATAAAACTTTCTTTCTATCCATAGAAATATTATTAATCAAGTCCCCAATCTCTTAAAAATCCTCAAATTCCATAGAATATAGTTCAGACAGTTAACCGATTCCAAACCATTTCTTTAGCAACTTCATTCCATTTCCAGCGCAATAAATTCGCTGGTTGATTGATAGCAAAAGTTGATAAATTAATGGCTTGTCTGGGTGCATTTGTAGCGAGGTTAATGGCAGTTTCCTCCTCACAAATTCCCCATTTTATCAAATTTTGAACCCCAACTAATAAGGGTAAAGTTGTTCCTGTTAAAGTACCATCTTGTAATCTGGCTGTACCTTTGATAATTTCAATTTGTCGGGTATCCCATGGATAAATACCATCAGGTAATCCCAATGGTGCAAGAGCATCACTAACAATAAATAATCCAGCACTGGCACGCAAAAGAATTTTTAAGATCATTGGATCAACGTGCTGGCCATCAGCTATAAAACCACAAAACACATCAGGATCATTCATGGCCGCGCCTAATAACCCTGGTTCACGGTGGTGTAGGGGTGGCATGGCATTAAAAGCATGAGTTATCATTGTAGCACCTTGAGCAAAGGCTTGTTGAGCTTCTATGGCTGTCGCTTGTGAATGTCCTAAACTCACAGTAATTCCTAGCGAACGTAAATAGGGGATAACTTCACCTGTAATATCTAATTCTGGTGCAATGGTGATGAGTTTGACTATAGGGGCATAATCACCCAATACTCGTTTAACTTGATTAATGGTGAGAGGTAGAAGATACTCGGCTGGATGTGCACCGCGTTTATAGTAATTTAAAAAAGGTCCCTCTAAATGCACTCCCAGAATTTTTGCCGAAGTTTGTGAACTGGAGGTATAATTAGCAATGATGGCCAGCGATCGCTGAATATTCTCGATAGAGGTTGTAACTAGAGTTGGTAAATAACCATCAACTCCTGTTTTCCATAGAAATGAGGAAATTTTTGCCAGCATATCCGCATTTTCTGATGTTAGTTCAGGAAAGGCTAAACCCAGTCCACCATTAATTTGTAAATCCACACCACCTAAAGAAATCCAGTCCCCAGCTACATCTACAATTTGTAAGTTGTGCGGTGTAACTTGTTCCCATGCTGTATTCATGGGCATAATTTTCTCAATTATGCCTTTGTGGTTAACCAAGATTCTTTGTAGATCTTGATAACCGGGTATTTTTGCATTGATAATATCTACATTTGCCAGCATGGGTATTAATTTTGTTAGTTTTCAGTTGTTCCCTATTCCCTAATTATATGAGTCTCGAAGTTGGTATTATCATGGGTAGCGATTCTGATTTACCTACCATGAAGGAGGCGATCGCCATTTGCGAAGAATTTGGTATTATGGTTGAAGTAGCCATTGTCTCTGCCCATCGTACCCCAGAACGGATGATTGAATATGCTAAAACTGCACATCAACGAGGGATTAAGGTAATTATCGCTGGTGCTGGAGGTGCGGCTCATCTCCCCGGTATGGTAGCATCTTTAACTCCTTTACCTGTTATTGGTGTTCCCGTCGCTACTCGGAATTTACAAGGAGTAGATTCTTTATATTCTATATTACAAATGCCAGCAGGAATACCTGTCGCTACTGTTGCTATTGGTAATTCTCAAAACGCTGGACTTTTGGCTATACAAATTCTCGCTACTCACCAACCAGAATTACTAGAAAAAGTTCAAACCTATCGCCAAGGTCTTTATAATATGGTCATGGACAAGCAAGCAAAATTAGATCAGCTTGGATATAAAAAGTATGGGCAACAATAATACATCTTTATTCCGTATTCCGTGAATAGGGCTTTGTTTATTTAGTCAAGATTTATATTTACCAAGTCCTAGTGCAAAATATAAATATTCACATAATTACATATTTAGCTGTGAACCTTGCCATTAACACCCCGGCCCAAACCCAAAATCGTAAAGCAGATCATATCCGTATCTGTTTAGAAAATAATGTCCAATCACCAGCAATTACCACAGGGTTAGAAAAATATCGCTTTACTCATACTTGTTTACCAGAACTTAATGGTCAAGATATTGATGTGAGTACGACCTTTCTAGGAAAATATCTCAATGCACCTTTGTTAATTTCCTCTATGACTGGAGGCACAGAACAAGCGGGAATAATTAACCGTCGTCTGGCTGAAGTTGCCCAAGAATACAAATTAGCCATGGGAGTAGGATCTGTTAGGGTAGCGGTTGAAAAACCTCAAGTTGCTGATACTTTTGCGGTTCGCAAGTATGCACCTGATATTCTCCTGTTTGCTAATTTAGGTGCAGTCCAGCTTAATTATAAATATGGCATTGATGAATGTTTGCGAATTATTGATCTAATCGCTGCTGATGCCCTGATTTTACATATTAACCCTTTACAAGAATTTATTCAACCTAGAGGTGATACTAATTTTAGTGGACTACTTGACAAAATATCTGATTTATGCAGTAAGTTACCAGTCCCTATCATTGTCAAAGAAGTAGGTAATGGGATTTCGGCAATTATAGCAGAAAAACTCATAGCTGCTGGAGTTCAAGCCATTGATGTGGCTGGTGCTGGGGGAACGTCTTGGGCTTTAGTGGAAAGCGAACGAGCAGAAACCTCATTACAGCGCCGTTTGGGGCAGACATTCGCAGATTGGGGTATACCTACAGCAGATTGTATTACCAGTATTCGCAATTATCATCCCCATATTCCTTTAATTGCCTCCGGGGGTTTACGTCATGGTTTAGATGTAGCGAAAGCTATTGCACTGGGGGCTGATATCGCTGGTTTAGCAATGCCTTACTTGAAGGCGGCAGCAGTATCAGAAGCGGCTGTGGTAGAATTAACAGAGGTGTTAATTGCTGAAATCACTACTGTCTTATTTTGCACTGCTAACAGCAATTTGTACGAATTAAAGCAATCTAAGAGTTTACAGCGCGTAGAATAGAAGTAGAATATGTGTTAGTCATTGGTTTTATAATGACTAATTACCAATAACTAATAGCTAATAAAAAATGACTAATTTTCTTAAACAAACCTTGGCAAGTTTACTTGGTAGTTTACTGGGACTAACAATTTTTTCTGGAGTTAGTACACTGGGATTCTTATTGCTGTTGATTGCAATTGCTAGTTCCCAAAATTCCTCTCCAACAGTTAAAGATAAGTCGGTGTTAGTTTTTGACTTGTCTATGAAAATCACTGATAATGAACCTGAATCCAGTCAATTGGTAGAAAAAACTTTTACTGGCGTTCAGGAAAATAGTATCACACTTCGTAAAGTTGTGGAAACCTTAGATAAAGCGGAACATGATCCAAAAATTGTTGGTATTTATATAGATGGAAATAATACTAATAGTACCGTTGGTTATGCTTCCTTAAAAGAAATTCGCCAAGCATTAGAAAAATTTCGCAAAACTGGTAAGAAAATTATTGCTTATAGTTCAGATTGGAGTAAAAGAGAATATTATTTAAGTTCCGTAGCTAATCAAATCGTGGTTAATCCTATGGGGACAATGGAAATAAACGGTTTAAGTTCACAACCAATGTTTTTAGCAGGAGCATTTAAAAAATACGGTATTGGTGTGCAGATTGTGCGGGTGGGTAAATTTAAGGGAGCAGTAGAACCATTAATTCTTGATAAACTTAGCCCAGAGAACCGAGAACAAACCCAAAAATTATTAGATGATGTCTGGGGGGAATGGCAAAAATCTGTGGGTACAAGCCGAAATATTCTACCACAAAAATTACAAGCGATCGCTAATAGTCAAGGAATTTTAGAAGCTACGGTAGCTAAATCTAATGGTTTAGTAGATATGATTGCTTACGAAGATCAAGTATTTACCGACTTAAAAAAATTAACTGGTAAGAATGAAAAAGATAAAACATTCACAAAAATCAGTTTGGGTGATTATGCAGAAGTTCCTGGGAAATCTTCAAAATCAGACAATAAAATTGCTATTGTTTATGCAGAAGGAGAAATAGTCAATGGTAGCGGTGATCAAGGAACAATTGGTAGCGATGAATTTGCCAAAATGTTCTCAAAAATTAGGCAAAATGATCAAATTAAAGCAGTAGTTTTACGAATTAATAGCCCTGGTGGTAGTGCTACTGCAGCCGAAGTCATGCAAAGAGAAATTAAATTAACTCATCAAGTTAAACCGGTAATCGTTTCTATGGGTGATATGGCTGCTTCCGGTGGTTATTGGATTGCTAGTGACTCTCATCGCATTTTTGCTCAATCTAATACAATTACAGGTTCTATTGGTGTCTTTGGTGTATTATTTAATGGTCAAAAGTTAGGCAATAATAATGGCATAACATGGGATACAGTAAAAACGTCCCAATATGCAGATCAACAAACCATTTCTCGTCCCAAATCACCCCAAGAATTAGCAGTTTACCAACGCAGTGTTGACCGCATTTATAATCTATTTTTAGAGAAAGTTTCTCAAGGAAGAAAATTACCAACTGCAAAAGTAGCAGAAATTGCTCAAGGACGAGTTTGGTCAGGAATAGCAGCCAAACAAATCGGTTTAGTTGATGAAATTGGTGGTTTAAATGTAGCCATTGAATATGCAGCTAAACAAGCAAAATTAGGTACTAATTGGGAATTAGAAGAATATCCCCAAGTTGGTACTTATATGGAAAGGTTATTGGGTAAAAAATTAGATGAAGTAAAAGCTAAATTAGGAATAGAAAAAGCTGAAATAAAAAACCACAATCTCTTAATAAAGGAGTTGGCAAAATTCCAGCAGGAAATCAATACTTTACAAACAATGAATGATCCTCAGGGGATTTATACTCGCTTACCTATTAACTTTAAAATTGAATAAGTAAGTAGACAGAAAAACCGAAAGGGCAATTTATTCCTAAGAAGATAAAGAAGCCAAAAACCAAAAGTTAGGCTAAATTAACTCAAGACTAATGGCTTCTAATCTAGAATACTACTGATTATTTATAGCAGTTCCCATACTTGTGAGGTACAAAGTTTTTTAGTTTTAGAAAACAGGGAACAGGGAATAAATTGGTGTGTACTTCATGAGACTGGAAAACGATATATTTACTTACTGAAACCGATAATTGCGATAGTTACCTCTACCAGAAGCATTTTTGATAGATAAACCCGTTAGCACAGCATTACCTTGAGAATCTACTTTGATTTTAACTAATATGGGTTGTTCTCTACCATTTCCGTTTTCTTGAAGTTGTGAAATATCCTCATTAATTTGCTGTCTTTGTTCTTGAGAAATGAAATAGTTTTCCAACCCATAATTAATTAACCCGTCTTCATAATTACCCTTTAAAACTGCCTGATTATTAGATAAAGAACCAGGACGATTACTACTTACCCGGACAGGTTTCCAAGACTGGAATTGATTTCGATTTCTAGGTCGCGCTTCGCTATTAAAAGATTGTTGTTCTTGCAAAATTAGATACAAGATACTTCCTTGGGAAATTTGCTTATCTCTACGGGAATTTCTTCGTAACCAATCATTCCAACCCGGTAACCTCCTTAAAGTATCGGGACGGGAAATATTATAATCTAAATTCAATGAAGAACCCCGAATAACATCATTAGAATTTACAGATACGGGTTGCAAAATTACTGTTTTCCCAGTCATGTCTATAAACATTGCTTGAGAAGGTACAGCCAAAATTAAACCTAATTGAAAGAATAAAGGGGCAATTAATCGCCAAATCGGTAAAGGTTTATTAGCCTTTTGTTCTGTAGCAATTAGATAATCTCGAAAAGTTAACTTTTCCGAAAATTCCATTTCTGGAGTTAAGGCTTTTTTGCGTTCAGGGAAGTCATTTTTCATGAGGTTAATTTAGTAATTAGTAATAGATAATAGGAAAAAATACTTTTCCCGTTGCTGCTAATTTTTGGATAGGAATTTATACGCAGAGATTTATGGATATGTCTTAATTCTAGTTGAGAATTTCTGATTACTTTTTACCCCTAGAATCATCTCCACTATTCTCACTACCACCGCTATTACTAGTTTTAGAACTAGAAAAACGACGTTCAAACCAAAGTCCGGCCGTAATGAGAGAATAACCGCAAATACCAAATACTAAAGCCCGGAAAAGAACCTCAGTATTATACTCTAAAACCCGGCTGATAATTTGCAAAGTAAATAATAATATACCATACCAAAAGGAGGTTCTTTTGCGTAACTTTAAACCTTCTTGAATTAATCCCCAAGCTAATATTGCCAATAAAATATTGAAAATAAAAACGCCCAGTTCAGTAATTTGGCTGATAGCTTGATGCCAAAAAGGCGTAACGAGAATAAATCCCAAAAAAGTAGTAATAATACCAATTTTGAAAAATACTTCTCGTCGAATGGGACTGTTATTCTGACGAATCAAAAATAACCATTGTAACACAGCTAAACCGCTAAGAATCCCTACATCAATAATTTGTAAAGACGGCAATACATTCGATAAATTATTAGACTCAGAATAGGGATTTAGTAATGATAGATATCCACTATAATTTACAGATTCCCATTGCCAACGGAAAGATAAAAGATAAAAAATTACACCAAAACAAATCAAGCCTAAATTGCGGGACAGAGGTTGAAATAACCGATAATTAACTGTGGGAAAAAGTAAATCATCATAACTCCAAAGTAAAGCAGACGGTAAAGCTAAAGCAAAGGAAGCTATCCAAGAAACTACATCAGAAAATGTCAACAGTGGCAAAGGTCTAATGTTATATTGTAAGGATATAATAAATGCCATAACTCCCAAACCAAAAATCCACCTAGATCTGCAAATATAAGCTAGAGGGACAAATAATAACCAGGATAATAAGGGCATATGACGAATAGCTAAACGCGCCCAATTCACCTCCCCAGGATCAGACACCAAACTACCAATTCCTATCCAATAACCAATCTGAATTAGAACAATAGCCATAATTCCCAAAGAATTGAGAGAAAGACTGTAAGCCATAACTAACACCCCAAACCCCCAAGCTAAAAATAACTCAGAAGTAGAACCGCTAATATTAAATATTTGCCCCATTAACATCAGGTTTACCCCTAAAATGAAAGCACTAAGAATTAACAATCCTTCTCCAATTACCCGTTTACTTTCCTGGATCTTTTTATCTTGATTTGTAGCAAGTTTAGGTTCTTTCCAAGTCAAAAACCCAGTAATGGCTGTAGATAGAAATAAACTCATTAACAAGATAAACTTAACTTCTCGTGACCAACTCTGCCAATTTGCGCCCACAAGAGTCATTAAACCTAATCCTAATAATAAACTCCCAATAACAATGGCAATTACACTAAAAGCATCACGAGTAAATTCTTCACTAGTTTTCAGTTTATGTCGCTTAACTATTTGGTCATATTGAGAAGAACTAATAATTCCTTCATCTCGCCAATGCCCCGCTTCTTCGTGCAATTTCTGCTGAAAATTGTTAAATATCATGACCTCTCCAAAACATAAGTTTGATACCAAATCTAAAATCCTAATCTGGTAATATATACCAGTTCCCATGTTTATGAGATCCAAAGTTTTTTAGTTTTAGGGAACAGGGAAATATATTGCTCAATGTCTTTTTAGTATGCAGCTAAAGACGTTGATTATATTGTTATCATGTAACAGTTTCTTTTCTGACTTAATTCTATAAAAATTAATATGAAAAAATGCTCTAATTTATTGCTTAAAGTTACCATTTATGTATTTAAAAATGTACATAAATAAACAAATTTTATAGACACTTTAGTTTATTCATAACTTTTTGAATATGTATTATTTTGTGTTAATATAAACCAGATATTTCGCCTTTTCATGTTGAGGTTTTTAAAGTAGTTTCCTTAGTCCTGATCAATAAAATAAACTCTAATCTAACTAAAATATTCTTTCTTAAACAGATGTGTATTTAAAGAACCAAGTCACAAAATACATAAACTTATTTGATATGGATTATACATGATCAAAAAGATTGATTTTAGCCTTTTATTTGTTAATAGGTTGCAAAATATTAAGATCTACCTTTTAAGTCAGAGCAACTGGTCAATTATACCTAGCGTAAATTAAGGCTTTCATGTCATTTATGCGTAATTAACGCAAATTAAAGTATAAAATAATTAAATAATAATTTTATTATACCGTGGCAATATGAGTGTAATATAAATTATTTTATATTTATGACGTAACAATTTCTTTGAATCTTAAAAATCCTGACACAACCGACCCTGATATGGGTTGAACTAGTGTCAATATTTTCGTTTTGTTGATTTAAAGAGATTCAGATCTGTTTGTGGAAACAATACCGAATAGCTGAGGATAAGCATTGTCAGTCAGCATTCCCTACCCTATACAAATCCACATTTTCATAAATGATTTAGGAGTGCATTATGTTTGATAACTCTTTTGATTCATCTTTATCAGGGTTGGGTAATTTCTCAACTTACCTGGATAAAGACCATTTAAGTTCCAGTCTAACAGTGTCTAGTTTACAGCAACTTCCATCATTAAATACACCTGTTGACAATGCGGGAAATACCCTAGCTACAGCCCGTTCTGTTGGGACATTAACAGCAACTCAAAGTTTTAGTGATGCGGTAGGAAGTGTTGATACTAACGATTATTATAGTTTCAATGTAGGCATTCAAAGTAACTTAACTTTGAGTTTAACAGGCTTAACCGCCAATGCGGATGTTCAATTACTTAATGGTTCTGGTGGTGTAATTACCACTTCTGCGAAAAGTGGCACTACTTCTGAATCCATTGCCAGTCTGTTGAATACAGGTACTTATTTTATCCGGGTATATCGGTCTAGCGGTGACACGAACTACAGTTTGTCTTTAAACATGATTGAGATTACACCCAATCCAAATCCAACACCGGAAGATTGGTACAATCAAAATCTCAAAGATGCTCAAATTATCACTTTAACCCGTTCCTTAGCTGCTGATGGTAATTTGAGTCGCAATGATATGATCTCCATTTTCCGCGATGCTAAAGATGGTAGTGTAATTGATGCCAATGAGTTAACTGACTTACGGACTCTTGTTAGTAACTCTACCCTGTTTACTATGGCTGATTCCGTGAAGGTCTTATCTAATAAGATTGCCAATAGTGACGTTGCTAACACTCGTTCCGGTTTTGGTAACTTGTCTGCAGGTAGTAATGCTACCCAAATGGAAAATCTGATTGGTAAGTGGTTCTTAGGAAATAATCGTCCTGGTTTGACCAGTTCCAGCTATTCCTATCAATATGTTAGTGGTTCTCTGTTCCAAAATGGACTTAGTGCTAATGACATTGACCAAGGAGCGCTGGGAGACTGTTATTATGTAGCAACCTTAGCTTCTATTGCCCAGGAAAAACCTGATTACATCCAAAATATGTTTACGGACAATGGTGATAATACCTTCACCGTGCGTTTTTATCGCAATGGCGTTGCTGATTATGTCACAGTAGATCGTTACTTACCAACTAATTTATCAGGTAGGGCCGCTTATGCTGGTTGGGGTGGAAGTTCTTATACTTCCACTACTAATGAACTTTGGGTAGCTTTAGCAGAAAAAGCCTATGCCCAATTAGCTGAATCTGGTTGGAGTCGTTCTAGCACTTCTACTAACTCCTATGCAGATATAGAAGGTGGTTGGATGGGTTCAGTGATTAGTCAGGTAGCGGGATTAGGTAGTTCAGCAGCTGATGCCGCTTATATGACTCAAGCTCAACTGATTAATTTGGTTAATTCTAATCAAATTTTAACAGTTGGGTTTAATTATGCTGCTGGTAATACATTAGGGGTTGTTAATAATCATGCTTATACCATTACTGCCTATAATGCTACTAATCAAACTTTCCATTTACGGAATCCTTGGGGAACCCGCGATGTTGATGTCACCTGGAGTCAATTAGTCTCTTTGAGAGGTGTTATGGTATGGTCTAATACCTAGACATTATTGGCAGCAGTACGAATATTAATTATTTGTACTGCTGTTTATTTAATTAATAATGATTTTAATAATTAGAGGTGATAGGGATGAAACCATTATTATTGTTGTTTAGTTTATTAAGTTTTGATAGTATGATGGATTGTTGTCATTATTTACCTAGATATTTTCACAGTCAACCATCGTCACACTTGTATTTTTCTCATATAACAGTTTCTTCTCTGACTTAATTCTATAAAAATTAATATGAAAAAATACTCTAATTTATTGCTTAAAGTTACCAGTTATTTATGTTTGAATATCACAAGTGTTGAATCCTACAATAAAACTTTACAATTTTTGCGTTTTACCCAGGTAAAATCCATTGTCTATTGAGAATAGAGTCATTAATTGATCAAATTTGGTATCACCAATACCAAT
>Ga0082207_1001010_pt1 | contig 14190 bp, 13 predicted proteins | sample LakMenEpi10Aug09_FD_71540 | JGI IMG/M metagenome (GOLD analysis project Ga0082207, IMG submission 71540) | reverse complement strand
CGGCTCTACCCGCCCCGGCAGGCCGATGCGGTCGGTCTCGAGGAGCTCGAACGGGCAGGGCTCATGCGACACGTTTCGCAGGCGTTCGCCGTGCTCCTGCCGGTGCAGAGCGTGGGCGTGATGGGCGATGCCCGCACCTACGACGACGTGCTCGCCGTGCGGGCGGTCGAGACGGAAGACTTCATGACGGCCGACTGGAGCCACCTGCCCTACGACGTCCTGGCCCGTATCTCCAGCCGGGTGATCAACGAGGTGCGAGGCGTCAACCGCGTGGTCTACGACATTTCGTCGAAGCCGCCGGCCACGATCGAGTGGGAGTGAGCCCGGTGAACGGTCTGTGACCTAATGGAAACGCCGGCGGCGGGTCGCAAATGGATGGCCCGACAGTGGCTGATGTTTCTCGAGCCCTGCGATGTCGAGCGTGAGGCCCGCCCGAGTGAATTCCTCCTGCAACCCGTGCAGCCCCTCCATGACGCTGTGATCGACAATCGATGTGCCCTCCATGTTGAGCACCACGTTGTTGCCCCCGTCGATTCCGAGCTGCCGGAGCTGCCGGCGGAAAGGCAGCCAGTTGGTGAATACCGCGGAGCCTCGGGCGTCGACCTGCACCGTCGACTCGTTCAGCGTGCTGACCTCGAGAAACGGCTTGAACATCGACCGGAGCGGCAACCCATTGGCGACATGGATGAACAGTTTGACGGCGACACCGATCAGCACACCCACGAGCAGGTCCGTGAGCAGCACGCCGACGAGCGTCGCAGTGAAGATCACGAGTTGCTCCCGGCCGATCTTGTAGACGTTGATAAATTCCCGGGGCGATGCCAGCCGACAGCCGGTGTAGACGAGCATTGCTGCCAGGGCGGCGAGCGGGATCATGCGCACCACGCCAGGCACCAGGGTGATTGCCGAGAGCAGAAACACGGCATGCCAGAGATCGGCAAACCTCGTGCGTCCTCCGTTGTCGATATTCGCCTTGCTCCGCACGATCTCCGAAATCATCGGGAGCCCGCCGATCGAAGCGGCAGCCACATTCGCGACGCCAACCGCCAGTAGATCTCGGTCGAGGTTGGTCTTGCGCCGCCAAGGGTCCACCATGTCGATTGCCTTGGCCGACAGCAGCGACTCCAGGCTTCCGACCAGCGCGAGCATCACCACCCAAAACACGGCCGTCCAGCGGCGAACAGGATCGACGAATACGGAAAAATCGGGGAGCGTGACCGCCGAGGCGAGATTGGCTGGCACAGTCACCAGAAACCTGGGGCCGAGCCGATGCTCCTGGCCAGCGAACGAATACGCATGCTCATGGGAGAGGTCGAATACCATCCCGAGTGGAATGGCCACGAGCAGCACGACTAACTGCGCCGGCAACGCCTTGAGCCACCCGACTCGCAGCCTCTGCTTCACAGCGGGCAAGCCGAACAAAATCACGAGACTCGCCGCGCCGATGCACGCGATCGCCGGATTCATGCCGGCCACCGTCTCGGGGAGTTCCCGGAGAATCTCCAGTGGCTCTGCCGCTGCCTTTCGCCCCAGGGCGACAGGCACCTGCTTGAGCACGATGATGCACCCGATGGCGGCGAGCATGCCATGCACGACGGCGGTGGGGAAAAAATCACCGAGCACACCGGCGCGCACGAGCCCGAATACAACCTGCACCACTCCGGCGACGCAACCGATGGCGAGGAGCCACCGATAGACCTGGAAATCCGCCGCCGCGTCGGTGCCCGTGTAGCCGAGCGCCTGGATCGCCCCGAGCACGATCACGATAAGCCCTGCGGCCGGCCCCTTGATCGTCAACTCGGAATTGCTGATGAACGTCGTGACGAGCCCGCCGACGATCGCCGTGAACACCCCGGCAATCGGCGGAAATCCCGATGCGACAGCGATGCCGAGGCACAGCGGCAACGCGACGAGAAACACCAGAAACCCAGCCGTCGCATCCTGGCGGCAAAAGCGACGAAAGCCGGCCACATCGCCGAGGGGCACACCGTCACCCGGCGGAACGGCCCCCGCACTGCTCAGACTCGGATGACGTTGTTCTTGGCTCATGACATACGCATCCCAACGGCTTCCAGAGAGTACCATGACGGAAGTCACCTCGGAGCGACCCTTGCGAAATTGGAAGTGGTTTCTCGCTCCGAAGCCGATCACATTCATTCAATGCTCGTCGCCATCATCGAAGACGATCCCGTTGTCGCCGCGGCCGTACGCACGGCTGTCGAAGAGGCCGGGCATACCTGCACGTGGGTGCCCGACGGCGCGACGGCTCTCAACGACAATACCTTCCTGACAAGTGACATCGTCGTGCTCGATCTCATGCTGCCCAAGGCGAGCGGCATCGACGTGCTCAAAGCCGCCCGCGCCGCAGGCGTGCGAACGCCCGCCATCGTGCTCACCGCCCGCGGGGCGATGCCCGACAAGTTGGAGGGCTTCGAGGCTGGAGCCGATGATTATCTCGTGAAGCCGTTTGCGATCGATGAGTTGCTCGCCCGCATCGAGGCGGTCCACCGCAGGACGGCACACAAGCCTGCCATGGAACTTCGCGCGGGCGAGTTGCATCTGAGCTTGGCCACGAAACGGCTCACCCTCGACGGCCGTATCATCGACCTCACCCCGACGGAATTCAGCATGCTCGAACTCCTCATGCGGTTCCACGGTCAGGTCGTAACCCGCAAGATGCTCTGCGAGCATGTCTGGGGATTCGACTGGGATGGACCGACGAACGTGATCGAGGTGCATATCAACCGCCTGCGCGGCAAACTCGACCGCGGCCGCGATCATTCGTTCATCCATACCGTCCGAGGCCGTGGCTATGCACTCGCCACTGCTTAAGCGAATTCCTTGGAATACGCTGCGGATTCGCCTGACAGTCCTCAACTCGTGCGTCGTGCTCCTGGCCACGCTGACCGGCCTCGTGGCGGTTCGCTGGGCCGGACGGACGGCGATCTACGGCGAGGCAGACGCGGTGCTCCGCGGAGAGGTCACCGAGACGGCCCTGGCCCTCCGCGACCTTTATCCCGATACCAACGCCGTCGTGGCAGAGTTGCGCCGAAAGGCAGTCGCGCACGAGGAGCGCGGCTGGTTCACCCAATTGCTCAAGGACGACGGCACGACCATCTGGAAGAGCGACCGGTGCCCCAATGCGGTTGCTGCCTGGCCCGTGGCTCGCGAGCGGATCGAGAACCTGGTGCAAATCGCAGGATATCGCTTTGCACGCCGCAGGGTCACGGGCCCTGCCGAAGAACCGTTCCACGTACGGATTGGCATGCCGACAGCGTTTTTGGACGCGAGCCTCGATTCGCTCACCCGCGTCCTGCTGCCGATTGGTGGAGCACTCGCGTTGCTGACGCCACTCGCCGGATATTGGCTCGCGCTGCGCGCAACGCGCCCCGTAGGGGAAATTCTCGCCAAGGCAGACAGCCTCAAGCCGACGCGACTCGGTGACCGCCTGGTGGTGCGGGACACGAGCGACGAGCTCGATCAATTGTCCCGCACCATCAATCGATTGCTTGACGATGTGGCCGGCCATATCGACCGGCAGCAGCAATTCGTCGCAGATGCCGCCCATGAACTTCGCGGCCCACTGGCAGCGATCCAGATCGCTTTGGAAGTAGCCACATCAAAGGACCGGCCAGCCCATGACTATCAGGCGACGATCGCTGACGTGCTGCAGGAGACACGACACCTTGCCAAGCTGACAAACGACCTGCTCCTGCTGGCCGATGGAGAGTCGGTCCCAGGCATCACGCGATCGCGTCTCGACCTCGCCCCCCTCATCCTTCAGACGGCGAGCATGTTCGCGGGTGCCGCGGAGGATCGCGGCATCACTCTGTACGTCGATGCCGCGATGTCGGCGATCGTCGCCGGGGATGCCCAGCAGCTTCGCCAGGTCTGTAGCAACCTGGTCGACAATGCACTTCGCTTCACGGGCCGCGGTGGGCGCGTGGGCATGAGCCTGGCCGTGGAGCGAGCCAGCGGCGAGGCCGTATTGACGGTGAGCGACACCGGGAGTGGTATCGAGCCGCAGCATCTGCCACGGGTGTTCGACCGGTTCTTTCAGGCCGATGCGGCCCGCGACCGGGGCGACGAGTTACGCGGCGGCGGCTTGGGCCTCGCGATCTGCCGAGCGATCGTCGAAGGCCATGAGGGCAGGATCACGGTCTCCAGCCAGACCGGCCAGGGTACGAGCTTCACGGTTCGCTTGCCGCTCGCCCAAAGCCGCGCCCGCCCTGCGCAGCCTGCCTAAGCCACCGCACATCCGTCGCGGGATCCTTCCGAAGCCGTCAGACCTTGCGCAGGCGTCAAGGCCGGTGCGAGGCAATGCCGATGACAACACGTGTATTGCCCTGGGAAAAGATGCCGTGGACACGTCCTGCGCACTGTGGACCGACTGCGTGGTGAAGGTATCTCAGGCCTGCCGCGCCGTGGCCCTCAGCGTCATCCTGCTGGCCGCCCGCATCCACGAAGACGGACTATCGGCGCGTGCCGACGATCTCTTGGTGATTGCCGCATCGAGCGACACGCAAACGATCTCGCTGCCAAGCGCCACGGCGACGCTCGATTCATTCGATGCCGTGTCAGACGCCCTCGAGGAAGATCGTAAACGCGTTGCTGCGCTGGAGGGTCGCCTCAAGCAACTGGAGGAGCAGTCGCACGCCGAAGTGCTGCCATCACCCGGCGCAAACCCTCCCAGCACCAAAGAAGCCAAGGAGCCCCCGGAGCCGTATGAGATCGGCTCCGACAAAGCCCTCACAGACACGTGGAAGGACGGCTTCCAGGCGGAATCGGGCAACAAAGACTTTCGCGTCAAGATCGGTGGCCGGACGCAGGTGGATGCAGTCACGTTTTCGGCGGGCACGGGCCCCACACAGCCATCAAATCAGGGTGGCCTCGACCCGTCGCTCGCCAACACGGTCAACCTGCGGCGGGCACGATTCCGCATGGAAGGCCGCATGTACGAGATGTACGACTGGGCCGCAGAATACGACTTCGCCAACGAGCTCAACGTCAACAACGAGACGTTTCCCACGGAGCGCGACTCCGGCCCGATCACGGCCGTCACCGACCTCTGGCTGCAAGTGCGTGAGATCCCGCTGCTCGGCACCGTGCGAATCGGCAACCAGAAGGATCCGTTCGGCTACGAGCATCTCACAAGCAGCCGCTGGCTCAACTTCATGGAGCGGTCGTACAACCAGGATGCCTTCGAGGGCCCATTCAATAACGGCTTTTTGCCCGGCATCCAACTCCTAAACAGCACTGAAGATGGTGATTTCGGCTGGCAGGTCGGCCAGTTTAAAAACTCGACCAACCCCTTTGGATTTTCGAATTCGAATGGTGGCAGCATGACGGTCGGTCGGCTCGTCTATCTGCCCGTCTTCGAGGACGAGGGACGAAAGCTGATCCATCTCGGCCTGTCGGGCCGCACGATGGAGCCGCGGCGGCAATACACGTCGTTCGACAAGACTACCGGCCTGCCGAATAGCGCCGAGATCCCGGCGGTGCGCTTCCGCAGTCGCGGCGACATCCGTAACGGCCCACCCGGCCCGCTGAACTCGATCTATGCCGACTCCGGCCTGCTCCAGGGCTCGTGGCAAAATATGGTCGGCCTCGAACTGGTGAGCAACAACGGCCCCTGGTCGTTCCAGTCGGAATATTTCGGTTCGTGGCTCTACAACACGCGCACGACTGCCGCCGGCCCGCTCGTCACCAACGGCTATCAGCCGAAGCCGGGCACGAACGTCGGCACGGTCTATTACCAGGGCGGCTATGCCGAAGTGCTCTACTTCCTCACCGGCGAAAGCCGCACCTATTCCAAGATCGAATACCGCTTCGACCGGCCAGTTCCGCACAACAACTTCTACGCCATCCGTGGCGGCGGATCCGGCCGACGGCTGAGCGTGAGCGAAGGCGCCTGGCAGGTGGGGGTGCGATACAATTATCTGTGCCTCAGCGACGGCGAGGTGAATGGCGGCGTGCTCAACGGCATGACGCTGGGCCTCAACTGGCTGCTCAATCCCAACGCCCGCGTCTATTTCAACTACGACTTCACCTACCGAGATTTCGCCAGCACTCCATGGACCAAGAACTCCGCGGGCGTCGTGGTGCCCTCGCCGAGTTACAACGGCAGCGGCGGCATCCACGGGCTGGGAACACGCCTGGCGTTCGATTTCTGAGTCACCCAGGCACACGAGGAACCTTTGGCCATGCGTCGCCTGTCGTTCACCCTGCTGATCGTCCTTGCCGCGGGTCCGGCCATGACCAGGGCCGCCTCGTGCGACTGCGGCCATGTGTCCTGCACGGGAGCCGGCGGATGCCCGGAATGCGTGCCCGCCTGCAAGGCCACGTGGGACGAAAAGAAAACCAAGAAGCCGAAATACTCAATCAAATGTGAGCATGCCTGCACACGCGGCTTCGATTCCTGGCACGCGCCGCCGCCGGAGTGCCGCTGCAGCCCGCCCTGTGGCGACGTGATCGTGAAGAAGCGGCTGTACAAGGCGGACGGCGAGGAGAAGGTGGAGCGAGTGCCCAAGTACGAAGTGCAGATGGTGTCGGCCGAGCCCTGCGGGTGCGCCGCCTGCCGTCGGCATGACCATTCTCACGCATGGGATTCGTTGCGCTCGCTCACATGGCTGCTGCCATGGTGAAAACCGGGCACCGGGTGGTCGCCGGGATCGTCTTCGCCCTCCCGATCGAGGCGGGGCGATTCGCCGACCGTGCTGGGCCGGTGAGGCGAATCGAAGCCGCTGGGCTCACCCTGTGTGAAGGCGCGGTGGGAGAACATGCCGTCGCCTGGGTCGTCGGTGGCGTGGGGATCGAACAGGCCGCGCGAGCCTGCCGACTCCTGATCGACGGCCACGGCCCACGGTTCGTGATTTCCGCCGGCTTTGCCGGTGCTCTGTCCCCGCACCTTGCACGGGGTAGCGTCGTGCGTCCGACGCAGGCCCTGAGGCAGGGGGATGACCCCGTGGATCTGCAGCGATCTTCCTCCGCGGACGATGCACGAACGCTGCGCATCGTCTCCGTCGATCAGGTCGTTCACACCGTCGAAGCCAAACGCCGGCTGGCCGAGGACACGCACGCCGAACTGGTGGACATGGAAACGTGGGGCGTGGCACGGGAGGCCCGGCAAGCAGGGCTGCCCTGCCTTTGCCTGCGGGCCGTCTCGGATGCGGCAACGGACGCGATGCCGAGTGAGATCACACAGTTGACGGAAGCGCGATCGCCGTGGCGTCGGATCGGCGCGGCCATCCGGACGGTCGGGCGCCGGCCGTCTGCCATCGGTGATTTGTGGGGGCTCTGGGAACGCGCCGTCGTCGACTCTCGCACACTCGCCGACGCCCTCGAGCACGAGGTGGCCACGTTGCCAGCGCTCAGCCCGCCAGCCAACGCATGAGCCAAGAGCTGGGCAAGTCGGCCGTCAGCGTCGCTGTGTCGCGGCCAGACCACGCGAGCAGCGAGTCCGCGGCGAGCCGCCCGCTGCGCACGGCTCCCTCCATCGTGGATGGCCATCCCGTAGCCGTCCAATCGCCAGCCAGAAACAGATTCGGCACGCGGGTGCGGGCCGGGGGCCGGGCGGCTTCGACACCAGGGCGCACCGAGAGCACGGCAGTCGGGTCGGTGACGACCCGCGCTTCGACGAGCCGGGCGGATGCGACAGCCGGAAACACCTCGCGGAGTTCGTCGACGACCGTCTCGACAAGTGCGGCACGGTCGCCCCCGAGCAGGCCCCGCGAGGCGCTGATCACCACCTGGCAATAGCCGCGGCCCGCGGCCTCGTCGCCGCGAAACACCCACTGCGACACCCGGCCCACAAGGACGGCGTGCGGCAGGTCGATCACGTCTCGGTCAAACCACAGATGAATGGCCGTGATCGGCGATCCCGTCAGCCGCTCGTCGGCCGGTGGCACGAGGTCGGGCACGAGGCGGGCGGCTTGCTTCCACGGCACGGCGAGGATCACGGCATCGCACGGCAGCACGGTGCCGTCGTGGACGACACCGCGCACGTTTCCGGCGCCATCCCGCTCGAGGCCGGTGACGGCACACCCGGTGCGAATCTCGACGGCCTCGCGTTCGAGCCAGGCGACCAGGCGATCACCGAACAGGGTGCCGAGGGGCTCGAGGGGCACATACAAGTCTGCCGCCGCCCGATTGGCAAGAAACGCATCGCGCACCACCTTTCTCGCGGCTGGCACGCTGACCAGATCGAGCGATTCCCCGAGCGCACTTTCGATCACCGGCTGCCAAAACAGCTCGATCACCCTGGTCGGCTGCCCGATCTCCCGCAGCCACGCGCCGGCCGACAGCCCCGCGGGATCATCAGCACCGCGCCACCGCGCCATCCGCAGCATGCCCATGGCGAGCCGCACCTTCTCGACAAGGGAAAAGTGTCGCATCGAAGAGAGCAGGGGGGCGAGATGCAGCGGGGCAGGCAGGCTCTGCGTGGGCGTGCAGGCCGCCCGCGTGCCATCGGCACCGATGAACCACATCGTCCGATCCCGGCGCAGCGTTCCGGCGAGCCCGGTCTTTGTGCAGAGGTCGAGAAAATTCGTGCAGCAGCCCATGGCCACGTGCTGGCAGGCATCGACGAGCCCGCCACCGACGGGATCTTCGAACGACGCGGCACGGCCGCCGCAGCGGCGGCGCGACTCCAGCACACTGACCGAGATGCCCTGCTCGACGAGGGCTGCCGCGGCGGCGAGGCCGGCCAGGCCGCCGCCGACAATCACGGTGTGACACGGAGTTTCCGACGCCCGTGGTCGTGCCGTCGCGCTCATGGCCGCGGCCCCAGGGCGACCCCCGCAAGCGTCGCCGCAACGAGCACGGCGCGCGGCGGCCGCACACGCTGGTTGAGAATCGTGTCGCCCGCCCGGCTGACCGCGGCGAACACCGTCCGATAGGCGGCGAACATCGCGCGAAACGCCAGTCGCCCATCGGTCGAAAGCATGCGATCAAGACTCGCGGCATGGCGGAAGGCGGCCTCGGCACGGCTTCGGTAGAGGCTCAACACCCGGGTGATGCCGGCATTCGCCTGCGGCGCAGCCACGTCGTCCGGAACACATCCGTAGGCTGCAAGATCCTCGCGGGCAAGGTATAGACGCCCGCGCTCACGATCCTCGCTCACGTCGCGCAGGATGTTCGTCAGCTGAAAAGCGACCCCGCAGGCATGCGCCGCGGGGAGCGCGTCGGGCGTACGAAAACCCCAGATATGAATGGCAGCCAGTCCCACGGCGCTCGCGACATGCCGGCAATACCGCTCGACATCTGCAAACGTTTCGAATCCATCGTGGGTGAGATCCATCCGCACACCCTCCAACACGTCGAAGAGATACTGCGGCGGCACGCCGAATCGCCGCACCGTGTCGGCGACGGCGCGGACGACGGGATCGGACACCAAGCCGCCATCGACCGCTCCACGCACCTGCCGCTGAAAATCGTCCAATTCGCCGACGGCCGCACCTGGGCTTGGTGCATCGTCCACGATGTCGTCGGCACGCCGACAGAAGGCGTAGAGGGCTGTCGTGCCCCAGCGTTTCTCGGCTGGTAGCAGCCGGATCGGAAGCGAAAAGCTCGACCCAGACCGTCGCAGCACATCGGCACAGACGGCGCGGTCGGCGGCGAGGGTGGTCATGCGGGCCTCGCATCGGTCGTGGTTCTCATTCTCCACCACGCTTTCGACGCGAGCGCGAGCTTCTTCCACCGGCTGACGGTGGGCCGCGTGCGGAGCGTGTCGTAGCCGAAGCGCTCGATCGCGTCGGCGACCGCACGGCCGCCCGCGACGAACAGCCCGATGGCCGGACGCAGGGTCGGTGGCGCGAGTCGTTCGAGCGGCGCTCCGGCGTCGAAGAAAGACCGTGCCCAGGCCACTTCATCCCGCACGAGTTCCCGCACGGGCTGGGTCGCCTGCCGGGTATCGAGCGCTGAAACTTCGACCCGATGGCGCTCGAGATCATCTGCCGGAAAATACACCCTGCCGGCCAGGCGATCCCGCTTCACGTCCTGCCAGAAATTCACGAGCTGCAGACCGATGCAGATCGCATCGGACATCTCCACCAGAGGGGCCGCCTGGCAGCCTTCGAGCGCGAGCACGATCCGGCCGACCGGAGCGGCGGAGCGGCGGCAGTAGCCCACCAGGGCCGCCCGGCTCGGATAGCGGACAACGACGCCCGCGGCATCGAAGGCCTGATCCTCCTCGAACGCCGAAATCAGATCCGAGAAGGGCTCGATGCCGAGCCCGGTCTGACCGACCGTATCGGCGAGTGCCACGTACACGGGATGATCGGGCCGCCCTGAAAAGCAGGCCTCGAGGCCCCGACGCCAGGCCGCCAAGCTCGTGGCTGCGTCCGCTGCCGACGATGCCTCGTCGGCGATGTCATCACTCCAGCGGGCGAAGGCATAGACGTTGGCCAGATGTTGCCGCAGCCTGCCTGGCACGAGCGCGGTCGCCACAGTGAAATTCTCGTAATGCCGCGTTGCGATCTTCCGGCAATACTCTCGAGCAGATGGCAGATCCAACGTGGCTGGCAAGGCTGCCAGCCGCCATGGCACAGGATCGCGACCTTCCGTGCGCGGAGGCTCAGCCGTGGTCATGGAGGGCACGTTCTCTGGCCGTCCGAAGTGGCGTGGATTACGATGCAGCACGATATGATACCCGGTTCGTGGCCGGTACGTCGGATCGATCAGGCTCCTCGAGCATCGCAATGAAGATTCTGCTTGCCAGCCCCCGAGGCTTTTGTGCCGGTGTCAACATGGCGATCGAGACACTGGAGACGGCCATTCGTCTCTACGGCACACCGGTCTACGTCTACCACGAAATCGTCCACAACAAACACGTGGTCGACCGATTCATCCGTGAAGGTGCGATTTTCGTCGATGCCGTGGAAGACGTGCCGGAAGGAGCGGTGCTGCTTTTTTCAGCGCATGGCGTGGCTCCTGAGGTGCGGCGCGTGTCGGCCGAGCGCCGGCTCCAGGCGATCGACGCCACCTGCCCACTCGTCACGAAGGTGCACCTGGAAGCGATCAAATACGCAAAGGCCGGCTACCGCATCGTGCTCATCGGACACGAAGGCCACGACGAGGTGATCGGCACCATGGGGCAGGCTCCCGAAGCCTTTGTGCTCGTCGACAGCACCGAGGAGGTCGATGCCCTGTCATTCGGGCCACAGGACAAACTCGCCTACCTGACTCAGACGACCCTGTCGGTCGACGACGCGTCGCGGATCATTCAGCGGCTGAAGGAGCGGTTTCCGCAGATCGTGGGCCCGCCCAAAGACGACATCTGCTATGCGACACAGAATCGGCAGGAAGCGGTGCGGATTCTTTCGGAGGGTGCCGACACCGTCCTCGTGCTCGGCAGTCAAAATAGCTCCAACAGCCAGCGGTTGGCCGAATTGGCCCGTGACGCCGGCATTCGCGCTTTCCTGATCGACGGGGCCAACGAGATCGACCCGGCGTGGTTCACGGGCGATGAGACCGTGGTGATCACCGCGGGCGCAAGCGCGCCCGAGAGCGTCGTACAAGATTGTGTGTCGTGGCTCCGGGCCCGCTACGATGCCGACGTGGAAGAACGGACGATCCGGCAAGAGGAGGTCTACTTTCCTCTCCCGAAAGAGTTACGTGCAGCCGCGTCGGCCGCACGCTTGCCGATGGCCTGAGCCCTGAGCACGCCGCTCCATTAGCCGTCGACCGGATCGGTTGGTGTCGCCAGGATCCGTTGGTAGAACGCGGCATCGAGCCACCTTCCAAACTTGTAGCCGACCTGCCGGATCACACCGGCCCGGTCGAATCCCTCACGTTCGTGAAGGGCGATGCTGGGGGCATTGCCGGCATCGATGACGCCGATCATCACGTGATACTGCTGATAGGCCGCTCGTGCGATGATATCGCGAAGCAGTGCGCGGCCGATGCCGAGGCCACGATGATCCCGGTGCACATACACCGAGTGCTCGACCGTGTACTTGTAGGCAGGATAGGCACGAAACGCTCCGTAGGTCGCAAACCCGAGCACGGCGTCGGAGTCGTCAACCGCGACCACCACGGGAAATTGCCCAGCGTCCTTGGTGCGAAACCAGCGCGACATGTCGTCGCTGGTTCGCGGGGAATACTCGTAGAGAGCGGTGGTGGTGGCGATCGCGTCGTTGAGAATGGCTGCGATCGACACTCCATGCCGCGGGGGATCACAGATGACGAGCCTCATGGCAACTCCAGCACATCTGCCTTCAGACCAAGTGCTTTCAGGTAGAACTCTGCGTTGGCTAGTCCTGCCATCAGCGCAGGCGTGTGGTGGCCTACATCGTTCACAACATGGAATTCGTGGGGAATCTTGAGAGCATCCAGGTGCTCGTGAAATCGGAGGCTCAGATAGAACGAAAAATCCTTCGACCCCACTGCCTGCCGGATGATGGTGCCGGGCTTTCGCAGAACCTCTGCACCAGACTCTGCAATCGTCCACGGGTGCGTCGCTTTGAAGTAGTCGATGTCACCCTCGCAGACATCATCCAGAATTCGGTCTCGCAGTGGATTTCCGGTCGCGCGGGGGCCCTCAAACTCTGGATCAAGCGGGCCGGCAGCGAGTATCGAAATCCCGCAAAACATTTCGGGGTGTCGGAATCCGATTCTGGCGGCTCCATAACCGCCCATGCTGAAACCCTCGAGAACCCGGCCCTCTCGACGAGGAATGGTTCGCATCGTTTTATCGACGTGGGGAATCAATTCCTCGACAAAGACTGTCTCTATCGGAGCACGGCCGTCTTTCGAGTTCGTCCACAATCGCCTGGACAACCCGTTGACGAAAACAACGATCATCGGCGGCACTCCTTTGTCGCGAATCGCACGATCAAACATTTGCGAGACGGGACCAATGTGATTCACGCCACCCTCTGTGCCATGGAGCCAGTAGAGAACCGGAAACTGCTCTACCCCAGACTCTTCGTACGCCGCGGGCTTGTAGACGTGATAACTCACCTCTGACTTCGCGGCACGGCTCCTGAAGGTGTGAAAGCTCACCCGCGGCGCTTCCACCTGCTGCGTCACCCAGGGCAATGCATCGGATTTGTTGGCAGCATCGCGTGTGGGCTGATCCTCTGCTCGGGCGGTGATGCATAGAAGCATCGCCACAGTCACAAGCGGAAGTACGCCGTGAGATTTCATAATTTTTCCTGCCGAACGACCGCGATCAGCAGCTCGCCAGAGTTGGGTTATCCACACCGCAGGACGTTAGGGCGAGGCTTCTGCATCGCTTGGTTCGCCGTGGTGGGGAAGATCTATTCGGCAAGAAGTTGCTCATATTGGTCGTGGTCCCCGATCCAATACCAAAAGAAGGTGTCGCCTTCGAAGACGGCAAGGGCTCGATAGCCCGCGCCAACACGAACTGACCAGACCGCACCGCACTTCTTGAAACGCAAGGAAGGGTGCCGAGGGTCTCGCTGCCAAAGCCGGTATGCAGCACGTGCCCGGCGCTTGATATCCGGCGGAAGTGCGCGATACGCGGACCAGAAGTCACTCGTTGTCGATGACTTCGCCAAGCGGCTTCGTCCTTCCCTCGGCGATGTCGCGGCGAACACGATCGAGGACGCGCTGCATCCGACCGCCCGGCTGGGAATCCCGCGCGATCTCCTCATCCCACGCATCAACCTGGCCGAGTTCGAAGTCGGCAAGCCAAGCCAGAAGTTCCTCCCGCTCGCTCAGCGGAAGCGACTTCACTTGCTCGGCGATTTGCTCCACGCGGGTCGTCATGCTGACATTGTCGCACGGACTGCTCTGTGGCGGCAATCCAAGGCATCACCGGGGAATTGCCGGGGTTCGGCGAACGATGGCAATCAGCGGCTCGCAGCCGTGGGCGATCCACACCGCCGGAGATTATCGCGAGTCGGCTGCATTGCGTGGTTCTGCGCCTTCAACGAATGCCTCGTCAAGCTTCTTGTAGAGTTCAAGAGCCTTCTGCGATTCTGACTTGATATTTGTGTACAAAGATTCCGCGATTACAGCTATTGCTTTTTGTTCGGTATAGGACAGGTGCGGATATTCGTACTTTTTGATGTGCGTGTGAATCCTGTCTAGTCGAGACATGATGGCCTCATCTGTGGCTAGGGCATTTCGCCTCCTGAGTTGCTCATCCCAGGGCACGGGTTTCTTGTTCTCGTCTAACGCCCGCTTATTGCATGCAGCGCACACCGGCACAATGTTTCCTGGATG
>Ga0082207_1001008_pt1 | contig 14213 bp, 10 predicted proteins | sample LakMenEpi10Aug09_FD_71540 | JGI IMG/M metagenome (GOLD analysis project Ga0082207, IMG submission 71540) | reverse complement strand
GGTCTCATGGTGCCGTGCATTTTTCTTTTGGATGAGCGCTGGGTCGGCTTGAGCCCCTGGGCCAGCTTGAAAAGGGGGGCCTTAATCCGCAGGTACGGTGCGCTGGGCAAGGCGAGCATCGTCTCGAGCCACATCCTGCCCGAGCTTGCCGATGTGTGCAACAAGGTAGGGATTATCGATTCGGGCAAGATGATTGCATGCGACGACGTAGCCTCGATCATCAAACGCGTCAGTCCAAACACCACCCTGCTGATCGATTTGGTCAAACCTCAGGATTCGGCCAAGGCCATCGATACGATCTCGGCGGAGCCCATGGTCGAGCATGTCGCGGTCGATGGCGCAAAACTCAAAGTGACGATCAAACCTGGCGTCGAAGACTACTCCTCGCTGAGCATGCTTCTTGCCACCCAAGGGATCCCGTTCACAAAATTTGCAGCCGAAGAAATCAACCTGGAATCTGCCTTTATGGCATTTACCAAGGGAGCAGGGGCAAAGATCTGATGGCACCGTGTCTAAGAAAACCGTGGCTAAGAAAAGTGTTTCCTCATGAGGACTGGCTGGTAATCCTTCTAGGGGCCATGGTCCTTGCCTTGTGTACCTTATTGGTCCAGCCAAAGCCCGATCCAACACCCGGTCCGACACCCGGTGGAAAGCCCCAGGTGGTCAACTATGCCAAAGGAACGATTGCCAAGTTGGAGAAATGGGGCAGCAATCCGGTGCGGGCTTTTGTCTCGGAAGACCAAGCCAAAAAACCTTACCAGCACCTCCCTTCGCTTGCCGTGACCTGGGCTGTCCTGGGGTGTTTGCTTGTCCCTGTAGGCCTTTGGAAAGGGATTCGACCGCTCGAATATTGGACTGGATTCCTGGTGCTCTCTTTCCTCGGGACGTTGGCTTTCGTGATGGCAAGTCAGGAGGTCATCAAGCAGTACAACTACGAATACGTGCTATGGGCTTTGCTCCTGGGTCTGCTTATCAGCAACACCGTCGGAGTTCCTCGATCCATCCGCCCGATGCTCATCGGTGATACGCTCATCAAGTTGGGTTTGGTGCTCCTGGGGGCCGAGGTTTTGTTCAACAAGCTCGTGGCGCTCGGTCCGCCCGGAATCTTTACCTCTTGGATTGTCACACCGGTGGTGCTCATAAGCACTTTTTGGTTTGGACAACGTGTCCTAAAAATGGATTCACCGAGTTTGAACATGGTGATTTCAGCCGACATGTCCGTCTGTGGGGTCTCGGCCGCTATCGCAACAGGGGCAGCCTGCAGAGCCAAACGCGAGGAGATTTCCTACGCGATAGGCATCTCGCTGTTATTCACTTCGCTGATGATGGTCATTCAACCCCAGTTCGTCTTATGGACTGGCATGGATAAAAATGTCGGGGCGGCTTGGATGGGAGGAACGATCGATTCGACCGGAGCGGTGGCCGCCGCCGGAGCGGTTCTGGGGGAAGATGCCGAGACGATCGCTTCAACGGTCAAGATGATCCAGAACGTTCTTATCGGCGTCATCGCATTTGCGGTGGCAGCCTATTGGACGATGGCTTACGGCGAAAACGACGACCAGCAAAAGATAGGTCTCGGAGAGATCTGGAAGAGGTTCCCAAAATTCGTCTTGGGATTCTTAGCCGCATCCTTGGCGTTTTCTTTCCTCTTGCCCTCCCTGGGGGTTTCTTCAGGCGCAATCGATTCGATTACCAAAGACACCACCACACCGCTTCGCAGTTGGCTTTTTTGCCTCGCGTTTGTTGCCTTTGGACTCGAAACGAACTTCAGAGAATTGGGAAAGTACCTCAGGGAGGGTAAGCCCCTGCTGCTGTATTTGATCGGCCAAACCTGGAGCATGATCCTATCGTTGGCGATGGCGTATTGGATGTTCGGTGTGCTGTATGCCGACAGGGTCAAAGAGATTTTGGCCAAGTAAAGCGAGCCTCACTCGATGCGATGGTTCAAGCTCTTGGTTGGGTGCGCGGTCTTGAGCTTCGTATGGCTGTGGGTCCTACCTCGGATCGCTCGGTACCCTTCGGTGCGAGACCACCTGGAATTGCTTGACCGACGCAACATCAATGCAGGAGCGATGTATTACACCGAAGTCGAGGAACACCGCTGAGAGGAACACCGCTGAGAAATCGATCAGCGAACCGTCTGGCCGTTTGCATCGGTTTGAAGCAACCTCTCGACTAGTTTTGTCACCATCGCTCTGCGGTTCCAGTCCCGCATAAAATCGATCGCCAGCGTTTCGACTAGATCCGCTTCGATTGCATCAGTGGCTTTGCTCACATCGAAGTTGCTTTGCGACTTGCCTATGTTCCGCAGCATCGCTCTCCAGGACCGTTGGATCTCGCTGCGAGCCAGCGATTCGGGATCGAGTTTTCCGCCCGATTCGATTCGCCAGCGATTCGCCTGGGTCTGCACTAGAGCACTAGGGCCTGTCGGCTCCAGGCTAGGGCTTGGGGACTTGCTCGGTTCAGCCAACGACACCAAGGAGTTCGGGAATCGTTCGCTTTGGACCAGGAAAATGGGCTCCTCGGGCGAGTTCAAGACCGGGAGCATCGATTGGCTTTCCAAGACCGCTGCGATGTTGGATGCGTAATGGTCACGACTCTCGCGCTGGTATCTCCATTGGGAATCGAAACGCTTGGCGTAGTGCTCGATCCACTGGGTTTGCACCTTAGGTTCCATCTCGTTCCAATCGTCGATCCAAAGCGCATCTGCAAGCCCTTGGATCTCCGGTACGCTCAAGCAATCTCGGTAGAGCATCGCCTGCTCAAGCTTCCATCCGATATTGCCGCTGGTTCCAATTCGCCAAAAGCTCGGTTCTGTCGAAACGATCTCTTTAAAGTTTCTCGACGATGCATCGACAGGCTCGGCGCTGATGCACTGGCCATCGATCACAACGCGAATCGAATCGGATCGCCCCAAACCATCGTTGGTGATCGCCAAATGAATGATCTCGTCGGCGGGTAAAGCCTCTTTGGTCTGAATGACATGGTACGATATCCTCGCATCGTGGATCAGACGCACGACAAGTCGACCTTGGGAAAGCTCCAATCGAAACAACCGCTGGGCCTGCGCGGGATCGCCCCATTGCGATTCTGGCGTTTGCGATCCAGGCGTTTGCGATTGCTCAAAGATGCACACCGATTCGGATTGAGCGATGAGTTCCTTGGGGAAACTGGCAACGAGCACCAGCGTCCAGGGTCGAACCCAGCGAAGCTTGGGGGGATTCGAGACGACCTGAAATTCATGAGGTCCAAAATCGACTGCGGTCGGATCCGGCCAAGTCCAAAGACGATCTTGATCCGCCACGGCTGGCCACGTCCGCAGGGCTTGCCAATAGTCTCGTACCGGATTGGCTCCTTTTGGCCTTTGGTCCTTTTGTGTCTGGTCGACAAGCCTCTGCCAATCTTTTTGCTCTGAGCGTTCGATCGACTCGAGTGCCGTTCGAAACTGCCTTAGCAAATTCGATTCGATCGGTGTCGGGGACTCGGCGATTTTGTAGTTGGACCATTGACCGGCTAGGTACCAAGCGTGGGTTGCTAGCACGGAGGTCGGCTCGTTGGTGCCGTCGATTGGACACTGAACAATTTGACACTGAACAAACCGGTCGTAGGGGGTATTGTCTTGGTACCGATCGATTAGCCAGCGGCGAAAGCCAGGGGTATCCCAACCGGCCGCATCGAGTCCGGCCGCATCGAGCCGACCCGAAACGTAGGCGAAGTGATCGAGCATCCAGGCATCCGATTGTGCTTGGGCAAAGGCATCGGAAGCCAAAAGCTCGCCGAGGAACGTATCGAAAACTTCGGTCCGTCGATCTTTGGGGGTGTTCGCAAGATCGCGCGCGCGGCTTGATTCCAGATCGAGTCCTGTCAGCGCCCGATGGGTTCGCTCCACAGAGTCCATCCAATCTTGCGAATGGCTTCGATTCGACGGAGCGGTAAGTACTAGGACTAGTCCGAGGGCAGCAGGCCAAAAAGAAAACCAGGCCGACTTGAAAGCGGTCTGGTTTTCGGTTTTTTGGATGGATGGGTTCACAAGCCGACTTGGGTTGAGCCAGAGGTTGCTTTAGGGTTCGAGGCTGACGGTTACGGTCTTCGACTCGGTGTAGGCCTTGAGACCTTCTTCGCCCAATTCGCGACCTTGACCACTCATTTTGAAACCACCGAAGGGTGCAGCAGCATCGAAGACATCATAGCAATTGACCCAGACGGTTCCGGCTCGCACCCGCTTGGCGAATTCGTGGGCGCGACCGACGTTTTTGGTCCAGATGGCAGCCGCTAGTCCGTAGAAGGTGTTGTTGGCGCGTTGGATCAGTTCCTCCCAATCGTCGAAGGACAGGATCGACATGACAGGTCCAAAGATTTCTTCCTTGGCGATCGACATCGAATCGGTCACCCCGTCGAAGACCGTGGGTTGAACGAAGTAGCCCTTGTCGCCGAATCGAGCGCCACCGGCGATGCACTTGGCACCCTCGGCATTTCCCTTTTCGATGTAGCTCATGATCTTGTCGAATTGGGCTTGGTCGACCTGTGGGCCTTGTTCGGTTGAAGTCGAGAGAGGATTTCCAAGCCGTCGCGCCTTGGCTAGGGCTTGCACTTTAGCGACGAATTCGCCGTGGACACGTTTGTCGACAAACACGCGGCTGCCGGCACAGCAGCATTGGCCCTGATTGAGGAACAGCCCGACATAGGCACCCTGGGCGGCTCGATCTAGGTCCGCGTCGGCCATGACCACATTGGGGCTTTTGCCGCCGAGTTCGAAAGTCAATCGCTTGAGGGTCTCGGACGCATCGCGCATGATGATCTGTGCGGTGCGGTGTTCGCCGGTGAAGGCGATTTTGTCGACCCCGGGGTGACGGACCAAAGAGGCACCTGCGGTGGGTCCGAATCCGGGTACGACGTTGATCACTCCGTCGGGGATACCGGCTTCTTTGGCCAGTTGTGCCATTCGCAAGCAGGACAGCGGTGTTTGTTCGGCCGGTTTCATCACGATCGTGCAGCCGGCTGCAAGGGCAGGGCCCCACTTCCAGGCCACCATGAGCATCGGAAAATTCCAAGGGATGATTTGGCCAGCCACACCGACGGCTTCTCGGCGTGTGTAGGTCAGGTAGTTGCCTCGGATGGGGATCGTCGAGCCATGGATTTTGTCCGCATAGCCCGCGTAATATCGAAGGCAATCGAGGACCAGGACCAAGTCCCCGTGGCGAGCTTCATTGAACGGCTTGCCATTGTCGAGGCTTTCGAGAGCGGCCAATTCGTCGATGTGTTCCTCGATCAGGTCGGCCAGCCGGTACATCAGCTTTCCTCGGTCCCGAGCGTCCATACGGGACCAGGGGCCTTGGTCGAAAGCCCTGCGGGCAGCTTGTACGGCCAGATCGATGTCCTCTTTGTCTCCCTCGGCGACTTGGCAAATCACCTCTTCGGTCGCCGGATTCAGTGTGGCAAAGGTTTTGCCGGAGACGCTCGGACGCCATTTGCCGTCGATGAAGCACTCGGTGTGTCGAATTTTGGGGGTGGCAATGGTCTTTTCTGCGTGTGCGATCGCCATGGTCTCTAAGACTCCGTTGGGGAAAGGATCAACTGAGGAACTCTAGATCGATTGGAAAAACAATATCCGTGTTACGATAACCGATCTAAGAATATCCGTTTGCAAGGCGTGATGCCAGTGCCGGAAAAATCGGTACCCAAGGCACAAAACCTTAAAATCGCGGAATCCTTTGGAGTTAAAAAAACCTGTCTCGCTACAATAGAGGGCAGAATCCAGGACCCGCATGGTCGATGACTGCGCTCCAAGGCGTCCTCCAAAATGCAATTCGCCGTAAAACCACTTCATCTACTTCCGGTCCCGACTGCCATGAGCATTGAAATATCGAGAATAACCCGGTGCTGGTTCGGCCTTTTGGCCGGTGCTTTCGCCTGGATTTTGGCACTCGGAACAAGCACCCAGGCCCAGATCGTCCAGATTCCCAGCATGGGAACCTTCAACATTTCCAGTTCGGCCTCCGTTCCGGACCAAGGCTCGGCGTACCTCGGAGGCAATCAGACCGCGTCGGGGAGTTCTGCCCGAGGAGCCCTCGGTCGCGATCGCAGTAGCGGTTCGGTATCGGCCTCGACGACGGTGATCGATTTGGACGAACTCGATCGGATGATCCGTTCACAAGCTTCCAAGGTTTCCGCAGAGCCCAATCTCAAGCAATTCGATCCGAAGGGGTACTCAAGGCTTCCGGCCAAGGGTCGTGGTCGCCCCGCTCCGGCCGAGTACGATTACCTAGCGGCCCTCAACGGTGACTCGCCGGACCAACCCCACGTCAGCGGCTATGGCAGCACCCTCCACGAATCGGGCAACGAGGCGACGAGTTACTATCTGAATCTTGCGAATTTGGCTCGGCAACGAGGTCACTGGGCTTCGGTCGAAACCTATTACCTTCTGGCTTGGAAAAGCCTACCTCAGTCGCGTCGAGACATCGCCCTGCGGTCGCTTGAGAAATCAAGGGCCGAAGCGTCCAAGGAGAGGGTGCTGTATAAAGATCAGGCCCCCAGCGGACGAGCTTCCAGCAAGAACTCTGCACCTGCACGATGAACTCACCGACGCCAATCAACGTTCGAACCCTTCAAGGGATGAAAAAACGTGGTGAGAAGATCACCATGCTCACGGCGTATGACCATCCCACGGCGATGATGCTCGACCAAGCTGGAGTGCATTGCTTGCTCGTCGGAGATTCCCTTGGAATGGTCGTCCAAGGCCATTCGACAACGATCCCCGTGACCCTCGAGCAGATGATCTACCACGGATCCATGGTCGTACGCGGTGCCCGTCAAGCCATGGTGGTCGTCGACTTACCTTTTCCCGTAGGTCAAATCAGCGTCACCCATACGGTCGAATCGGCCGCGAGGATCATGAAAGAAACCCAATGCCAAGCGGTCAAGATGGAGGGCGGGCATCAGCAAGCCGACTCGATCGCGGCGTTGGTCGACGCCGGGATTCCAACGATCGCCCATATCGGCCTGCGACCGCAGAGTGTCCATGCGCTAGGCGGATACCGAGTCCAAAAGGACTCTGAGCGATTGATGAAGGACGCTACGGCGGCCGAACAAGCCGGTGCTTTTTGCGTTTTGATGGAATGCGTCCCGGCCGAACTGGCCAAAGAAGTCACCTCGAAACTGCTCGTTCCGACCATCGGGATCGGTGCCGGTCCCCATTGCGATGGGCAGGTTCTAGTGACCCATGACATGCTCGGCTGGAATACCGGGCACGTCCCCAAATTCGTTCGACCTTTTCGGGATCTTCGGACCCAGGCACTCGACGCCGTCAGAGAATACTGCAACGAGGTCCAAGCCGGTTCATTTCCTGGCCCCGCAGAGTCGTTTTAGGAAACTATGAATAATCCATTGCCGATCGTTGAACCAGAAGTCGCCGCATCGAGTTGTTCAACATCGAGTGCTTCGGTGTCGAGTACTTCGGGGCAGAGTGCTTCGGGGCAGAGTCCCGCAACCGTAGGGCAAAACGCCAACGGCAACACCGTATCGCGATATTTAGATGATCTTGGCCAGCGACAACCCCACGGTCCGCTTGCCAAACTCCCACTGCCGATGTCGATGCAGGAGGCCCGAGACCGAGGCTGGGAGGAACTCGATGTGGTCTTCGTCACCGGAGATGCTTACATCGACCACCCCAGCTTTGCGATGTCGATCCTCGGCCGGGTGCTCGAGGCCGCCGGATATCGCGTCGGGATCGTCAGCCAACCCGATTGGCAATCGTGCAACGATTGGCAACGGTTTGGAAGGCCCCGCCTGTTCTTTGCGATCAGCGCCGGGAACATGGACAGCATGATCAACCATTACACGGCCAATCGCAAAGTTCGCAACGACGACGCTTACTCCCCCGGCGGTCGAATCGGACTTCGGCCCGACCGCGCGACGTTGGCGTATTGCCAGCGGGCTAGGCAAGCCTACAAAGGGGTGCCGATCATCGCCGGCGGGGTCGAAGCCTCCCTGCGACGACTTGCTCACTACGACTATTGGAGCGATAAGGTTCGGCGCAGTATTTTGCTAGATGCCAAAGCCGACTTGGTCGCATTCGGGATGGGAGAAAATTCGATCATCGAGATGGCTCGAAGACTCGAAGAAGGCCAGAGCGTCAAGGATCTGCGGGACATGCGAGGCGTCGCCTACGCCCTCGGTGCCTCGGAGACGATCCCCCAAGACGCTCTCGAACTGCCATCCTACGAAGCCGTCTCGAGCGACAAAGTCGCTTTTTCGATCGCCACGAGGATGATCCACAACGAGACCAACCCGCTCAACGCAAGACGCTTGGTCCAGCGTCATGGCACTCAAGCCATCGTCTGCAATGTCCCGGGATTGCCCATCAGCCAAGAAGCGATGGATCGAATCTTCGGTTTGCCCTACACCCGACGTGCCCACCCGAGCTACACCGAGCCGATTCCTGCTTTCAACATGATCAAGAATTCCGTGACGATCATGCGCGGGTGCTTCGGTGGTTGCACTTTTTGCTCCATCACCGCCCACCAAGGCCGGATCATCCAGTCGCGGTCCAAAGAATCGGTGCTCAACGAAATCCGCCAGATGACCCAGGACAAGGATTTCAAAGGGATCGTCAGCGACATCGGAGGCCCCACGGCCAACATGTACCACATGCGCTGCACCCGACCGGAAGTCGAATCGGTCTGCCGGCGACAATCCTGCGTCCATCCCAAAATCTGTAAGCTTCTTGGGGTCGACCATCAACCGGTGATCGAGCTGATGCGGGAGGCTCGCGAGTTGCCCGGTATCAAGAAAGTACTCGTCGCTAGCGGGATCCGAATGGACTTGGCACGAAGTTCCCCAGAGTACATCCGCGAATTGACCGAGCATCACGTCGGTGGGCACCTTAAGGTCGCCCCAGAGCATGTCGATCCCGACGTTCTTTTCAAGATGCGCAAACCCTCCAACGACGACTTTGAATTCTTCACCGAGCGTTTCAAAGAGGCGTCGGCACAAGCTGGCAAAAAGCAATTCCTGATCCCTTATTTCATCGCCTCGCACCCAGGCAGTTCCATCGAATCGATGATCGAATTGGCGCTGTTCCTCAAACGCAACGGTTACAAGCCCGATCAAGTGCAGGACTTCATCCCAGCCCCGTTGGACATCGCAACGAGCATGTACTACACCGGATTGGATCCGTTTAGCCTCAAAGAGGTCTACATCGCCCGGGCCTTGAAAGACCGCAAATCCCAACGGGCCTTGATGCAGTTCTTCAAACCCGAAAACTACTTCGAGGTCCGAGATGCCCTCCGCGAAGTCGGACGCAGCGACCTGATCGGTGATGGTTGCGACTGCCTGATCCCCTCGAAAGCTCCCAAGGAAGCGATCGAAAAAAGACGTTCCGACGCCAACACTCGGTTCCGAGGCGAGTACGTCCATACGATCCCCAATCCTTCGAACTCCAAGGCTCCCGAGCCGACCCAACAACGGCCACAGCAAGGTGCGACCCCCGAAGCCAATCCAGGAGCCAATCCGCAGCGAAAAGGATCCAAGAAACAGCAGCGACCCGGGCCAGGCCAGCGCTCACAGACCGGCAATGGGAAAGCACCCGGCGTAGGCTATCGGCCAGGTCGGCGAGTCCCTTAGGGCCGTTTCGACGGAAAATGCCGTCAGGCTTCCCCCCCGGAGTGGCGTTTTGATCCCAGAAAGTTCGCAGATCTGCTTTTATCGATGCTATTTTGGATACAATAGGACTACGGATCCGACGGGTTTTGTTCATCCTCCCGTGGTTCGAACCCAGCGGCACTCTTCGACAATCCGGAAGGCACCCTCGTCATGCGATTACTCCGTCCAAAAAACGCGCGATCTGGCTGGTTAGTGACCCATACACTCGCTTGGACCTGCCTAGCTACCCCCGCTTTGCTGACCCCTTGGGTGGGCCAAAGAGCCTATTGCCAGGAAGCCGCCGCAGCGACCTACCGCACCAAGAATCTCGATGCGACGCTTTGCAACGACGCAAAGCTCAAAGAGAAGAACGAGAAGTTCAAGCCCGAGACGTTCGACATCGCCGGAATCGAAGCCTACTACCAAAACTGCATCTTCGCACGCCTTGCACAGCCCAGCGCCGAGTCGATGAACCGTGCCCGCATTGACATACTCGCCGATATCGATTTGATCGAACGACGAGCCAAGCAGTCTCCAGAGATGCTCACCGAGTACAACCGCATGCTCATGCGGCAAATCAAAGAGATCCTTTCGAAGGACAACGAAGGCAAATCCTATCCCCCCTCTGCCCGCGTCGTCGCGGCCGTCATCGCCGGTCGTATCAACCGCCAACCCGCCACCATCGCTGGTGGTGGCCAAGGGGACCCGACGGCTACGAAACTGATGATCGATCTTCTCGATCCCAAAGAGGCTGAGAATGATGGCATGATCGCCACATCCCTGTCCTACCTGCCCAGGCATTGGATCTACCCTGGCCTCGATGCGACTGGCTTGGAGCGAGCCCAAACCCAATTCTTGACCAACCTGCAAGCCTTTCTAACGAGCCAAAAACCAGGTGCAAGAGGCAAGAAAGAAGACGAGTACCTCAAGGAACTCATGATCGAAAACCTGACGCTCATCGCGGGCGGAAAAGCAGAAGCGGCCAAGCAAGCCAATTCAATGCTCGCTGGGATCGTCTTGCCGATCCTCAGAGAACCCAAGAAATACTCCGAGTGGCTCGGCGAGAAGGCGATGTGGAGTTTCGGCCAAGTCAAGTTCGCTGATCTCAAGCCCGAGGATGTCCAAGCCCTCCAAAAAGGGTCCCTTGAGTTCGTCAAGTCCAGCATCGATGCTTGGTCGAAACGTTGCGATCAGACCCAAGCCGCATCGCCGGGAGGATTCGGAGGTATGGCCGGGAGCGGACCAGGCGGACTCGGCGGCCCAGGCGGACTCGGTGGCCCCGGTGGACTCGGTGGCCCCGGTGGACTAAGTGGACCTGGAAGCGAAGGGGAAAGCGGACCCGGAGGCGGTGCTGCTGGCGGACCCGCTGGGGGACCGGGATTCGGAGGAACGACCAGACCCAAAAATCCATTCGACGAACAACCCAAAGAAGTCCGAAACGCCAGGCGTTTGCTCCAGCAAAGACTCGAACGCTCCCACTACGGTTTGACCGGAACAGGCCGAAAGCCTCTCCCTGGAACCCCGCCCGTGGACCCTAAAGGACTCATGGCCCTCGTCGACGAAGCCAGCAAAGAAAAGCTCTCCGATGTCGTCAAACGCGTCGAAGCCCTCCAGGACGAACTCAATAAAGAAACCCTCACGAGCATCGATGCTATCCGATCCAGCACTCGACGCCCCATTTTTGACCTTAAGCAAGCCATCGCTGCGATCATCGGTGAAGACAACGCCAAGACCAATCTTCCAACTGAGGAAGCCGGAAAAGACCCCCTGGATGACGGCTTCGGCGGCACAGGCGGAAACTGAGCCAACCCATGGCTTCCCCTGAGGAAGATCCAGACAAGACCGAGATTCGTAACGACCGCGGGGCTGTGAACCCCGAGTTGCTAGACGAAGTCCCAACGGTACCCCAAGTCCAACAAGGAACCGACCTCCAAGCGTTGGTCGGATCCTCCCTGGACCACTACCAAATCGAGTCGCTCGTAGGCCAAGGGGGCATGGGGGCTGTATTCCGGGCGACGGACCAACGGCTCGACCGCCTTGTGGCGGTCAAAGTCGTACCCATTCTTCATCGCAAAGCCGACGCGATGCGGCGCTTTCGCATCGAAGCCCAAAGCGCAGCAAAACTCGATCACCCCAATATCGCCCGTGTCTACAACGTCGGCGAAACCCAACATTGGAATTACATCGTCTTCGAGTTCATCGAAGGGATCAACCTGCGACAACTCATCCTGGAACAAGGCCCCTTGAGTGTCGACGATGCGACTTACTTCACTTGCCAAGTCGCCGAAGCCCTTCAACATGCGAGCGAACGCGGAGTCGTTCACCGAGATATCAAGCCCTCGAATATCTTGCTGGCGACCGACGGCAAAGCCAAAATCGTCGATATGGGCTTGGCTCGCACCACCGCCCTGGACCGATCCCAAGGGGATCAAACCGCAAGTGGTACAACCCTCGGTACCTTCGATTACATCTCCCCCGAACAAGCCCACGATCCACGGGAAGCCGATGTCCGAAGCGACATCTACTCTCTGGGCTGCACCCTTTATTTTTTGCTCACCGGCCAACCGCCGTTTCCCGATGGCACCGCGCTGCAGAAACTCCTCATGCACGGCACAAAAATGCCCGAGGACCCAAGATTGTTTCGCGACGATCTGAGCGATCCACTCATCGCGATCCTCAAAAAAATGATGGCCAAAAAGCCACGCGATCGCTACCAATCCCCGGAGGATCTGGCCAGCGATCTACGCATGCTCGCCAAACTCGACAACCTAGCCTGGAGTTCGGATCTGGCCGAATTCGCAATGGCTCATCGACCCTCAAGACGCTCATGGCTCGAAGCCCTCTTGCCATCGCTCCTGTGCTTGACCCTCATCGGCGCCGTCACCCTCTGGCTCTGGAATGCAAACCAAGTCGACGCCGTGTTTCCAATCCCCAAAGTGGAAATCGCTAGCGTGTCGATCGATGCGGGCGATCCAGCCACGCTGACAAAGCCCTTGGACAACAATCCAAAAATCGATCCTATTGTCGCGCCACCCAAACCCCAGCCCAAGCCGCAACCCGAAACGCCCCTTGAAAAGCCGTCCCAGTCCGATCCGTCTCCTCAAGCCGATTCGAATGTCACGGAGCTTCTCGTTGGGGACAACCCCGATGATTTAGTGACTCTCCAGAGCCAAGTCTCCGACGAAACACCAAAGACCTTCAAGTCCCTCGATGATGCACTGGCACTAGCCGCAAGCCTGACGACGGATTGCCGAATCTGGATCGCCCAAGATTGCAACCTGCAGAAACGCTGGCGGCCCCCCGGAGTCGAACGCCCCGGAGTCGAACGATCAGGAGTCGAACGATCAGGTGCAGAACCGTCCAGATCGATCGCCATTCGATCCATACAAGGCAAACGCTATTCGATTCGAATCGACGACTCGGCCGTATCGGGACGAACCGGCGAATACTCCTGTTGCTTTGAACTCGACGGTGGTCAATTGAGTTTTTCCGATGTCGATATCCTCTGGAATCTTCCAGCTTCAAACTCCAACCCTAAAGCCCTGGTCGCTGCTCGACCAGGAAGCCGTTTTGCGATGGAAAACGCTACCCTTACGATCAGCGGGCCATCGGCCAGCAGTCTGCCGAGTCTCTTGGCAATCGATGCCCAGAACCGCGATGCGCCTGGCGGGGCTACCAACCTGAACGCTCCGCGATTCTCCGACCTGCGCATCGAACAATGCTCCGTGAGAGGCGACTGCGATCTTGTCCGAGCCGACCCGACAGATCGCCTGGAAATCCGCATTCGGGATTCATGGTTCGCAATCTCCGGCTCGATGGTCGTGAGCCAGGCTCTTCGGACCATCCAACGTTCTCCGAGGATCCGTGTCGAAATTGCCGATTCGACGTGCATCAGCCTCAAGCCATGGCTGAGGATTCAAATGTCCAACACCAATCCCTATCCGGTAGCCGTGGTGCGAGTTGCAAACCAATGCATCTTTGCGGGAGCCAAATCGCTCGTCGAGTGGGATGCGACCGACTGCACCGACTGGGTGTTTGCCAGCCAAGTCAAGAAGTTAGATGATCTAGGCCGCTGGGTCGACTTTCGCGGGCTCGACAATGCCTACGACGGTGGCTCAATCGAGGAATTGATCCGAGTTCAGATGTCGATGTCCAGCGAAGAACTGCAGATCGATACCGACTCGAACCTTCTTCGAAACGAACTGGGGATGGAGGTCTTTGGGGTCTGGCAACAGAAGCCTGCTTGGGACCCATTGAACATGCATCAATCGGCCCCGATCCCTATCCCCTTAGGAACGCTAGGATTTGACATCGGAGCTCCCTTGGGAAGACTACCCGAGTTTCCAAACCGATAAGCGTTATCGAGCCCCGGTCAGCTCATAGCTGCAATGTAAGCGTACAGCGGCCTATTCGGTTTTTAAGGGCCGTGGCGCTTGCAAATGCTCGGATAGGGGATCTTGCAAAAGATCCGGCTGCTCCCCTTACACCTCACACCTCACGTCCGCTCCTTCCAACCGCTTGGCCCCCCTTCTCCACCGGGGCTTTGGCCGGGGGAGGAAGGGGCGGGGGGGCCG
>Ga0082207_1001007_pt1 | contig 14214 bp, 9 predicted proteins | sample LakMenEpi10Aug09_FD_71540 | JGI IMG/M metagenome (GOLD analysis project Ga0082207, IMG submission 71540) | reverse complement strand
GGCCCGCGCGGGCTTGGGCCGGCGTGGTCGCAGCCAAGGTGCGACCAGCCGGCCGAGCGGCCGCCTTCCGGGCGGCCGTGGCCGCAGCGGGGCTGCGGCGGCGTGGCGGCTCGACGAGGCGTCGATCCGCGGCACGCCTGGGGCGCGGCAGGCACGCGGCGCGGCCTTCGGCCGCTGCGTGCCGGGCGTTTCGTTTGATTGCCCGTCCCTGTAGCGGCGGTCTCCGACCGTCGAGCATCTCGTTTGGCTGCCCACCCGGATGGCGGGCTGTCGCGAGCCGGCGGAGGTCTCCCAGGAAGTTCGGCTGGCATCAGCGAGGGTCTGCCCATGCCCTGAGAGCCGGGCTGGGGGAGCAAGCGAAGCCTGGAGGGCGTAGCGCAGCGGACACGCAGTGAGCGGAGGGCAGGATGCCCGTAGTGAACGTCCGGCGACGGGGCTGGGCAGGCCCGAGCCGACGCTTGAGGTGGCCTTTCTGGTTGCGGCCACAAGGCGTCGTTAAGACTGTCTGCCTGGAGGGCCGGGGACGTGATCGGGGCGCTCCCGACTGTGGTTGACCGTCCCTCCATCCGGCGGCGGCGGCGCGGGGCGGTTCCCATCGGTGCCGACCTGCGATAGATTCCGACTCCCCCACCCATCACCCGCGGAGCCCCTCCCACCCATGGCTGGCAAGACGCTGAAGATCGCCGCGATTCCCGGAGACGGCACCGGGCCCGAAGTCACCGCCGAGGCGATGAAGGTGCTCGCGGCGGTCGCCAAGCTCGAAGGCTTCACCTACGAAGTCGAGAATCTCGACTGGGGGGGCGATCGCTACCTGAAGACCGGCGAGATCATTCCCGAAGGGGGCCTCGACCTGCTGCGCACGAAGGACGCGATCTTCCTGGGGGCGATCGGCCATCCGCAGGTGGCCCCCGGCATCCTCGAGAAGGGGCTGCTGCTCGATCTGCGGTTCAAGCTCGACCAATACATCAACCTCCGTCCCGTGAAGCTGCTCCCGGGCGTGGAGACGCCGCTGGCCGGCCGCGGCCCGAACGACATCGACTTCGTCGTCGTCCGCGAGAACACGGAAGATCTCTACTGCGGTGTCGGCGGCTACCTCAAGAAAGGCACGCCCGACGAGGTCGCGGTGCAGCAGGCGGTCTACACCCGCAAGGGCTGCGAGCGGTGCATCCGCTGGGCCTTCGACTACACCCGCAAGCGGAACAGCCCGAAGAAGACGCTCACGCTCGTCGCCAAGACGAACGTGCTCACCTTCGGCCACGACCTCTGGTGGCGGACGTTCCAGGAGGTGGCCAAGGACTACCCCGACGTGAAGACCGACTACAACCACGTCGATGCCTGCTGCATGTGGATGGTGAAGAATCCTGACGCCTACGACGTGATCGTGACCACCAACATGTTCGGCGACATCATCACCGACCTGGGTGGCATCCTCCAGGGAGGCATGGGGGTGGCGGCCGGCGCCAACCTCAACCCCGACAAGGGGGGCGTGAGCATGTTCGAGCCGATGGGAGGCAGCGCGCCGAAGTACACCGGTCAGAACGTGATCAATCCGATTGCGGCGATCAACGCGATGGCGATGCTCCTCGAGCACTCTGGCCATCCGGCCGCAGGCAAGCGGATCGACACAGCCGTCGCCCACATCACCGGCACGAAGATGAAGAGCCAGGCCGCCGGGAAGATGGGCTACGGCACGCGGGAGGTTGGCGACCTGGTGGTGGCGGCGTTGTCGTAAGGCGGTCCTGGCTCTGGCAGGCAGGAAGCCGGCCGTAGCCCGCCGTGGCGAACCTTGGCTTCGCCACCGACGGGCTCAGCAGCAATGACCAGGATGGGATTGCTGCGTGCAGCAAGAGCCAGGCGGCGGGGAGATGGGCTACGGCACCCGCGAGGTTGGCGACCTGGTCGTGTCGGCGCTATCGTAAGGCCGTCCTGGCTCTGGCTGGCAGGAAGCCGGCCGTTTCCACGAGGCTCCATCCGCGCCGTAGTTCTGTATCGGGGCGGAAAACTCAGCCCAATTCGTACCCGCCATCAGGATGCCACCCTGCATGGGGGATTGTGGTCGATGGCGGAGCGAACTTCGGCGTCCGGTTCTGCGATCACCGTCGCCTTTTATTACAGCGGGATGGGAATGGCTATTCGGAAGCCATGCGGCTGTCTGCCTGCCGGAACAAGTCACTGGAAGTAAAGGCCTACGTCATGTGGATGAAAAATAAAGGTTTTCAAAAGCTCGGCGGGGGATGGCTCGAGGCATCCGGCTTGCGGCTGTGGTCGCGGCTGCAGTTTACGGCGCTTCGCAGTCGCAAGGATCCGAAGGTGGTCAAACTCCTACAGGATATCCACGACGAAAAGCGATCGCTCCTCAGTGCGTTCGAGGCGTTCATCGTCTATTCCGCGGCGCGAGCCATGCGGTCTCATTCTGGTGCCTTTGCCGAAGTGGGGGTGTACAAGGGGGCTTCAGCAAAACTAATCAGCGAAGTGAAGGGCGAAAAGCCGCTGCATCTCTTTGATACGTTTGCAGGGCTTCCACCATCCTCTCCGAAAGACCGGGGTGTTCATCGCGAAGGGCAGTACGCGTGCAGCATGCCGGCTGTCAAGGAATATCTGAACGGTTATCCAAACATAACGTTCCACCAGGGGGTTTTTCCTGAATCGACCAAGACTGTTTCGGAATCTCGATATGCCTTCTGCCATTTCGATGTCGATCTGTATGAGGGAACCCTGGCCTGCCTTCGATACTTCTACGATAGGATGACTCCCGGCGGCATCATGCTCTCTCACGACTATGGCTTGCTTGCCGGCGTCGAAGCTGCCTTCACGGAGTTCTTCGCCGACAAGCCCGAAAAGGTGTTCGAATTGCCTACTACCCAATGCATGGTGATCAAGCTTTGAACACGTTCGCATCTCCGCTGCGGAGGTCTTGGTCGGCGTGCAGCAGCCGCCAGTGGTGATCAATGCAGCCAAGCGGCACGCTGCCGGAGGCCGATCGCAGAGTTGTTTCTCCGCCGCCTTATCTGAAGCAATGAAGCCCGTGCGCGTGCGTGGTATTTCGCCGCGCTCTTTTTTGCTGCGCGATGTAGTCATACGCGATGGCTCCTCACGCTCGCTGACCTTGATGATTGGTTGCGATGTGCATCGTCTCCCGATTTGAGTGCGGGCATCGCAGTCTACGCCCCGAAGGAAGGGAATGTCCGCTCCAAAGAAGGAACGTGACATCGACTGGGGTTCAGAACGCATCAAGGAAGGAAGCGTGTCTCATGCGTCGAATTGTTCGGCTGTTTGTGATTGCGGGGCTCGTCGCGTGGCGGGCCGGGGGCGGCATGGCGTCGGAACTGGGGCAGCAGGTCGACCTGTCCGCACTGTCGCAGTTTGCCGGCGAGCGCGATGCCCTCATGAACGACATGCCGCTCGAGCCGGTGTCGTTGGATTCGTGTTGCTGCGGGCCGCGTTGGTACGTGGCCGGAATCGTGGGGGCATCGTTCGCGAGCCTGACAACGGCTGGCGGACCGAACAGCGATCCGAACTGGAATCCCGCCAGGTTCTCCGGGACGGTCAACGATACGCTGTTCACGGGCGGAGGCGCGATCGGGATTGCGCTCCCGAGGCCATCGGGTGCGCTCCGTGTGGAGTTCGAGGGCCGTGGCCGAGATCTTCAGGACGGCGTCGAAAGTGCTGTCATCAATGGACGGACCGTTCTACCAAACGACGTGAGGGCCGCCGACGGCTGGAGCACGATGGCCAACATCTGGCGGGACATCCGGCTCAACGATCGGGTGGGCGTGTATCTTGGCGGCGGTATCGGCGGCGGTGGGTATCGGCTGTGTTCTTTTGCGGCTTTCGATGCCGTAGGGGCATCCGTGCACAGCCGTGACAACGTGTCTGCATTCGCGTGGCAGGCGGGGACCGGCATGTTCTACAACCTGTCCGACCGGATTGCGATCGACTTCGGTTATCGCTTCATGGGTTTCAACCAGCAGAACACGGGCCTCTTGTACGACGGTCCGTATGACAACGGCACCGACATCGTGAACGTGACGGACCAACCGTACGGCACGCTTGCGACCGCGTTCTCCTCAAGTGAGCTGCTCTTGTCGATCCGGATTTACGAGCCGTTTCGTCGCTGGCGTTGAGCCACGAAGCGGAGCGCAGGCCGCGTCTCCGCCGTCGTTCGGTTGATTGGACGACGGCGGGGCGCGGCGGATCGTTCAGCGTTCCCATTTTCTGCGGCCAGCGTCCAATAGTTGGCGTGCCTTTATTACCGTCTTCGTGAAAGCCTCGCGCCATGCCGTTGGCACCGTGAAAGATTGGGTGCTCTGGGTAGTAGTGACCCGCTCGCGAATCGGTGCGGGGCTATGCGGATGAGTGCGAGCGGCATGCCCCACTCTTCCTAGATTTACGTCACACCACCACAAAGGGGGGGTGTGTGGGCGCTGTGGGGTGACTGCGGGCGTCCGGATAGTGGGACGAATCCGCCTGTAAGGGTGAAGGCATCCGCGCGCCTTTCCGCCACGCAGAGGAGTCATTTCGTGCAGCCATCCGTGATTCGCTTTCCCGCCGCTGCCGAGGGGCCGCGCTCGGGGGCCACCTGTGACACGTCCGTCGCAATCCTGGGGGCCGGTTTTGGCGGCCTCTGCATGGCCACGAAACTGCTCGAGCGTGGGCATGACGACTTCATGATTTTCGAGAAGGCGGCATCATCTGGTGGCACATGGCGGGACAACTCCTACCCAGGCTGCGCCTGCGACGTTCCATCGCACCTGTATTCCTACTCGTTTTCCCAGCAGTCGGGATGGTCCCGCCGTTACGCGCCGCAAGGCGAAATCCTCGCCTACATTCGTGACGTGGCCGACCGCTACGGGCTTGACGAGCGAATTCTTTACGAGACACCAATCACATCTCTGAAATGGGATGACGACGAACGGTTCTGGAGACTCTCCACCGGCGATGGACGGAATTTCACGGCCCGTGCCGTGGTGTCGGCCGTTGGTGGTCTCCATGTTCCTGCCTACCCGCGGATTTCGGGTGTCGAGCAATTTCGTGGGCCTGCATTTCACACAGCCCGGTGGCGGCACGAAATCGACCTGAAGGGCAAGCGGGTGGCCGTGATCGGTGCCGGCGCGAGCGCCGTGCAGGTCGTGCCTGAAATAGCGAGCCGTGTCGAACGGTTATTTGTTTTTCAACGGACGCCGCAGTGGATTCTGCCGCGAAATGACCGCCGTTATTCAACGCTTGAGCGGCTCGCGTACCGCTTTGTGCCTGGCCTGCTGCGGGCGGCGCGTGCCTTCCACTACTGGAAGGCGGAGGCTACCGCTCTTGGCTTCGTGGTTAAGCCCAAGTGGATGCGGGAGGGTGAGAAGCGGGCGCGAAAATTCCTCGAGCGAAGTATTTCAGACCCCGCTCTGAGGGAGAAGCTGCAGCCCAAGTATCGCATGGGCTGCAAGCGGGTGCTCTTGTCCGACACCTACTATCCGGCGTTGACGCGTTCGAATGTCGAGTTGGTAACGAATCGCATCGAGCGTTCTACGCCGGAAGGCATTGTCACGGCCGATGGCGTAGTCCGGCCGGTGGATGTCATCGTGTACGCCACTGGCTTTAGGCCATTCGATCAGTCGGCTGAGATCAAGGTCAGCGGGCGCGACGGCCGAGTGTTGTCGGAGGAATGGGATAACGGGCCTCAGGCTTACCGCGGCGTTGCCGTGAAAGGATTCCCGAACTACTTCCTCATCATGGGCCCGAATTCGGGGCTCGGTCACAGTTCGATTCTGTTGATGATTGAGTCCCAGGTGAACTATGTGCTCCAGTGCCTGGCATGGCTCGAGTCTGGTCGAACGGACGCGGTCGAGGTGCGTCCGGAGGTGCAGGATGAATTCAACGAGCGGCTCGAGCGAGCGAGGCAGCATACAGTCTGGAAAGACTCGAACCAGGCCGGCGGGTGCTCCAGTTGGTACGTCCATTCCAGCGGCCGTAACACGGCCATGTGGCCGGGGTTCGCCTCCTCCTACTGGATGTCCATGCTGCGAGCTGACAGCCGGGACTTCCTGCCCCAGCGGCCGCGCCCGGCAGTCGTGCCGATCGAGACGCCGATCCGTCGCGCTGCATAAAAAACCGGCGGCGCCCGCTCCGCGGAGGGGGTGTGTGCAGCCGGATGCCGGGTTGGTTTGGTCACGTTCGCGATACCGTGTCGCTTAGCAAATGGCCTTTATTTTGGCAGGTTTTTTGCTGCGCGTCCGGTTTTGCCGGGGAAGTCCGCCCTTTTTTAAGGAGCGGTGCGCAAGGCCATTGAGGCGTTGGCGTTTCCGCCTCCAAGGCTTCATCCTCGGGGTTTTGACATGGCTCTGTTCGGTCGCGTTCAGTCTTCGAATGCGTTCTCACGCACCACCCCTGGTCATCGTGGCCGAACGGCAGCGAGCAAAAGGCCTTCAAAAAGGCACGGGGCGCGCGGCGGCGCGGTCGCCATTGAGCAACTCGAGCCAAGGTTGGCCCTCACTGGGAACACTGTCGTCTTTTACGTTGCAGGCTTGGGCGGCGCGACTTTCCCGGATCGGGTCATCGATCACGTCAACGGACTGCTCGAGAAAAATCCAAGCCTCCCGATTGAACAGTTCCAGACCAATTGGAACAGTCCGAACTTCGACAATCCGAGCACGCCGGCCGGTAATCCTGGGAGGTTCCCTGGTACGAATGAATTGCTTGCGATTGCTGTCGCACCTGCTGTGACCCCATTTGTGATCGCGAGCATGGGAGCGATTCCGTTCACGGACGAATCATTCGTCGATGCGTTGTCTACGAAGTTGCAAAACGAATACGAAGACGACGACACGATCATCCTCATTGGTCATAGCTTTGGAGGCGATTCGCTGCTGAAAGTTGCGAATCGGCTAGAAGGAATTCGGCAGATTGATGTACTGGCGACGCTTGATCCGGTTGGTTTCAGCGGGTTTCGCGGAAACCTTCCGAACCCCGGCAGCAACGTGAAATACTTTTTCAATCGATGGCAGGAAATCTTGCCTTTTCCGATCGACTTTTCCACGTCCGGAAGACTTGATGCCGGCAGTGACCTTGTAAACAGGGACTTCCAGATTCCGGGTCAGGACGATCAATCCACGCGTCGTCTTGCCGATGGTGGTTCCGATTGGCACGGCCCTACGGCGTTGGAGTTGTCGCTCATCGTCGGTAGTCCCCAGTATTTCAAGACTACGTTCTACGATCCCATCACCGATTTCGATGAGTTCAGCAAATATCCTTTAGGCAAGACTGAAGCAAAGTCCCTCACGCATCAGTATCTTCCGCTTGACGAATACATCAGCAAGCAACTTATTCGCGTGCTGGACGGCGTGATCCCACAACCGCCAATCATCGAGGCAACGGTGACGCCTGCTGGCGTGTTCGATGAAGGCATGACATTGAGGATCGATGCCTCCGCTTCGTATGATCCGAACGTCGGGCAAAGCATCCATGGCTTCGAGTGGTCGTCGAGCGACCCGCGGATCGTGCTTCCTCAGGGCTCCCTCGATCTGTCCGTGGCGATCGGTGACGACTTTGATCCGCCTGCCAATCCGCTCGTCATAACTCTGAAGGCCTGGGATGGCCCCCGCTATGCGTCGGGCACGAAGGAATCGTCCCGGCAGTTCACGATCATCAGTCGCAATGTTGATCCGCGAAACGTCGTCATCCAAGGCCCGGGCCAGTACGTCCGAGGGTTCGAGGTGCCATTGACAGCAACCTTTGAAGATCCGGGTTTTCTGGATGAGCATACGGGCGACTGGTCAGTGTCGGGTTCCACGGTGCCAGGAGGAGTGTTTCGGGATTTCCCCACAAAGCCATCTCGAGTCACGACAGCGAGTCCCCTCTACCAGGCGGAGGGAACCTATTCCGTGCGCGTCACGGTTGAAGACGGCGACGGGGGTTCCGCCCAGTCGGCCATCGCGCCACTACAGATCGTGCCCGTCGGTCTCGTGCCGAACCCGAGCGACCCATCGCTGCGTGATCTTCTCGTTGGCGGATCGACTCAGACGGACTCGATTCTGGTGACGCACGGCCCCACGCCGGATTCCTATGTCGTGACGATGAATGGGACGACATACGGCCCGTATGAGGTTACGGGAGACATTCGAATCGCTGGCCAGGCCGGCAATGATCGAATTGAAATAGGATCTGGCGACCTGTCTCGCTTGCGCCGACCGATCTTCGTCGAATCGGGGAGCGGAATGGGCACGATCGTCCTCAACGACGCGGGGCGTGTGACGGCCACGGATTATCTCGTGACGCCAACTTCGGTGACCGTCACGGATCGGGTGTCGGCGAGCCGTTTCGCCGTCGCCTCGGCAGCCGGCTTCGGCGGGTTGACGTACACCGGATCCACGCATTTTCTCGAAGTTCTTGGGACCGACGGCGTCAACACGTTTGACGTTCAACCGAGTCACAACACGCGGTATCTCATCGATGGAAACCTGCCTGCGGCGGGGAGCGTTATCGCAGCCGAGGGCGACTTCCTGAAACTCGACACGAAGACGACGTTTCCCGCCGATCCTGACGGACTCGATACGAGCGGCAGACGGCTTTCGATGACGGCCCGGGGAGAGGGCACGTGGGAGTTCTCCATCACGCATCAAGCCGTCGATTTCCTGGACATCGAGCGGTTCAATCACGTTGACCGCGTCGCGGTGGCGGCCGACGCGGGGGCGACGAGCAAGCCGGTGGTCCGCGTGTACGATGCCGAGACGAAAGCGTTTCTTTTCGAGATTCCAGCAGCATCGACCTACGGCGATCGCTACCGCGACGGGGTTCGCGTTGCCACTGGCGACCTCGACAACGACGGCATTCCCGACGTGGTCACCGCGCCCGGGCGAATGGCCGCTCCCGTCATCAAGGTCTTCAATGGCGCTCCCATTCCGGGTACCGAAGGAAAGGAAATCGTAGGGCTCCGTTTGAACGCGGCGGCTACTTATGGAGCGAAGTACGCTGGCGGCGTTCAAGTGGCCGTGGGCGACGTCGTCGGCGACGCACTCAATGACATCGTCGTAGCGCCCAGTCGCGGAAAGGCGGTTGTAAAGGTGTTCAAGAGCACGCTCACCGCCGGTGCGGCCGACGTGACCAACAAGAAGGTCGCTGCCCGCTCGTTCGATGCGTTCGCTGACTTCCCGAAGTTTATCGGCGGCGCCACAGTCGCGACGGCTAAGTTCGATGATAGCGGGAAGCACAGGGTCGTCGTCGGATCGGCGAGCGGTATGCCGGCGGTTGTGCGGGTGTTCAATGTGCGCGCGAACGCCGCTCGATACATTGCCGAGCACTCGTTGGTGGGTGTTTTTCCGAAGAGCTCAGGTGGTGTGCAGGTGGCCGCCGGCGACATCGATGGCGACGGCTTCGACGATCTTGTGATGGGCGCCGGCGCCGCTGGCGGAACGTGGCTGCGGGTGCGACAAGGTCGGGATCTGAAGACGGAACTGCTCAGCTTCCAATTCGCGGCCGGCCGAGATTCGACCGTACCGACGCGTTTCGCGGTCAGGGATATCACAGGAGATGGGCGTGCCGAAATCTTTGCAGCGTTCGGCAACGACGCCCGCACGGGATATCGCATCCTGCGGCAGCGAAATCGATCCGCATCGACCCTCGACGAAATGGTCATCTCATCGCCCGCGTTCTCTGGCGGCGGGCTCAATCTCGGATGACGCAACTATCAGTTAATTGAAATGCGACGAATAGGTGGCAGTTCACGTTCGGCAGGTAGTTTACAAAATAGTTTTAAAGGGGATGTCGATCCTACAGAAGAGTGGTAACAAGTGTTGTGCCGCTCACCCTGGAGGGATTGGCGATGCGTTTTGGTTTTCACCTGCTGTGTGGCCTGTATGCGATGAAGGCGTTGCACGCGATTGTCATCGCCAGTGCGATAGCACTCATTGCTCTCCGTCCGGCGTCCGTCTGGGCGAATCCGCTGCCTCAGCCCGAGGCGGAATGGTACGTGTCGGCTGAGGCTCTCGGCCTTCAATTGGACGGAGGAACACGCGCCAATACACCGCTGATCATCGACTCGCTGACCGATGCCACGCTCTTGTCGGCCGGAGACGTTACCTACCCGTTGGCATTTGGTCCCAGGCTCACGCTCGGGCGTGTTTTCGGGCAGGAGTACGCGTTGGAGGCTGTCTATTTCGGCCTGCAACAATCGGATGCCGCGCGCACTGTAACTGGTGACAACAACCTTGCCATTCCCGGGGCCCTTGGTCTGGCATCGCTCGATTTTTTCAATGTCGATCAATTGACGGCCGCAAGTCGGGCTACGATCAACAACGTCGAGTTGAACGTGTGGCAAAGCGTGGATGACGGCCCGCTTTCTGTCATGGCGGGGTTTCGGTATTTCGACCTCGACGAGCAGTTTGTCATTCGTGGCGCTGATTCCGATACTGGCGCGAGTAGTTATCGCATCGGAGCGCAAAACGATCTCTACGGAGCCCAGGTCGGCAGTCGCTTTCGGAGCAACGTCGGCCGTTCGTCATGGTTAGGTGTGGAAGTCGGTGGCAAGGCTGGCATTTATGGAAATAACGTCGGTACCGCACAACGAGTAACCGACTTTGATAATACGTTCACACTGCGAGATGTAAACAATTCCGCAGGTCGGGCAGCGTTTGTCGGCGATCTCTGGTTCACCAGCGTGGTCCGTGTGACGGATTCGCTTCAGGCGCGCATCGGATACACGATGATTTGGGCAGAGGGGATCGCCCGGGCGGCGAATCAACTCGACTTTACGGATGACGCCAGCAGCGGGCGATTCATCCAAACAGGCCAGGGTGCCTTTTTGCAGGGTATCACGATTGGCCTGGAGTATGGATTCTAATGGTTCTCGTTGACAAAGCCTCCATGGGCTTTGCTTGATCGACCGCAGGAACCACCGAGGGCGGGGCGTCAGCCCGCAGCCACCACCAGCGGGCCGGTCGAGAGATAGACCGGCAGCGGCGCACGGGCGTAGCGGCACTCGATGAGCGACGCACGGAAGCCCGTGGTCGGTTGCTCGAGCCGTTCGCGGCACCGGCCGTCGGCGAGCGGCACGCGGCGCGATGCCCACTTCGCTCCGCGGAAGTCGCGGGTGTCGCTCGCCGCGGTCCAGAGCAACGCCTCGGCGGGCAGCGGATCGGCCGCCAGCGAGCAGGTTCGGGACGCGGCGTCGCTGGCCCAAGTGATTTCGGGCAGTGATTCGACGCCCGCGACGTGCCTGGCAAGCGCGGCCACCAGCGGCGCGACGCGGAGCGGCGGGATGTCGTGGCCCGCGTTCGGGGCGTAGGAGACCCAGGTCGGCCCGCGGAGCCGATCGCGATACAGGTCGAGCGACTCCAGCGGCCAGTATTCGTCGTTCGTGCCGAGCGCGAGGATCTTCGGCTGGGTGATCGCGGCCGCATGCCGCACCGGATCCACGATCGCGAGCAGTTCTTGGCCCCGCGGCGTGTCGAGCCGACGGTGGAGATCGCGGGAGACGTAGTCGTGCAGGGCCGCGGAGGGCGTGCCGAAGCTCTCCACCTGCAGCCGCATGTGCCGCGGCAGGTCGAGCATGTCGATGACCATCGGCACGAGGCCGCGAATCCGCGGCTCGACCGCGGCGGACAGCCAGCTCGTCCAACCCCGCTTCGAGGCACCGGCCGCGACTGCGCCGGCGATCTCGATCTGCCATTCTCGCTGCACGAGGTCTGCGGCCGCGTCGAGGGCCGACGAGACCGTCTTCGTCATCGGCAGCAGGAGCGGCCAGGTCGGGTCGCCCGAGAGGAAGAACTGCTCGAACGTGTGGGCGATGAGGTCGTCTTCACGGCGGCCGCCTGCGAGCGGCTGGTTCGGCACCTGCCGCACCACGGCCGCCGGCAGGCCCGCGGCGTTCGCCACGAGTGCGAGCGTCTTCACCGCGTTGGTTGGCCCGCTGTCCGGCGTGGGGAGCTTGCCGGCACTGCCTCCGTCGATCCAGAGCAGCATCGTGTCGACGCCGGCGGCCAGGCCATCGGGAACGTACATCGACAGCTCGTGCGTCCACTCGACGCCACGCCACGCCTGGCTCACGAGCCGCGCCGTGCGATATCGTCCGCCCATCAGGTCCCCGTCGGACACTGTCTCCACACGCGTGGCAGGGTCGGGGCGATGGGCATAGTCGGCGAGCACGCCGCCGGCCGTCTCAACGAGTGTCTGGCCTGCCGCCAGCCGGCAGGCACAACACGACGCGACAATCGCGGTGATCGATTCCGCTGTAAACGCCCGCCTCGTCCGCACTTCCCGCCATGGATCCTTACTCGACATAAGACTCCTCAAACGACCGCAGATGGTGGCACATGTACTTGGCCGCAATTCGGCGGGCGGATTCGAGCAGCCGATCGCGCATGTCCTCGGGCTCGAGCACTTCGACGTGCTCCCCGAGGGCCAGGAGCTGCGGGAGCATCTCGTCGTCCCAGGCCCGCTCGATCTCCACCGTGATCCCGCCGTCACCGGCGTCCGCGACCCGCTGCTGGGGATGAAACGGCTTTTCCCGCGCCCATCGTGCCCGGGCCGCATCGATGCGCAGCCGATAGCGCCGCGGCGGATCAGCCGAGCGGAAGAGCGTGATGCTGTCGGCGAGCAGCGCGTCGACCGGCACGCCCCGCCGGGTGAATCGGCGGGCCGAGGGCTTCGCATCGATGATGCGATCGAGCTTGAAGAACCGGATGCCGCCGTCGCCCGCCGCCGATGCCCCGCGCCCCGGCACCCGGTAGCCCGCGACATACACGCTGCCGTCATACACCACGAGCGCTTCGGGCTCGATCACGATCCGCTTCGGGGCATCGTCGGCAAGGCCCTGGTAGCGGATGACCAGCTCGAGCGAGCCGAGGATCGCGCGGTTGATGGCCGTGAGCATCCGCGATCCATATTTCGCAGTGCCGCGCTGCGGATGCACGACGAGCCCTTCCTTGTGCTTGTCGACATAGTCGAGCAGCTGCGGCGTGGCGATCGCCTCCACTTTGGCGAGCAGCTGGCCGATGCCCCGCCAATAAAACGTGCCGGCCAGCGGCGCGAGAAACTCGCGTGCCACCACGAGCGACAAGAGCTCCGGGAGCGACACGGCCGGCGACGACAGCTCGCCCTTGCCACGGCCCGGCTCGATCGACCAGGCCTGGCACGTCGTCCCCCGCGGCGTCCGCTGCTTCGACCGCTTCACTGCATAGCCGAACTTGGCCAGGAAATCGACGTCGCGCCGGATGTTCTTGTCGGACATCTCGTCGATCACGCCCCGGTCGCAGAGCGACCGCTTGATCTCCTCGATCGTGAGCGGGCGGCGGGCCCCGAAGAGCAGATCCACGAGGTGAAACACCCGGAGCAGCTGTTCGTGGCGGCTGATCGAGCCCATCGGATAACCCGCTGCGGGCGAAAGTGTCCGGTGGGCGGTCGGCCCGGACGCCCGAGCAGAATACCCTCCGGCGGAGATTTCTGGCCCCGGCCGCGGCCCACGCGACCATGGGTCGGCGCGAATGGGCGAAAATGTCGCTTTTTTTGCCGGGCGCGTCCGGTTGCCGGGCGGAATTCCGCCTTCAGGAACGAAGGGATTTGTCAGACCTTCATTCCGGGAGGGTTCGCCGTGAGCCGATCGCCGTCAAGTCGAAGCTCCTTGGTTCGCATGCTGGCCAGGCAATCCAACGCGTCTGGCGGGAGACTGCTGCGCCCGCTCGTCCTGGGCCCGACGATTCTGCGCCGCCCAGCGGCCAGCCCGGGCCACTGGCACGCCGACCTCACCGCCGACTCGGGCCTGCTGCCGCATGTGCCTCAATCGCCAACCGATCTGCGCCGCATCGTCGCCATGCACGAATCACTCGGCCAGACGTGCCGTCTCGTCCTCGCGCTCGCCACTGCCAGCGATGCGGCAGCGCCGCACGCAGCGCGTGCGCCCCGGCTCGACGACCTCCCCACCACGCCGCCGGACATCTACGGCTGGGCCGTGCTCTACCAGCTCCCGGGCCAGACGGGCACTGCCGTCGTTGATTCGCACGACGAATATCCCGACCTTCCGGCATTCTACGAATGCCCGCTCGAATTCCTCGATCGCACCGCGTTTCTTGAATCAAAAGGCATTCCGCACCGCGGGCTTGCCGTGGTCACGAATCTGAAAGACTTCGAGACCGCAGCAGGTCGACGTCCGCGCCGCAATCGCTACTTTCCGGAGTCACGCTTCCGTCGCCCCGTGAACATCGCGCGGCTGGCGTGATGCCATCATGAGCCACACCG
>Ga0082207_1001002_pt1 | contig 14250 bp, 6 predicted proteins | sample LakMenEpi10Aug09_FD_71540 | JGI IMG/M metagenome (GOLD analysis project Ga0082207, IMG submission 71540) | reverse complement strand
GCGAATAAGCGAGCACCACCGCCCAGGGTGAAAAACCCAATTCCCGCACCCGAAGCAACAAAAAACCATCGCTGCTGTTTGCAAGCGAAAACAAAACCAACATCCCGACCACCCACCAATAGGAACTCGGCAAATACTTCCACTGTGATAAAGATTCGATCATCGAGGATCTTGTCAAAGGACTGCTCCCCCCGGATGACTGCGACGGGCTGACTGCGTTATCTGCCTGGGGCTCTTGTTTGCGAGGATCGGTAACCAAGAACGTTAACCCCCAAGAAGCCAAGCCCAGAACGGCAGAGACGGCAAAGATCTGCCTAAAAACCGATGCAGGCGCATCGATTTGTGCTCCTTGGATCCCTCGTGCATCTGGAGTTCCCACCAACCACCAAAGTAAAAATGCTGCGAGTGTTGTTCCAATGAGTGCACCGGCGGTATCCAACGCCCTATGCAACCCGAAAGCCTCCCCAAGCCGAGCAGCAGGCACCGAATCGACGATCAATGCATCGCGCGGTGCCCCTCGCAATCCCTTACCAAACCTATCCAATAAACGACCAAAAAGGATCCCAAGCGGAGCAGTTGCCAACGTGATGATGCTTTTTCCAAGCACCGGCAAACCATATCCCCAATTCAACCACCGCACTCGGCCACCTTGGACTCCACGCCGATCGCTGCGAAAACCCGCATAAGCGGACATCAGCGAAACAATCAAAACCGCAGCACCTTCCATAAAACCGAGCTCTATTTCGCTCGACCCTAGTGCTCCCACGAGAAACAAAGGCAAGAGCGGAACCATCATCTCACTGGAGATGTCGGCAAAGAAGGATACGAAGCTCAAGACCCACACCGAACGAGGCAAGGGATCCTTGGTCGATCCTAATACGTCGCTCATCTTATCCTTTTTTTGCTGCTGGATCATCAACGGAAGGTCATCTCCATCAAAGAAACTTGGACTTCCAAGGGCATGGCTTGATGGCTATCGAGCATCGCTTGCCAAAGCTGATCTTCATCCGCGATTTCCTGACCGCCAAGGGGCACCCAAGTCAACAGCGATTTACTTCCTTGGCGGATGGTACCGACCCACTGGTCTATTTCCAAAAATTTCGCAGGACTGGTTGTGCATTGCTCCATCCAATACCGCGCACCGAAATCTGGGAACATCCTGCATGCGGTCTTCCACTCTTCAAACAGCGACAAATCGGGATTCGAACATCTCGAGTCTGTCCCCAGAAAAACATTGACACCTCGACCCGCTAGACTTCTTGCTGGATGCTCTTTGTGTCGAAAATGGATGTGGGTACGCGGACAGTAGACCACCGCTACCTTATCGCGATGCTCACCAATCCAATCGATCTGAGATTCACTTAAGTAATTTCCATGTGCGATCAGAGACCGATGAGCTTCTAACAAAAGCCTCAGATACTCATCGATCTTCCCGATATTCGAAACATGTTCTTTATCGACCCATGGCGAAATCCAGAACTTGAGGGGCCCTTTGCTTCTTTCGACATACTCAAGCTCCTCGAGGCTCTCGGCCAAATGCATACTGAGCAATCCGTGTCTTGCCGACTGAAATCTGACCGCTTGCTGAACCATTCGTTTCGATGCCGTATAAGGGGCATGAGGCGCAAGACCAAAGGGCTGTCGACACACTCGATCCGTAGTGGTCTGTTGCTCACAGAGCTTTTTGGCAAATTCCCAAGTCTGCTCGCACCGTGTTTGATTTACATCGACCAATTCGATGCAAGGTTGAATATGGATCGGAATCTCGGGCACCAAGGCCCGATAAGCCTCCGAGCTCGGATCCTTGCATAAACCTCTTGCCGATTGCTCACACCACTGGGCCGACCATGGTGCGGTAACATTGTCGACGACAAACCTGGTCCCAGACTCCCAAGCTTGCCTTATCCCTAACTCGATTGCCTCTTGTTTGATTCGCTCTACATGACTTTTGGAATCCACCAGGTCCCTGCGCCTCGCCATGAGCTTATCGAGCCACCCGACCATGCTACCAGTTCCGTTGTCGGATTGAGGAACCGGCAAGGGTTGATCGATATCGCTGAGTTCCAGATGGCAATGCGCGTTGATCAGCCCCGGTAGGATCGCACCACCACTGAGCCGCACCTTGGGCATGCCGCAAAATCGCTCTGGCAGATGCGCTGCAACGTGCAAAATCCGTCCCGCTTCAATTACCAAGAATCCCCCGCGGATCGCAGGGGATTCCACTGGCAATATCCAGTCCGATTCTATGACCAACGATGATGCGGACAATCGATCGTCCTAAGACAAATTGTCGACTTCGAAACCTTTGCGGTAGGTTCTTCGAAGCAAAGCGTTGGCCAGTTCGTGGTTCGGGATCGAAATCGCTTCGGCATTCCATTGCAACTCGCTTCCTGGAAAACGGTTTGCAAGCGTCCCAAGCAAGACGGCTTCGGTAAGCGGCCCTGCGTAACCGAAGTGGGCTGTCGTTGGAGCACCACCCAAGCAAGCGTCGACGAACAGATGGTAGTGATTGCCATCGGGAGCCGCTTCGATTTTGTATTCAGCGAACTGTTTCGCGGGCAATAACACCGGCATCGCAACGTGTGGCAGCAGCACGGCACCCTTTTCACCCAAGAAGATTGAGCCTTGATCGGGCAGTCCGATCCGCTTGCCATCAGATCCCTCCAATGGCCAAGCCGAGGTGTCAGGCATCTTACCCCCATCGCTCCAAGTCAAAAGGAAATCGTTGGTGGTAAAGGGCGAAGCCGGGAAAGTATAACGGGTATGATTTTGCATGCCGAAGGATTTTTTAGGGGCCGCCGAACTGCTCGAAATCACCTTGGTCGGTGCCCCAAGTTTCAGCGCCGAAAAAACGGGATCCAGGATGTGGATCGCCATGTCTCCCATCGTTCCACATCCGTAGTCATACCAACGACGCCAATTCCCCGGGTGAAAATGACCTTGGGAGTAAGCTCTCTCAGGGGCCGTACCGAGCCACAAATCCCACTTCAGAGAGTCTGGTACTGCTGTCGGATCGGGATCTGGCCCTTCGTAGCCCCAAGTCTTGTTGCTCCACGAATGCGTTTCTTTGACTTTACCGATCACGCCACTTTGAACCAGTTTTACTGCAGTTCGATAGGCGCTTGCCGAATGGATCTGCGTCCCCATTTGGGTAACGAGCTTACTTTTCTCCGAAATGAGCCTCAGTTGTCGCGACTCGTACACGTCGTGAGTCAGTGGCTTTTGGCAGTAAACATGCTTGCCATTGTTCATCGCAGTCATGGCTGCAGGGGCATGGGTGTGATCTGGAGTCGAGACTGAAACTGCATCGATCTGGCCTGCCATCTCCGCGAACATCTTTCGAAAGTCGCTAAAGCCCTTGGCGTTTGGATGACGCTTGCTAGCAGCAGCCAAGTTATTCGCATCGACATCGCACAAAGCGACTACGTCGACCTTGCTGTGAGAGCTAAGCGAGCCTAAGTCCGCAGATCCCATCCCACCGACTCCGATGCTAGCCAATCGAAGGCGATCTGCAACGATCGGGGAGGCGCGAAGCCCACCGGCCAAGTGGAGCACGGCGATGGCACTGGCCGATTGCGAAAAGAAAGCTCGGCGATGGGTCGAATGGTTTTTCATGGTAGGGATCCAAAGAGTAAGCTGGGTGGGAGGAAGGTACATGGGGGATTTCGGACGATCCCACTAGTTTATCTAAAGCAGCGTCGGTCGTGGTAAGCTATTGGGCATCGCTCAGTGATTTTCCTTCCTTTGAGACCATCGACCACCGAATTATGACCAAATCATCCAATGCCCAGCCAACGAATCCAAACCGAGTTCGTCCCCAAGGAACTGTGCGTTATGACCATTCGGGTCGTGTCGTTTTGGTCACCGGCGGAAGCAATGGAATCGGGCTAGCGATCTGCCGAGGTTTTTCCGATTCAGGAGCCCAGGTCGTATGTGCCGACATCGCACCTTATCCCGATCTCAACGATGCGAATGTCACGCATGTGAGCACCGATGTTTCGAGGGAATCCGATTGCCAACGAGCGGTCGAATTGGCGATTGAGAAATTCGGAGCACTGGATGTGCTGGTCAACAATGCCGCAATCCAACCAGCATCCTCCTACGTGCGAGTCGAGGATCTGCAGCACGAGGACTATCAGCGGATGCTATCGATCAATCTTTCGGGCTATACATTCATGGCCAAGTACGCACTTCGAGCGATGCGTCAGCAGCAATCGGGCGTCATTGTGAACATTGCAAGTGGCCAAGCCCATCGCACAACGCGAGGGGTACCGGTTTACGGGCCGATCAAAGCGGCTAATATCTTGCAAGCCATGCAGTGGGGGGTCGAATATGCCAGAGATGGTATACGAGTCGTCAGCGTATCGCCTGGCGCGATCGATACACCACTGGTGCGTGCAACCCTCGAGGCACAAGGTGGGGAGCGAGAACTCGCCAATCGACACCCGCTTGGCAGAATCGGCAAACCGGAAGAAATCGCCGCTGCGGTGCTTTGGCTCTCGAGCCAGGACGCTTCGTTTATCACTGGCACCGATCTTGCCGTCGACGGAGGACTCGGTGCCTTCGGATCCTTTGCAGACCCTTATCCGATGCCAAGCAAAGTTTGATGTCTGGATTTCCCAACCGCTGATGAACACTAATATTCGCTAATAAAGACCAAACCGACCGCTGATGAACACTCATGAACGCTGATGAAGAACAAACCAACCGCTGATGAACACTCATGAACGCTGATGAAGAACAAACCAACCGCTGATGAACACTCATGAACGCTAATGAAGAACAAACCAACCGCTGATGAACACTCATGAACGCTAATAAAGCGAGTAGGGCTGTTTGGCTGATCCCCTAAAGCCCAAAGCCCTCATCATTACCCACAAGTAATAGGTAATTTTTACAAAGCTCAACATCGAGAGTAGCGAAATCATTGGTGTTTTGGTCCAAGCGTATTTGGCCCACGATGTGCAGGGATGGTTTTTTACAACAGGGATCATTTGCTATCGTTTGTTAGCAGATGCGGCCAGCATTTTCTTGCACGGATGGTATCTTCATGGACACTTATGATTTGGACGTCGAGTCGTGGGCTGAGCAGAACTTCGGTGAGTGTGACTTCAATGATAAACGATTGACCGGCCGATTGGTTGCTTACGCAGCAGCTGCTGCCCAATCTCCCGACGACAAGACTACCCATCAAACGCAAACGTGGAAGGACTGCAAAGGAGCATATCGATTCATGGATAATGAGAAGGTTTCGTTTGCGAAAATCATCAAGCCTCACTGCGAACGGACTAAGAAAAGGGCGTGTTCAGGAGTTTATTTATCGATATGCGATACCACGGAAATCTCTTTTAGGAGACGACGAAGTATCGAGGGTTTGCGACCTGTGGGGGACGGCAATGGTCAAGGATTCTATTTGCATACCTCTTTACTGGTATCAGACAGTACCGATGAAATCGTTGGTATTGCGGGACAAGAAATCTTCTACCGAATCGATTCCAAAGAGAAGGAAAACACTGCGAAACGTAAGCAAAGGGAACGTGAATCGGAAGTCTGGGGTCGCGTGGTTGATTCAGTCGGCCCACCCCAGCAGGGAGCCTTTATTATTCATGTTTGTGACCGCGAAGCAGACGATTTCGATTTCTTTGGTCATTTGGTACAAAACCAAGTTGGCTGGATTGTTCGAGCCTGTCGGCTCAATCGCTTGGTTCATCAGAAGTCAAATGAATCGACACCAAAAGAACGAGCGAAATCACAGTCGCTTGCATCTATCCTTGATGGGCAACCGTGCCTTGGTACCTATGAACTCACGGTCAAGGAAAGTCGACAGTCCCCTGCAAGAGTAGCGAAGGTACAAGTTCGATGTGCAAACATTTGGATGCCCAGACCCGTAGCAAGCAGCCCGTGGGCCAAGCAGCATGCACCGTGCTATATCGCAATGGGCGTTGTGGAGGTTCGCGAAATAGATGCCAAGAAGGGAGTAGACCCCTTGCATTGGGTGCTTTACACCCACGAAAAAGTTCAAACGTTTGAAGATGGATGGCAAGTGATATCGAGGTATGAAAAACGCCCCTTGGTCGAAGAGTATCACAAGGCAGCAAAGACCGGTGCACAGATCCAGGAACGATACTATCGGACTGCGGCTAGACTCGAACGCATCGTAGCTATCCTTTCAATCATCGCAGTACGTATTCTGCAAATGAAAACGATTGCGAATCGACATCCAGATCGACCGGCGGTGGGAGTCGCTCCACGCAAATGGATCGTAGCGATGTGTGCAATTCAGCGACTTCAGTTTCCTAATCAAAAAAATCTATATGATCCGAAAACGATTACGATGCACAACTTTCTGCGAGGGATTGCCAAGATGGGAGGCTTTCTTGGACGCAAGAGTGATGGCGAACCAGGATGGATCACGATCTGGCGAGGAGTCAAGGACCTTCTCCAATCCCTTAGACTCCAAAAGGCTCTTCGCAACGTAAGTGACGAAGAAATTTGTGGGTAATGATGAGGCCTAAAGCCTAAAGCCTGCTTTGGCCGGGGAGAAGCTTTACTGCAGTTCCTTGGAAGTCGCTTTTTCGATCTGCTGCAGCACTTTTTGGTCGGACTGTGTCAGTGGTGATTTTCGAAGGGCTGCAAGATCGATCGTCGTGAGTAATTCATTAGCAAGCTGGGTTTGAGAGGATTTGCTGTAGGCTTGATAGAGGTGAAATCGAACCGAGGGGGAGTCGTTCTTGGTACGAAGGGCGCTGAGTATACTGATTGCCTCATCGTATCGGCCTAGTCTCAAAAGCACATAGGCTTTGGAGTCCATGAGGGCGGGTTTGGTGCCCACTAGTTCGATGGCTCGGTTGATCAGTGGCAAAGCTTCTTGGGAGTTGGCAGGGCTGTCGGCAAGGAGGATCGCTAGGTTATTTAGGGCGATCACATCGTTGGGTCGGTCTTGAACAATTCGGCGAAATGTCTCGATAGCTTGCGATTCGTTCCCTTTCCAAATCCACAAGTCAGCCAAGGATTGGAGAATTTTTCGGTCGTCCTTTTGCGAAATGCTGTAGTCGACCAGCTGCTTTTGGGCAGCAGAAATCAGATCTTCGTCGGTATCTCCTTTTCGAACCAAAAGTGAGAGCAGGACTGCTGACTCGCCGCTGGCTTCGGACTTGAGTCGATCCATCATGAAGCGAACCGCGTTGTTTCGAGTGGTTTGGTCCTCGGTAAGCAGGATCGAGCGGATGTAGTTAACCCCGGCTCGTTTATCCAAATCGTAGGCTTCTTTCAATAGCTTACGATTCTCCTCTTGCTCTTGGAGAATCTCCATCGCTTGTCCGGCTTGAACCAAGTAGCTAGCGAGCTTGGAGCGATCGGACGAGCTGGCATGGAGTTGTCGTTTTTCCTCCAGCCAAGCGAGAATCGTATTTTTCGCAGCTTGTTGGTTCCCTTCGATCTTGGCTATCCTGGCTCTTAGCAGAACTGTAGGGAAAGCTTCGGTGGCTATTGCATCAAGTTTCTGGGACTCTTCGACCGCATCAAAAAATCGTTTTTGTCGGATCAGGTAATCTGCATAAGTATAGATGTACTCTGGTTTTGGAGAGGGGCCCGAAGCGACGGTTTTGAGCATCCGGCCAGCAGCTTGCTCCGTTTGTAACATTTCGAGTTCACGCCCTGGAGTTTGCTCAAGCAATCTTGCGCTCCGCATGTAGAGCGAAGCGAGTTGAAAATGGTCTTCGTCCGTCCGAACACCAGGTAATTCAAGGATGCGTTCCAGGAGTGCCTGGGCTGTTTGGAGGTTCGTCAAATCGCTTTTTTGGCTAAGTAGCATCACCTGCAGTCGGACGTCTTCCGGGGATTTGGACTGTTCACTAGGTGATAACAACTCTGCGATCTGTTGCCAATCTTCATCGAGACTTCTACTTGCAAGTAGCGTTGCAAGTCTTCTGCGAGTTGCGGAATCTTGGGGATACCGCTGCATGGTTTCCTGCAGGTTTTTGATAGCCTCTTCGAGCCTGCCGTCTTTGACGAGCAATCCAGTGATTCTGGTTCGCAATTCAAGTTCATTATTGCCTAGCGAAATCGCTTTTCGATAGTTCTCGATAGCTGAATCCATATGACCGAAAGCCTCGTGGATTTGTCCGACTGCGATGAGTTGAGTAGCTGGATCGATTCGTTTGTTCTGTAGGATTTCATCTAGGATTTTTTGCTGGCCCTGGCTATTTTGAGTTGCTTGATAGAAGTTAAATCGAGCCATCTCAACCCGAAGATCGGTAGGAGGGGTGAGGTCAGCCGCTTGATTCAACGCGTCTTGGGCCTTCTGGATCGCTTGGGCTCGAAGATCCTCGGGTTGTTCTCTAGACTGCAGTTCGATGGTCTGCGCTAGCCAGATCCAAGCCATCGGGTCTTTGGGGCGAAGCTTGGTGCCTTGTTGTGCTGCGGCCAATTGATCGTCAGGTTTTTCGCTCGCCATTTGCAAGGAAATCGCTGCCAAAGAGCGGGACATATAAGCCCGATAACCGAGGCGATCGAGTACGATTCTCGCGTCGGCTAGCAAGCCTTGCTGGTAAAGTAGGTTCACCAAGCGTTCGTAGGTGTCTATATCTTTGTTTCCATACTGGATGGCATAGTTGTATTCACGTATTGCGCGGACTCTATTGTTTTGGCTTTCAGCGATCAATCCTGCTAGAATGTGGGTTTCGGGCCACTCGGGTCGCTTGCGATCTAGATTTCCTGCAAGATCCAGAAGCTCGATGGAGTTTAGTTTTTGAATGTCTGTGGTTTCTACCAAAAGTCGTCTTCCTTTGATATATCGCCACTCGGTTCCCTCGGGGCCTTCGAAATCCTTGAGCAGTTCTTCGAGTGCTCTGAGCTCATCAAGTCGAGCGTCGATTCGTTTTGCTTGCAACACGGGATTTCTAATCTCTTCTTCCGTGAAGTCGATGGGTCGCTTGAGAGTACTCCAAGCCAAATTGCGGGCGTTAAACCATCCACCCTTTTTCAATTCGCGAATTTCCTGAATCGCTTTTGACGTTGGTAGTTTTGTCAATTCGATCCGTTTTAATGCATCTTGAATCGATTGATTTTCGGGTTCAGTTTTTAATTGGTTTTCTAATATCTCTAACGCTTGAGACTCATTGCCGAGAAAAGACAATAATTCAGCTTTACGTAGGGGCGTCGTGTTGTCTCCGCTTTTGGCCAGCAAAGCCTGGCTGGTTTGAGCAAGATACTGTTTTTGGTTCCATGCATTCCAACGCACGATCGCAGCACGAAGTACATCACTTTCGAAATCTTCGCGTAGCACGATTTCCCATAGTCGACCTGCCGCAAACTCAATGGAACTCGGACGTGTACTCTCTGGGACTCTCATGATACTAGCATCGAGTTGCATGACCTCCAACAGCCAGACTTGCCTAAACGCATCAGGGGCAAACGCAATAAGCCGCTTGGTCTCGGCAACGCCTTTATCAAAGGTAAACCAATAGCTTGTGTCTTGGCCATTTTGTCGTTGAATCTCAAGGATGATGTCGCAGATTTGAATCCAATCGGTGGCCTCTTTGGGTTCGACAAGCAGAAAATGCTTGTAGGCTTCGCTCGGGCGTCCTGCGGAAAACCAAGCGGCAGCTGCTCTTCGACGGAACTCATTGTTGCTAGGCGATATTAGCACTGCTTGCTCATAGGTGGAAGCTGCAAGGTCATATTGTCCTACTTGGCGATAGCAATCTCCCAATGCTGCGTATGTTGCTGCTTGGTTCACAGAATCGAGCTCCTTCCCAGATGCAAGGATGCCTTGTAATCTGTTGGCAGCTTTTTGAAAATTGCCGATTGCAAGATAGTAACGAGCCCAACACTCGCGTGATTGCCTAGTAAAAGCTGACTGCTCGTACCGATTCAAAACAGTAAGTTCTTTACTCAGTGTTCGATCCATCGATTCCAAAGCATCTAGTGCATCATCGAGTCGATTCAAGCCGATCAAGTAATCTGCGATTTTGAACTCAAGTTGAACGACCCGATCGTCGCAGACCCGCTTTCCATTTACCCATGAAGCAACGGCCTTATCCGGCTCTCCTAAAAGCACATATACATCGCCCATGTTCAGATAGGTCTGCGTTACTTTTGGGTTTGACTTCTGAGAGGATTCGAGCAATTCCAGCGATCGTTGGAGGTACTCGGTTCGCAATCCACGGTTCGACACGCCCGATACGCGTTTTGCACGCTCCAAATAGAGCTTACCGGCAATCAGTAAAATCTTTCCGTCGTCAACACTTAGTTCGACTGCCCGCTCAATATCTTGTTCCGATAGCCCTAACTTGCTGTCGCGGGAACTGACCTCGTAACGCAGTAGCCAAGATAATGGATCCTGCGGACGTTTGGCCACTAATCGCTCGACGATCCCCTGTGCACGATTCTTAAGAGATTCTCTTGATTCTCCTGCAAGGAAAGAACCTGATAGCTTTGCAGGATCTCCTAAGCAAAGCTCGACGAGCAATCCGGCAACATCAAAATCATCAGGAATCTCGACGTGGGTTTTAACAAGCAGGTCTACTGGCGGCATGCTGAACAAGGTTGCAAACCAATTCGGAAACCCCGCTGAAACCCCAGAGGCGCTCTGGAAGCTACGTTGCTCAAGCCAAAGATGTGTCTTGCTCAAGCAATAATTGCGTTGCAAGTCCAGGTCAACCGGTGCGCCGACCAAGCGAATGATCTGCTCAATGGCATCCTCATATCGCCCTGTCTGCATGAAACGCTTCAAAAGCCTTTTTCGAATCAACGGAACTTGATCAGAAAATTTTTCATCCGATTGGCAAATAACCAACGCTGCCGATGAATGCCCTATGGATCGTTGGAACTCGGGATATTCGCTCGCAATTTGATCGAAACACTCCGCATATTCGATTCGGTAGGACTGCACCTGTGGACGAAACAACATGAGTTTTTCGAGACTCTTGGTTGCACGCTGATAATCCTTATTCGCAATCTCGACACGGGATTCTCGGTCCAAACGATCCACGGTCCTGGCATGTTGGTATCGCTGCAATAGAAATAGCACCGCAACCGCACACAAAAGCAGTGCGGTTGTCGCTAGCAGAAGACCATAATTAATTTGAATCTTCTGCTTTTGAAACATGCGTCAAATCATCGAAGAGTACTGTGGAGCATCAGGAAATGCTCGATTTGATCCTTACAGCCACCGAACACACCTTGCGCCTGATCACAACCAGACCTCCAAGTACCCATACTGCGATCGATGCAGGTTCCGGAGTGATCGCATAAGTCGTCGACTGAAACTGAAGCTTTTGATCGGCTCCCAAATAAACGGAGAAATTAGCAGTCATGGTGTAGAGGCCTGGACCCACGCCGTCGAAGTAAACATTCCCATCATCTGGAGGATCTGGAAGAGCATATTGCCCGTTACCGGTATTAAGAGGATCGTAATCTGGGGTTCCACCATAGAAGTGGGTTAAAGTGAAATCTTGCCCGGAATCGTCGACTCCCCCAAAAGTAGTCATCGCCGGAATGTCATTCCCAGGATCCATATCTCCGAGGTCATCACCTACGATAATCAATTCATCACCCACACTCCCTGAACCATCCGTGGCAAAACCACTAGCGGAATGCCAATAATACCATGGAGATGAATTGAACGTGAAGTCGTAGGTGGCAGCGAACCTCAGTTCTTTGCGAGTCCCCGCTAATCCCTCTGCGGTCACCTTGGTATGCAACTCTCTGCCTCCCAAGCCATCGATATTCGTATAGGCCGTCAGGTCTCCTCCGATTTCAAAGTCGGCAAAACGACCGTTGACATCACCAAGTCCAGCCGATGATATGTTGATCCTTCCATTTGGCACCGAGTCAAACAGTCCCGAGTTTTCGTCGACATCATCTGCAGTTACAAAATGTCCCCATAAACCGCTGAACGTGGTGTCTGTGTTTTGGATTTCGTAACCCTTAACCTTGCCGTCCATCAATACCACCTCGTATGTCTGGGTTCCAGAGCCAGTCGAGGGATCGTCAATGTATAGAATCAAATTGGCCGAAGACGATCGAGCGATGATCGCAAAAAACAAGGCTACAAAAATCCGAGCCAAAACTGGTTTGGAAGCTGATGTCTTAGTTTGCACAGTAGATTTCTGGGATTGAGAATGGTACAGAACTTCGTGCTCTAGCCACTCATTTAATTCGTGTGAACCAATCCGATCGATCCACTGCTTCATCATCCGAGTCTGACCAATCGGGAATCTCCCCGAATGGGTCAGGCCTCGTGCTCTATCTACAAATCATTCAAAAAATCAACTTTCTTGCCTTTTGCCAATCTTCTTAGTACGCAGGTCGTTCGCCAAGACTTTCTTGGATCTGCTTGCATCTTCGGACTCCAAGTTGACAAAAGCGTTCGAAACCATGATGACTTCGTCGACCGAGACGTCCCGAAGGCTGTCGCTGACTCCAAAGGTTGTAACAGAATTTTCGAAGTTTTCAAATGTTTTTTGAGATCCTTGTGCGTTCATTCCCTCGCTCGATGGCATAAAGATCGCGGTTGTCCAAGCACCAGACTGCTCCAAAGTCCTGGCTTCTTCCAGGGCTTTGCTCAACCCGACACCGAAGAACCAGCCGTTGATCCCAGCTAAAACAGAACCATCTGGGTCGCTTTCGACGACCTTGCCACCAGCGTTAAGAGAAACAACTTGACTTGCTCCCGTGTTCGTGGTGACCAAAGACTTCATCAATGAAGTCGACTGACCTGCCGTCTGACTAAACTGACCAGAGGTTCTAGAAATCGAGACGGTTCTAGCTGTCGAAGATTGATGATTTTCCACGACATTCCCAGCAGTAGAGCCTAAGATGCTCGATGTGGGGAACAACTGATTGACCCGTCCCAACGACTCACGGAATGTAGTCGTTGAACCGCTGGACTGTGTTCCAGACATTGGACTCACCAAAACGTTCGTGCTGCTAGTCGACTGGGCAATAAATAGCGAGTCGAATGCTTGGATTTCAATTGCTGCGGCCCGACGGCTTTGGGTCGTCGTTGATAGGTTGATATTCGCTACCGAACCAACGGTCACTGGTTTGCTCTTTGCATCCACTTTCACCGTAGAGAAATTAGTCGTTGCTCCCTGATAAAAAATCTGACCGACCGTTTTGGACGCGTCGGCCGCTGTGGTCACGATGGTTTGGGACCAAATTCCGTTTTCATCGTATAGATCAACCGACTCACCGGCTAATTTGTTGTCGACGACGATCACATCCCACGGCAGTCCGTTGCTGGTTGCGTCATTGTTGCGGTCGTTGATCCGAATGAGGAACGGGTTGGCGTTGCTAACTGCATAACTGATCGTTGCGGTCGTAAACGAGGATAGGTTCCCACCTCGATATCCCCCGTCGGTCACTAAATCTCTAACCGCATAGGTGACCGGCGATGGATTACCCGCAAAACTCTTGACTCCTCCAGACATGTTCGCCTGGAATTCAAGAACCTTACGACCCAAGGATGAACCGGTTCCAGCAACCACTCGCCAAACCCCTTGGCCAACGACGTCTAAAAACTCTACCAACGCATTCCCGTTGCTCACATCGACCAGTTTGAGCGTGTCAGAGTCGTACGTGTCGGCGAGCGTGTCGTTGAGAAGCACATCAACTCTCACAAATTCTTGTGTCGAAGGAATCGCGTTGACCGAATCAGGTACAACCCCAACCCCGTAGTCGACAAACAACTGTGCCTTATTCAACGAGTAATTTGACCCGTTATCGACACTGACCGCATAGTCGATCGGCGTCGGATCGGTCTTTTGGCTCGCAACAGGTGCAAACCTCACCTCACCGCCGCTTAGAACTGTCCAAGTCCCTTCGGCATTCGAGAAGGTCGATGAGACTGTGCTGCTGAGTGGATTGAGACCGATCGCTGCCGAAATGGTTGCTCCATTTCGGGTCGTGTCATTGGCCCGAACGTCCGTCAACACAACGCCAGAGGCTGTTCGGCTGAAAACCTTGTCTCTGACAGCAATCACTCTGTCATCATCTCGGAAATTGCTCGACACCTGAGGCAAATCGTTACCAAAATCACCCGTGAAGATGGTTCCAGAACCGTTGTCCAAGATCATCGTATCAGCACTGCCGCTCTTATTGCCTTGCCCACTGGAGGTAGCAGTCAAGGTGAACCGTTCGCTGGTATCCAGCGCCGTTTCTTGTTCAGCCGTGATGTTGACCCGAACATAAACGATGCCTGTTCCTGACGTTCCAGGTACCGTCGGCTTATTGGAAGAACTATAA
>Ga0082207_1001001_pt1 | contig 14252 bp, 16 predicted proteins | sample LakMenEpi10Aug09_FD_71540 | JGI IMG/M metagenome (GOLD analysis project Ga0082207, IMG submission 71540) | reverse complement strand
CCTCCCCCCCCGCCCCCCCCCTCCCGTCCATCGACGCCGCCGCCCCGCGCCCCCCCCGCGCCACCCCGCGGCTCGCACAGGCCGCGGCCGCCAAAGCCCGAGGCCCATGCCCCCCGCGCGACAGCCGTCGCGCGGGGGTTTTTTTGCGCGATGGTAGAGTTGGGGGCGAGCCACTCATGCCGCCCGCCGCCCTGAAACCAGCCGTGAAGCCGTGGAGCCCCGCCGCACGCCTCGCGGCCTCCGCGCCGATCGCCCTCTATCTGGCCGCGGTGGTCCTGCCCCCGCTCGCCGGGCCGCCACCGGCGAGTGAGCTGGCCAATCGCCTGCTCCAGCCGTTTCGTCCGCTCGTGGGCGCCCTCTCGCTCGGCCATGGCTACCGGTTCTTCGCGCCCGATCCCGGCCCCGGCCATTCGATCCGCTGGACGATCGAGCGGGCCGACGGTGGGCGGCTCTCGGGCAGTCTGCCTGACCGCAACACCGACCGGCCCAGGCTTCTCTATCACCGCCGGTTCATGATCGCCGAGAAGATCGCCCCGCTCGTGCCGCCCGTCGACGCCCCCGCCGCAGTGCGCCGCGAGGCACGAGTCGAGTGGCTGCCGCTCGTGAAGGGTGTGGCCGGGCAACTGCTCGCGCGGCATGAAGGCGCGCAGGTGACGCTTGAACTCGTCGAGCACTATCTGCCAGGGCCCGAGGAACTGATCGCACTCGAAGAGGGCAGGGCAGGGGAGCCGCGAAACGCAGGGGAGCCGGGAGGGGCCGAGCCCGCGAAGGCCCCTGACATGGCCGACATCGTGACGCCGCTCGGCACGTTTCAGCCCGCGGAGGGCACGCTGCCATGAGCACCATGAGCACGACGTCGCATCCCGTGCCCGCGGTCGCCTCGCGCGGCTGGTGTGCCGAATGGCTCGCCGGCTGGAATGCATTTTGGTTTACGCCGGCCGATCCGCTCCCGCTTGCCGTGGTGCGCATCTGCACAGGCGCGCTCCTCGCGTGGTCGGCCTTCGTGTGGCTGCTCGATGCCCCGGCCTTCTTCGGTGCCGACGCCTGGCTGCGGCCCGCCGACGTGTGGCGCATGAACGACCAGCCCTGGCAGTGGAGCTGGTACTTCGCGACTCCGGGGGCCGCGCGGCTGCTCACGATCGTCATGCTCGGCGCAGCGATCTGCCTCGCCGTCGGACTGTTCACGCCGCTGGCGGCGGTCGTGTCGCTCGCAGGGCTCGTGAGTGCGGCCAACCGTGCGCCGCTCACCACGTTTGGCCTCGACGACACGCTCGGGATGCTGCTCGTGCCGCTCGTGGTCGGCCCGGCCGGCGCGGTGCTCTCGCTCGACGCGCTGCTTGGTCGCCGTGCCCCGCAGCCGAGTGTGCGGGCGAACATCGCCCTGCGATTGCTCCAGGTGCATCTGTGCGTGGTGTATCTGTTTTCCGGCTGCGGAAAGCTGCTCGGCGCGAGCTGGTGGGAGGGCACGGCCCTCTGGGGTGCGATCGCCAACGTGCAATACCGGACGCTCGACCTTACGGGGCTCGCACGGCACCCGCTCGTCGTCAACGCCCTCACGCTCGTCACCCTGTGGTGGGAGGTGGGCTATGCGGCCCTCGTCTGGCCGCGGCTCACGCGGCCGCTGGTTCTCGCGATGGCGGCGCCGGTCCACTTGGGAATCGGCCTCGCGATGGGCATGATGGAGTTTGGCCTGGCGATGCTCGTTGCAAACCTCGCGTTCGTCGGCCCTGAAACCTTCCGGGCCGTCCTTGCTCCCGTCATGAATCGTTTCTCCCGTTCCCTCGAACCTTCCGAAAGACTCGCATGATCGACACGCTGGCAGTCGTCGGCGCCACCGGCGCCGTGGGCCGAATCATCGTCACGATGCTCCTCGAGCGGCAGTTCCCGGCGAAGCGCATCAAGCTGCTCGCCTCGGCCCGCTCGGCCGGCAAGCCGTTCGAGGTGGGCGGCCGCTCGCTCGCGGTCGAGGAACTGACGCCCGAGTCCTTCGCCGATGTCGACATCGCGATCGGTAGCACGCCCGACGAAGTGGCGGCGGAATTCGTGCCGTGGGCGGTGCAGCGGGGCACCGTGGTGGTCGACGAGAGCGCGTTTTACCGCATGGACCCCGACGTGCCGCTCGTGATCCCGGAGGTAAACCCCGAGGCCCTCGCGGCTCACAAGGGGATCATCGCGAGCCCCAACTGCTCGACCACGCAGATGGTGATGGTGATGAAGCCACTGCACGACGCGGCGCGGGTGAAGCGGGTGATCGTGAGCACCTATCAGGCTGTGAGCGGCGCGGGGCTGCCGGCCACGAAGGAGCTGGAGCAGGGGAGTGCCGCCTGGCTCGCGGGCCACGCGCCGAAGCCGGCCATCTTTCCGCATCCGATCGCGGCCAACCTGATTCCGCAGATCGGCTCGCCGCGGCCCAACGGCTTCACGAGCGAGGAGATGAAGATGGTGCTCGAGACGCGAAAGATCCTCGGCGACGAATCGATCGCGGTGAGTGCCACCTGCGTGCGTGTGCCCGTGGCCAACGGCCACAGCGAGTCGATCCTCATCGAAACTGAAAAAAAGCTCTCGGCCGACGAGGCCCGGAAGCTGCTCGCCGGCTTCCCCGGGATCGTGGTCGACGACGACCTCGGGGCGAAGCGGTATCCGATGCCGCGGGACGCCAGCGGCCGCGACGAGGTGTTCGTGGGGCGGATTCGCGAAGACATCTCCTGCCCGAATGGCATCGCGCTGTGGTGCGTGTCGGACAACCTGCGGAAGGGCGCCGCCACCAACGCTGTGCAGATCGCCGAGTATCTCGCCAAGCACTGGACGGGACGTCCCGGTGGCGCGAAGGCCGGCGGCGGCCGGCCCGTGCAGGCATGACACGCACGATCTGCCTGCGGCTGGCCTACGAGGGCACGCGGTTTTCGGGCTGGCAGTTTCAGCCGGGGCAGATGACGGTGCAGGGCACGCTCGCGGAGGCTATTCATGCGATCAGCGGCGAAGAGATCATGCCGCGGGGCACGAGCCGCACCGATTCGGGCGTGCACGCGCTTGATCAGGTGGTGTGCTTCACGAGCGAGAAAGACCTCACGGCCGGCGTCTGGGCGCGGGCGCTCAATGCCAAGCTGCCGCCCGACATCACCGTGCTCCACGGCCGCGAGGTGGCTCCCGGCTGCGACCCCACGCGGACGGCGGTGAAGAAGCGTTATCGCTACCGGATCCACGACGCCCCGTGGCGGCCGGTGCTCGACAGGCACCTCGTGTGGCGCTGGAAATCCCGCCTCGACTCGGCGGCCATGCAGGCGGCGGCCGAGGTGCTCGTGGGAGAGCACGACTTCACGAGCTTTGAAACCACCCCCTCCACACGCCTCTCGAAAGTGCGCACAATCCACCGGCTCACGGTCTCCCGGCCACCCCTCGCAAACGACGCCCCCGGCGCCGAGGTGTGGATCGAGGTCGAGGGCAATGGTTTCCTATACAACATGGTGCGGATCATCACGGGCTCGCTCGTGATGGTCGGCAGCGGCCGCCGGACGCGCGACTGGCTGGTCGGCGCGCTCGCCGCCCGCAGCCGGCCGGCGGCCGGGCCGACGGCACCCCCGGAAGGCCTCGTGCTCCTCGAGACGACCCTCAGCCCCGACGTTGCATGGCAAAACTCCCCGACCGACTCGGACCGCTGAAGCTCGAGACCCAGCTCGGCCTGGGCCGCCACTGCCAGATCTGGGAGGCGGTCGACACCGGCTCGCGGGCCCGCGTGGCCGTGAAGCTGATCGTGCCGGAGAAGGCCCGCGACGCCGCGCAGCGGCAACTGCTCGAGCACGAGCTCAAGGTGGCGAAGTCTGTCTCGCATCCGACCATCATCCGTATCGACCGGCTGTCCGACGAGGGCGGCCTGCCGCACCTCGTGATGGAGCTGTTTCCACACCCGAATCTCAAGAAGCAGATTGCTGCCGGCGTCGAGGCCCTCGCGCCGCGGCTGCAGCGGATCGTCACGGAGACGGCGCTGGCCCTCGATCATCTCCACGGCCAGGGCTGGGTGCATCGCGACGTGAAGCCCGACAACATCCTCGCCGCGCCCGACGGGCAGGTGAAGCTCATCGATCTCGCGATCGCCAAGCGGAAGCCGGGCCTGCTCGGGCGGCTCTTTGGCGACAAGGGGCCGGTGCAGGGGTCGCCGAGCTACATGAGCCCGGAGCAGATCCGCGGAGAGCCGCTCGACGCCCGGGCCGACATCTATTCGCTCGGCTGCGTGCTCTTCGAGCTGCTCGCCGGCAAGCCGCCGTTCGCCTCGCCCAACGCCAACGATCTGCTCAACAAGCAGGTGTCGGCCACGCCGCCGGCGATCGAGTCGCTCAACCCCAACGCCACCACGAGCGTCTCGAAGCTCATCCGGCAGATGCTCGCCAAGAAGCCGTCCGACCGGCCCGCGAGCATGCAAGAGGTGCTCACGCAGCTGAGATCGATCCGGTTTCTCGAGCGGGCCGTGGGGTGAAAGAAGCTGTCGCAGACGCCCATTCGGAAGCGGGAGGCGAGGGGGTCGGCGAACGCTCGAGGAGCCTTGGGCCGCTGCGGCCCACGCGACGAGACTTTTGCCGCCCCCGAGCCGGTGCCCTCCCGAGAGATCCGAATTGACTTGGAGGATTCCCTGTGTGGAAAATCCAGGTTTCGTAGAACCGCTTCCCGCCAGGTGCCTTGCATGTCACGCGGACTCCATCGCCTCGCTCTTGAAAAGCCGATCTACGAGCTCGAAGATCGGATCGCCGAACTCGAGACGGCCCCGCTCGGCGCCCAGCAGCAGGAGGAGCTGCGGAGGCTCAAGCGTGAGGCTGTGGAGCTCCAGAAGACGATCTTCGGCAGCCTCGATCCATGGCAGACCGTGGAAGTGGCCCGGCATCCCGACCGGCCGAAGTCGAGCGACTATCTCTCGCTCGTGTTCGACGAGTTCGTGGAGCTCCACGGCGACCGGGCTTTCGGCGACGATCCGGCGATGCTCACGGGCTTCGCCAAGCTCGACCGCCACAAGGTGCTCGTGATCGGGCACCAAAAAGGAAAAACGCTCGCCGAGCGGCAGGCCTGCCACTTCGGCTGTGCGCACCCAGAGGGCTACCGCAAGGCGATGGGCAAGATGCGGCTGGCGGCGAAGTATGGCCTGCCGGTGATCTGCCTGATCGACACACCGGGCGCGTATCCGGGCGTGGGCGCCGAGGAGCGCGGCCAGGCGCAGGTGATCGCCGAGAGCATGTTCCTGATGGCGCAGCTGCCGGTGCCGGTGGTGTGCGTGGTGATCGGAGAAGGGGGCTCTGGCGGCGCGCTCGGCATCGGCGTGGGCGACCGCGTGGCGATCCTCGAGCATGCGTATTACAGCGTGATCAGCCCCGAGGGCTGTGCCGGCATTCTGTGGAAGAGCGCCGAGCACAAGGCGAAGGCCGCGCACGCGCTGCGGATGCGGTCGGGCGACCTCAAGGAATTCGGGATCGTCGACGCCGTGATCGAGGAGCCGCCGGGCGGGGCCCACCGCGACCCGCGACAGATGGCCACGAAGCTCAAGACGTTTCTCCTGCGGACGCTCCGCGAACTCGTGGCCCAGCCGGCCGACGCGCTTGTGAACGCCCGCTACGAAAAATTCCGCCGCATGGGCGTGTTCCTCGAGGCCGAAACGGCCGGCTGACCGTCCGCTTGTCCTCTTTGGAGCGGCAGAGTGGCACTCTGCCGAATGTGATGCTGCCCAGCGAGTATCGCATCCGGCTCATGCAGCCAACCGACTACCAACGCATCGGCGAGATCTGCCGGGCCGTGTATCCGCACGAGACGCCGTATACACCCGAAGAGCTGGCCGAGCACAGGGCCGTGTTTCCGCAGGGGCAGTTCGTCGCCGAGCACGTGCCGACCGGCGAGCCGGTGGGCGTGCATTTCACGCTGCGGCTGCGGATGGCGGATTACCACGTCGACGATTCGTGGGATGTGCTCACCGCCCGGGGCACGTTCGGGGACCACGATCCGCGCGGCCCCACGCTCTACGGCGCCGATGTGTTCGTGAGCCCCGAGCACCAGCACCATGGCCTCGCCCATGCGCTCACCGACGCCACCCGCGGGCTCGTGGTGGAAGAACGCCTCTGGCGCATGGTCGGAGCCAGCCGGCTGCCCGGGTATGGCGCCGTCGCCGGCGCGGTGCCAGCCGACGACTACGTGCGCGCGGTCATGGCGGGCGAGCGCACCGATCCCGTGCTTTCGGCCCACTTGAAAGACGGCTGGAGCGTGGTGCGGCCGATCCAGGGCTACCTGCAGCACGACCCCGAGAGCGCGAACTGGGCCGCTGTCATCCAGTGGGTGAATCCCGCGTGCCCGCCGCCACCCGAGATGGCGCTTCGCTGACGCCCGGCAGCATATGCGCTCGCCGTCAGGCGTCGGCCACTCGTTCGATGATGTCGAGGTTCCAGGCGATCACGATCCGGTCTTCGTCGCTCTGGTTCGGCCGCACCCAGTGCATGAGCGACGACGGGAAGATCACGATCTGCCCTGGTTCGGGCCGCAGGGTGAATGACGACGAAAACATGGGGCCGCCGAACCGCTCGACCTGGGGCGTCAGGTTCCGCTGGTCGAGAAACTCGATGACACCCGTCGAGTCGGTCGTCGCCGTCGGCTGGGCGAGGTAGAAGCAGCCCGAAAGGTCAAAGCCGTTGTGGCGGTGTGGGGCGTTGTAGTGGCCGCGGCCGTTCACGTTGGCCCAGCCGGTCAGTCGCCCGGTGTAGGCCGAACCAGCGAACAGCACGCCGCATGCCCGCAGGTACTCGAACGAACAGGCGATCGCCGCATCGGCGAGCTGCTTTGCGGCGACAACGTTCACGTCGAAGAGGTTGCCTTCGGAACGCCAGCCGCCCACGCTCGACCGCTTTTGCCCGCTCGGAATGAGCCGCAGCTCTTCGATCATCGCCACGAGGGCAGCGAGGCCGGCCGCATCGATTCCCGAGTCGTAGACACCGATCGGCAAAGCGAAGGTCGGCGTGAAGGAAATCTGCTTCATGGCTCATCACCAGCCGCCACCTGCCGGCCCGCGCGGTGGAGCGTCGGATCGACGGCCGCCGCCGCTGCCGTGGCGTCGAAGCCGGGCCCCAAGGCAACGCCGAGTCGCCGAGCGGCGTTCAGCGGATCGGCGAGGCAGTCATGATACGCGATCTCGATCGTCTGCGTGCCGCCCGCAGCCAGCTGGCCCAGCGCCGTGCGGGCTCTGACGAGCTCGTGCTCGAAGGCGGCCACGAGAGCTTCGTCGGTCGTCTCGCTCGCGGCCTTGCCCAGTCTGGTGATCATGGTGCGCTGCGACGCCACCACCTCCGCCACCGGCCGCAGCATGTGGACGACTACGTAGCTCGGCGCCGCCGGGCCGCGGGGCAGGTGGCAGAGGAGGGGACTGACCACTTTGACCGCTTTGCCGCGGGCCGTAGCCACCCACGAGCGATCGGCGGCCAGCCGCTTCACGGGATCGTATTCGAAGTAGCCGCGCGGATTGCTCTCGTCGGACGGCCGCTCGCCGTCGGTGAGCAGCGGGATGCCGCCGGCGGCGAGCATCTGCATCATCATCGACGTGCCCGACCGGGGCAGGCCGGTCACGATCACGACGCAGTCTTCCGGCCGGCAGGCAGGCCCCGCAGCCGGTGTGCCGGCATCGCCGCCGCCCGTCGCTTGCAGTTCGAAGGTCCGCCGCTCCTCGGGGCTGACGCCCGCCCGTGGACGGCGGATCAGGGCTTGAGCCTCCTTGGCCAGCCGGCGATGATGGATGGCCGCCGCGTAGTCACCCCGCACCTTTCCCAGGAATGCGGCGAGCAACCGGTGGGCGGCCGGGAAGACGGGCTGCTGGGCCACGGCCGATCGCAGCCACCGCTCGGCTTCCCCGAGATCGCCCGCCCGCCACGATGCCACGCCGGCGAGGAGATGCACCCGCGGCGCATGGTACCGCAGGCCAATCGCGGCTCGGGCCTCTTCAGCCGCGCGGGCCGGCTCGTTGCGGGCCAGGGCAGTGCGGGCGAGGCCGTAGCGGGCGGCGACGTTGAGCGGATCGAGGCGGAGCACCCGGGCAAACTCCGCCTCGGCGGCGATCATCTTCCGCATCGCGAGCAAGACCTCTGCCCGCTCGAGAACGAGTGCCGCCTGCTGGCTCTCCTGCACGCCCTCGGCCCGTTCGAAGGCGGCAAGCGCGTCGTGATACCGCCGCTCGGCCGCCAGAATCTTTCCTTCGACCACGGCCAGCGAGCGGGGATTGAGCGTGGCCTTGCCGCGCAGCTGACGCAGCGTGCGTCGATCATTTTCAGAGAGGCGATCGAGATCGACCCCCTCGTCGAGAGCCCCCTCGCCTGCCTGTGGCAGGCCTTGCGCTTCGCGGATTCCTGCCCACCGGCCGGCCAGGTCGGTGGCCGCCTGCTTCATCGCGGCGGCCTTCCGCTCGCCAAGCAGTGTGAAGGCGGCGTGGGCCGCGGCGACGTGCCCGAGTTCCAACTCGTGGCGGATGATCGCCACGCCGAAGCGGCCTTCGGCCGGCCAGCGATCCCAGAGCGAGGTGAGCATCTCCACGGCCTCTTCGAGGCGGCCCTCGTCGGCGAGCGCTCGCGCGAGATTCCAGCGGTTCTCGCGCACGGTCTGCTCGATGCCCTGCTGCTTGTCTTCGGGGAGCGGGTCGATGTAGCCCAAATCGGCGAGTTGCTGAACGACTGCCGCGGTGGCCTCCGGATCGGTGCCCGTGGCCTCGGTCTCGTCGAGCCGGGCCGCATCGCCGGGCACGGCGTCCCACGAGTCGATCAACGCAACCTGCGGCGGCTGCGTGAAGATCTGTGTGAGCGGCCGGCCGTCCATGTCGCGGCCGACGGGCAGATCGAAGAGCGTGAGCACGGTGGGCGTCACGTCGAGAATGCTGCCGCCGAAGAGGAGTTCGTCGGAGCGGATGCCGGGGCCGGCGGCCACGAAGATGCCGTAGGGGCGGTGTTCGGCGGCGGGCCCGGCCGGCTCGTTGGGGAGGTCGCGGGGCCGCAGGTGGTCGGAGTGGAAGCCGTGGTCGCTGACGAGGAGCACGGTCACGTCGTCTCCTGCCAATTCCAGGAGCACGCCGAGCATCGTGTCGTGAAACACATACGCCCCACCGACCACCTGCGAATACATCGTGAAGTCTTCGGCGGGTACCCAGTCGAGCCGGGGCGGGTGATATCGCATGAAGCCGTGGCAGAAGTGATCGATGGCATCCTGATAGACCGCACAAAAATCCCAGTCGCGGCGCGTGGCGAGAATATGCGTCGCGGCGGCCTGCACACTCGCGCACTCGGCTATGATATTGGCGAGCACCCCCAGCCGCTTGTCTTTGGTCTGGTCGATCTCGGGGGCCCGCGGCACGAACGCGCGCAGCATGTCGCCCTCAAGCTCGCGCGGGTGGACGCGGAGCGGAGCGAGCTCGGCGACGAGCTCCCGGGGATGGATGCAGCCTGTAGGCAGCGGCCACGGCTTGCCGAGGGGGGCCGTCGCCTTCTGATAGAAATCGCTCACCATCGCGCCGCGGAGCGGCTCGGCCGGGTTGCTCGGCCACCAGCCCACCACATGGCATGCCTTGCCCTCTTGGTGGAGGATGTTCCAGACGGCCTTCGTCGTGCGCGATCGCGACGAGATCGGCCGCACTTCACCGGTACCGGGTGTGATCTCGGCGAAGCCGTGCACGCCGTGCTTGCTCGGCCGCTTGCCCGTGCCGATGCTCGTCCAGAGCATCGGCGACAGGATCGGCTGAAGCGTCGCCAGATTGCCCATCACACCCCGCTCGACGAGCCGGGCGAGATTCGGCATGTGGCCGCCGTCGATGAGCGGCTGGATCCCCCGCCAGTCGGCGGCATCCCAGCCGAGCAGCAACACGCGACGCTTAGGCACTACTCAGCCCGCTTCCGTCGGGCCCGCCAGGCCGTCACGCCCGCGGCACCGATCGCGAGCAGGGCGATGCTCGAAGGCTCGGGCACCGGTGCGGGCACCGCACCCACGTTGATGCCCGTATCCGGGACTGTGTTGTAGTAGGCCTCGGTGATCTGGAATCCTCGGCCCGCGGCGAGGTAGTCGATCACGAGCGTACCCCAGCCGTAGTAGGTGTTGCTGTTACTCACAAAGCGAAACCCAAACTGCCCCGGTTGGCCTTCGAGAAAGTTCCCGCCGAGGTGGATGAATGCGCCATTCGCCGTCAGGGGCACCGATGAAAAACCGAACGGCCTGGCATTGTTCACGGCCACTCCAGCAGCCAGATTCGACAGGACCAGTCCTTCACTTTGAACGCCGACGAACTGATTGGCAGATGTCGCAGCGGGGGCCGCCCCAAGCCGGGCGGGATTGAACCCCGTGAGGGGGTACGAATTCCTGACTTGAAAATCGGCTGCCCCGACACCGTCGATGTCCCAGGTAATGGCAGTATTGGGTGTCACCGGGGGGCGAAGCGAGCCGAGCGTGGCGGTGGTGGTTGAGGCGTTGAACGAAAAGCTCGGAATACCCTGCGCTGCCGCGACGCCCGCGGTGGGTGTGTAGGGCACGGCCTCGGCGGTGCCGGCGGCGACAACGCCTGTTGCTCCGGCGAGAGCGGCGAGCTTGCGGCCGAGGCGAGCCTTGGCAGGGGCCGTGCGAGCGGTTGCGGGGCAGTGGGTCGACATGGTGAAGCTTTCTTGAGGGAAGGGGGGTCGGTTACGCTCCGGGCTTGTGTCCACTAACACATATCAACGCCTGGCAACCCTGGCAATGATCCGAGGCCAAAAAGTGACGAATCGGGATTGAGCAGGGACGAATCGGGCGCGCACCCCCGCGGCCGGGCTACACGAGGGGGCCCCAAGCGCGTCCTGACCACGGTGCCAATGGTGGCTGAATCAGCCCCCGCCGAGTTCCGTGTACTTGCGGGCGGAGCCGCGGGCGAGCTTGACGGGGTATTTCTGCTCGTTGGCGGCGAGCTTCGCTGTGATCGCCTTGGCCAGGTCGATGCCCAGTCGATCGCTCAGGAGCATCGCGAACATGACGACGTCGGCGATTTCCTCGGCCACGCCGGCTTTCTTGGCGGCGTCGGCCAGATCCTGATCGACCTCGGCGTCGGTCTTCCAGAGAAACCGCTCCTGGAGCTCCGCGGCCTCGATCGCGGTCGCCGCGGCCAGGTTCTTCGGCGTGTGAAACTGCGCCCAGTCGCGGTCGTCGCGAAACCGGCGGACGGCCGCCACGAGGTCGGCCAGGGTTGGTTGGGGCGCCGCTGGCTGCTTGCTCGCGCGTGATGGCTTTGCAGGCTTGTTCATGATGGAGCGAACGCAGGTTATCCCCAAATTCGCTGAACGCCATACAAGTCAAAAACCGTTTCCCGGCTGACGATCGGCATGTCTTCCGCCAGACCCTGGGCGATGAGGAGCCGGTCGAAGGGGTCGCGGTGGTGAAACGGCCCGCCAAGGTCGAGTTTCTTCAAGCTCACCTTGATTGCAACTTCCCACGGTGCCGCAATGCTGACCAGTTTCTGGTTGCCGGCGTTCTCGATGGCTTCACGGGCCTTGGCACCAAGCCGCGGATCATCCCACCAAAACCACAGGATCGTGTGGGTATCCAGCAGGAGTTTCATTCCATGTAGTCCGCGAAGTCCTCAAGCGGGGCGTCGAAGTCCGGGGCCATCCACAATGAGCGATCCTTGGCCACGCCGGGCACGCTGGGCCAGCTGGCTCCGTCGGCTTTCCGAACGACGGCGACGGCCGTACCGTCTGCCGTGAGCACGAGCTCCTCACCGGCCACCATGCCGGCCACGAGTTCGGCGAGTTTTGGCGATGCCGCTGTGAGCGGCAGTGAGCGAGTGATTGTCATACGAGGCCTCCTCATCGATTATCCAGGGAAGGCGAGGCCAGGCCAAATGCCGGTCATGAGGCCGCAAGCAGCGGCGAAACCGCCCCTCTCCCCAACGTCCGATAATGTCTCTTATGTCCGGTTCGGGGGGCTTGTTTTCAGCGGGAAACGTTGCGGGTACCTGCCCTGCTGCCATGCAGCAACGTTTTACCTGGCCGCAGTTCGGGGCTGCCCACGCCCCATCGCCGGACGTTCGCTGCGGGCCTCCAGCCCTCCGCTCACTCGGACCTGCCTGCGCTCCGCCATCCATGGCTTCGCTGGTCAGCTACGCCGGCTCTCGGAGCACGGACCGCCCCGAACCTCCCGTGCTGAAAGATGAACGGCAGTGTCGATGTGAGTTGCAAGACGATGTTTGCGTATCTCTGGCGGCTGATCACGACGCCGTATGAGCCGGATGATGCATTCACTGGGTTTCTCGAACGCGCGCTCGCGCAGGAGAACGACCGGGCGGCGGTCACCGTGGCGGTGCTGACGGCCGCCGAGAGCCGGAAGCTGTTCGGCGTCGACCTGGCGCGGCGCGGCATTCAGCCGGTGTTCCTTCGGATCACGAACCGCTCGCCACAGAGCCTGCGACTGCAGTTCGTGACGATCGACCCGCGGTATTTCACGCCGCTCGAGGCCGCGGGCGCCACACACTTCTCAATCATGCGGCGGCTCTCGGCATTCGGAGCGATGGCGTGGCTGTTCGTGCCGCTGTTCGCGCTCGTGCCGTTCAAGCTCGTGACGGCGTGGCTCGGCAACGGGCGGATGGACGACTTCTTTCGCAGCCGCGGCTTTCGGCTGCGGCCCATCGCGCCGGGCGAGACTGCCGAAGGCTTCGTGTTCACGACCCTCGACCTCGGCACGAAGGCGGTGCACGTGCGGCTCACGAGCGTCGGTGGCATCGCCGAATCGCTCGCCGGAGCCGAGGCCCGGCCGTCCGCTGGCGAGGCAGCCCACACACAAGCCGTCTCCGACTTCAGGTTCACCGTGCCGGTGCCGGGAATCGCCGTCGACTACCACGATCAGGATTTTGCGCGGCTTCGACCTCCTGCATCGGTGGAGGACTGCTCGATCGACACGCTCGTCGCAAGGCTCGAGGCACTGCCACCGGCCACGAGCAACGCGGCCGGCACGCGGGCGGGCGATCCGGTGAACCTCGTCGTGATCGGCGACTTCGAGACGCTGCTCGCCGCCTTTGCCGCCCGCTGGGACGAGAGCGAGGCGATCTCGCTCGCTACATGCTGGAAGACCGTGCGGGCGTTCCTGCTCGGCTCCAGTTATCGCTACTCGCCTGTCAGTTCCCTCCATCTCTTCGGCCGGCAGCAGGATTTCGCGCTCCAGCGCACGCGGCATTCGATCAACGAGCGGCTCCACCTCCGGCTCTGGCTCACCACGCTGTCGTTCGAGCAGAAGCCCGTGTGGGTGGGCCAGGTGAGCCGCGACATCGGCGTCCGGTTCACCACCCGGGCCTGGAACCTCACCACCCACCGAATCGACCCGGACGTCGACGAGTCGCGCGACTACGTGATCGAAGACCTCATGACGAACGGCCGGGCGACTGCCGCAGGCTACGTGGCCGGCGTGGGCGCCTGCACCCGCGCCACCCCCCACAGAAACCTCACCGGCGACCCGTATCACAGCGACGGCAAGCGGGCCGTGATCCTGCTCTCCGCCAGCCGAACGGCGTGAGCGAGTGTGGGATACACTGAGAAGCAGTCATGGTTGCACTTGATCTCCTTCCCGATGACCTCGTCATGCAGAAACTGGCGAGCATCGATCGTTGCTTGCGGGCGATTCGCGACTACGTCGTGATGGCCGGCGTCCGCAGGAGGTGATCCCGATGACTCTTGATCCCGCATCCCTGAGCCTGCTGCGATCGCTGCTCGTGGAGCGGAGCACGGCCGCCCTCGCCACCTTGCATGACGGCCGTCCCTTCGCGTCGATGATCCCATTCGCCACGACGAGGGCTACGGGCCAATTTCAGTTCGTGACGCACGTCAGCGGCCTGTCGGCTCATACACGCGACATGCGTTCGAACCCCGACGTGTGCCTGCTCGTGATGGCGGCTGAAACACCGGGCGTTCTTCCGCAGGCGCTGCCGCGGGTGTCGATCTCGGCGGTCGCTGAATTCATCCCGCTGGATCATCCCGACTTCGGCACGCTGAAGGGCGCCTACCTCACCCGTCATCCGCAGGCTGCCGATTTCTTTCAACTCGGCGACTTTTCGATCGTGGCATTGACGCCGCTCTCGGCCAGGTTCGTGGCCGGCTTCGGCAGTGCACACACGCTCAAGCCCGAGGCGCTGGCGGCGGTGGTGGGAGACGGTATAGTTTGAGGCGTTAGGGCAGCGTAGCTCAGTTGGTTAGAGCACCGGCTTCATAAGCCGGGTGTCGCCGGTTCAAGTCCGGCCGCTGCTATTCGTG
>Ga0082207_1000999_pt1 | contig 14262 bp, 11 predicted proteins | sample LakMenEpi10Aug09_FD_71540 | JGI IMG/M metagenome (GOLD analysis project Ga0082207, IMG submission 71540) | reverse complement strand
ATTTCACCGGACTAGATTACCCCAAGGAATTGAGGATACGGATGAATGTTTATTGGAGTTTTATCACCAGGAAACCTTACAACAAGGGGGACGGGTACGGGATAGATTACGGGATGGGGTGGAACGGGCAATTATTAGGTTGGGAACGGGGTTTTTACAACATCAACAGAATCAAAGTTTACGGCAATTAATTGAAGAAAATCAGTTAATTTCTAAGGACTTTTATCGGTTATTATTGTTTTTAATTTATCGGTTATTATTTTTAATGGTGGCAGAATCCCGTAATTTATTATTAGCGGGAGAAGATGCGGAAAAAGTTAGAATTTATCGAGAATATTATAGTATTGAACGGTTAAGAGCTTTAGCCGAACGTCCGAGTTATCGCCGCGAAGGATTTCAGGATATTTGGCAAGGTTTAATTGTGATCTTTGCCTTATTTAATGAGAATTGGCGGGGTGAGGTGTTAGGGTTATCGCCCTTGAATGGGGATTTATTTGGGGAGAAAACTTTAAAAATATTAGAAGGATGTGCGATTGATAATCATGATTTATTGATGTCAATTCGGGAGTTATCTTTATATGAGAATAAGGGACAGTTACGACGGGTGAATTATGGGGCGTTGGATGTGGAGGAATTGGGGAGTGTGTATGAAAGTTTATTGGATTTTACGCCACAATTTAGACAGCAGCAGGGAGTATATGAGTTTCTGTTGGTGATAGGAAGTGACCGAAAAACTACGGGTTCCTATTATACACCGCCTGAGTTAGTAGCACAATTAATTAAAAGTGCTTTAGAACCTGTAATTGCGGAAAAGTTACGGGAGTCAGAAAAAGGAAAATTAGGAGAAGCTTTATTAAGTTTAAAAGTCTGTGACCCTGCTTGTGGGTCGGGTCATTTTTTGTTGGCGGCGGCGAGGAGAATTGGTAAGGAATTGGCTATTATTAGAACGGGTGAACCTCAGCCTGCACCAGAAGCGTTAAGACAGGCGATTAGAGATGTTGTTCAACATTGTATTTATGGGGTGGATTTAAACCCGTTAGCGGTGGATTTATGCAAGGTGGCGTTATGGATAGAGGGGTTTTGTAAGGGTTTACCTTTGAACTTTTTAGACCATAGAATTAAATGTGGTAATTCTTTAGTGGGGGTGTTGGATATTTCCCATTCACATGAGGAGTGGAAGAATTATAAGGAGCAGATGGATAAGGATTGTAAGGAGCAAATGGATAAGTATTGTAAGGAGCAAATGGATAAGTATTGTAAGGAGCAAATGGATAAGTATTGTAAGGAGCAAATGGATAAGTATTGGATACCAGATGGGGCTTTTAAAGCGGTGACGGGGGATGATAAAAAGTTATCGACTTTATTTAAAAATCGGAATAAAAAAGAGAAGAAAGATATAGAAGTGGGTCAAGGTTCGTTGAATTTTGTTGACGTGGAAGCTGAACGAAGTCAATATATAGAAAAATGGCGAGAGTTTGCGGAAATATCGGAAACAACTCCCAAGGAAATCAAGCAAAAACAAAGTCAATATCAACTCAATCATAGTGAAAATAATCGGGGTTGGTGGCGTGATTATTCGGCGTGTAATTTATGGACGGCGGCGTTTTTTATGGGTTTAACTGAACAGAATTTACAGTTATTACCGACAACGGAGGCGTTAGAACAGTTATTAAGTGGAAATCCGGTGACTCAAAAGTTAGTTGATGCTGCAAATCAGTTAGCAGAAGAAAAGCGGTTTTTTCATTGGTCTGTGGAATTTCCAGATGTGTTTAACCCCCCCCAACCCCCCCTTGCTAATGGGGGGCGAGATATTTCCCCCATTACTAAGGGGGGATTAAGGGGGGTCGAAGATGTTTCTCCCCTTACTAAGGGGGGATTAAGGGGGGTCAACGGGTTTGATTGTGTTTTGGGTAATCCTCCTTGGGAACGAATTAAATTACAGGAAAAAGAGTTTTTTGCTTCTAAAGATGCTGATATTGCTAATGCACAAAATAAGGCGGCTAGGGAAAAGTTAATTAAATTGTTATCTCAAACAAATCCGAGGTTATTACAACAGTTTGAAGATGCTAAACATGATGCTGATGCTCAAAGTAAGTTTATCCGAGAGTCGGGGCGGTTTCCTTTAACTGCTGTGGGAGATATTAACACTTATGCGGTATTTGCTGAAACAACTAGAAAGTTAATTTCTGTTAATGGAAGGGTGGGAATAATTGTTCCTACGGGTATTGCTACAGATGATACTACTAAATTTTTGATACAAGATTTAGTAGAAACTAATTCTATAGATAGTTTTTATGATTTTACTAATAGAGGATATATTTTTAAACAAGTTGAAAGCACATTTTCTTTTTCATTAATTACTTTATCAAATAAAAATAGTAATCAAACTTTTTTAGCTTCTCAATTATGGAGTCTTAATCATTTAAAAGATAATGTCAGAGTTTATAGTTTAAGCCCTAAAGATATAAAAGTAGTTAATCCAAATACTCAAAATTTACCTATATTTTTATCAACTATAGATGCTAAGTTAATTCTTAAAATTTATCATCATATTCCTATTTTTATAAAAAAAATTACTGAAGATACTGAAGAAAATTACTGGAATATAAAATTTAGTGCAATGTTTCACATGACTAACGATTATCCTTTATTTAAAACCAAACAAGAATTAATAGGAAATGCTTATCAACTACAGAATAAAAATATTTTCACACAGAATAAAGATATTTATTGCCCTTTATATGAATCAAAATTAACAAATATTTATAATCATCGTGCATCTACTTTTGAAGGGATAGAAGAATCAAAAATGTTTGGTACTAAACCAAAAACAAATGAATTAACATTAGAACAATTAGCCAATTCTGATGAATTAATTTTACCCAGATATTGGGTAGCAGAAAAAGAGATTAATCAAAAAATACCTAATTTTTGGAAATATCGATGGTTAATAGGGTTTCGTAATGCTATTAGCGCAGTTGCAGACTCAAGAAGTGTTAGATTTACTATTATTCCTCGATATGGTGTAGGAAATTCTATGCCGTTAATTTTTTCCGATAAATCTGTTAAACAAATTTGTTGTTTAGTAGCTAATTTTAACTCAATTATTCTTGATTATGTGGCAAAACAAAAAGCCAGTGGGGGAAATTTAAACTTTTATGTTGTTAAACAACTCCCTATCATTCCCCCCGAATGGTACACCCCAAAAGATATCGAATTTATTAGTAGTCGAGTCTTAGAATTAGTTTACACCGCTTATGATATGAAACCCTTCGCCCAAGATATGGGATATGACGGAGAACCCTTTATCTGGGATGAAGAAAGACGGGCAATATTAAGAGCAGAACTCGACGCGAAATATGCCAAATTATACGGTTTAACCCGTGATGAACTGCGCTATATTCTCGACCCTGCTGATATTTATGGGGCTGATTTTCCCAGTGAAACCTTCCGAGTTCTGAAAAATAAGGAAATCAATAAATATGGAGAATATCGCACCCAAAGGTTAGTATTAGCCGCCTGGGATATGTTAGGCTTTTAACCAATAATATTATTGAAAACAAATGAAAACAGACATCATATTCTACGAACTCATAAAAGAACTTCCCCAAATATTTTTTGAACTCATTGGCAAACCAACAACCAATCCTAACACCTACGAATTTACCGCACCGGAACTAAAACAGCAAGCCTTCCGCTTAGATGGTTTATTTTCTCCCTTACCAGGATTTGAAGAAGAACCTCTATACTTTGTCGAGTTACAGACTTACAAAGATGAAGAATTTTATGAACGGCTTTTTGGAGAGATATTTCTTTACTTTCGTCAAACTCGTCCCCCACAACGAGAATGGTATGGAATTGTCATCTATGACCGCCGCACTCATGAAGTTTTACCACACCCGCGCTACGAAAACTTAATAGAAAAACACATTCATCGCTTTTACCTCAACGAACTTGAAATCAACCCTCAAGAATCTCCCTGGCTGGGAATTGCTAAACTCTTAGTAGAGACACCGAGCAAAACTACTCCTCTCGCGCAAAAACTCATCAGCGAAGTTAAACAATTACCCGATGAAATCCTCCGCCAAAAAGTGATAGAATTTATCCAGGCTATTGTCGTGTACAAATTTCCCAACCTTAGCTTAGAGGAAATCCAAACTATGCTTGACGTAAGTGAATTTAAAAATACTCGGTTTTATCAAAGTATCTTAAAGCAAACTAAGTTAGAATTAGTCCCGACTTTGTTAGCACGAGGATTAAGCATTCAAGAAGTAGCAGAAACCTTAGAAATCCAAGTAGAGGATGTCAGACAAGCTGCTAAATAAGTTTTATTTTAATTACCATACTCAAGGAGATAAAACCATGACAGCATTAATTTTAAACAATCCAGAAATCATCCCGATTACCGATGAACAATTTTATCAACTTTGTGTCGCAAACCGGGAATTAAAATTAGAACGAACTGCTAAAGGAGACTTAATTATTATGCCACCCACAGGGGGAATAACCGGAAACCGGAATTTTAAATTAGCTCAACAATTAGCCAATTGGGCGGATACTGACGGAACCGGAATAGGGTTTGATTCTTCCACTTGTTTTAAACTTCCCAAGGGTGGAGAGCGTTCACCGGATGCGGCTTGGATATCCTTAGAAAAATGGAATCTCTTAACCCCCGAACAGCAAGAGAAATTCCCGCCAATATGCCCTGATTTTATCATAGAATTGCGATCGCCTAGCGATTCTTTAAAACCCTTACAAGATAAAATGCAGGAATATATGGATAATGGTTGTCGGTTAGGTTGGTTAATTAATCGCCAAAACCGCCAAGTTGAAATTTATCGTCAGGGACAAGAAAAACAAACTTTAGAAAATCCCCCAACCTTATCAGGAGAAGATATTTTACCTGGATTTGTTTTAAATCTTAAATTAATAATGTAGGGATAATTCATGAATTACCCCTACATTTATTATTTCAATAAATTACTATGAAAATTCCCATCAGACTTAAAGATTTATTACAACAACCCTTAGTTGCCATCTCAGCTACTAGCCCTTTAATTGGTTTAAAAACAGTACAATTAAACTGCACTGAAGTTGAATCCTTAACCGATGAACAACTAGAAGCCTTATTTTCTAGTATTCCTGAAGATTGGGATTTTACCCAACTCTGGGAAGTCTTCGATAGTAATACACTAACCGAAAATTTTACACAACAACTGGTTAACTATCTTAACAAACGATTAGGATTATCAGATAATTCTCCTTCACAACCCGAAAATAGTTCGGATTCTAATTTAGATCATCTGAGCTTAAAACCTACAACCAATTTAGATATTTTTGAACTCCGAGAACAAGTTATTTCCGATTATCGCAATTATATTGAAAGTTTCTTAAAAATCAGAGATTCTAAAATTAAAACCTTTATTCAAAACGAACTCGATAAAGGTCAGCTTTGGAAAGATCCTTTAGTGCAAATTAATCCCGCCTATAAACAAAGTGCTAGTATTGAAACCTTAATTCAACAAAATATTTTACATCCCGACTGTAAACGCTATTTTCCTAATTATAGATTTTACTATCATCAAGAACAAGCCTTTCGCCGTGCTAAACAACAAATTCCTTATGTATTAACAACAGGAACAGGTTCAGGAAAAAGTTTAACCTACGTTGTGCCAATTATTAGTTATTTACTCCAAAATCCTCATCAACAAGGATTACAGGCAATTCTAGTTTATCCTATGAATGCCTTAATTAATTCCCAAGCTGAAGAATTTAATAAATTTTTAGAAAAGGTTCCTAATTGTTTTATTCAGGTCAAAAAATATACAGGTCAAGAAAGCTTAAAGGAAAAAACAGAGATTCAAAATAATCCGCCCCATATTCTGCTCACCAATTATGTGATGTTAGAATTAATGTTAACTCGGACTCATGAAGACCGCCTCGTCAATTCACCGGAATTAAAATTTTTAGTCTTAGATGAACTCCACACCTATCGAGGGAGACAAGGCGCTGATGTTGCTGTTGTTATTCGCAAATTAAGACAACGTTGTGGGCAAAATTTTCTCTGTATTGGTACGTCTGCTACTATGTCCACCGAAGGAAATCGTAGTAGTCGCCGTCAAACTGTTGCTGAGGTAGCGAGTAAATTATTTGGAGTCGAAATTAAACCCGATAGCGTTATTGATGAAACCCTAGAAAAAGCCATTCAACGACCCTATCCTACTATCCAAGAATTACAAAATAGTTTAACTGCTGGGTTGCCCCCGGAAACAGAAAAAACCTTAGAAGCATTCAAACAACATCCCCTAAGTGCTTGGATAGAAATGCAGTTAGGACTCCAAGAAGAAGACAATCATTTAGTGCGAAGAACTCCTATTTCTCTACAGTCCGGCGCTGAAAATTTAGCTCAGGAATTGAGTTTTTCTCCTGAAATTTGCCTTGATATTCTTAAACAAATGCTGTTATGGGGAAGTCAGACCAAAGGAATGGCATTTCGGCTCCATCAGTTCATCTCCCAGGGGGGAAGTGTGTATGCTACTTTAGAAGCGCCTGACCAACGGTTTCTTACTTTAGAAGGACAATATTCTACCACCAACAACCGCTTACTGTATCCGTTGGTTTTCTGTCGAGAATGTGGTCAAGAATATTACGCCGTGCGTTACGATAGCAATACCGAACAAATCACACCGTTATTAGCCGTCAGTCTCGATACAGAGCCCGATAGTGATATTCAAGAAGGATATATCACCCTTGATGAAGATGGACTCTGGGAAAGGGACGACCAAGACCGTTTACCTGATAGTTGGTTTAAGGTAACAAAAAAACGAGGACGGGAACCCAAGCCAGAGTATCAAAAATCTATTCCTCAAAAGTTATTTGTATTTCCAGATGGACGAGTTAACCACTTAGGAATTGCTAAAGATTCAGAGAAGCCTACTGCTTGTTGGTTTGTACCAAAACCGTTTTTAATTTGTTTAAATTGTGGTGTTGTTCATGACCGCAAAAAGAGCGAATTTAGTAAGTTAGCCCGTCTGAGTTCAGAAGGTCGCAGTACCGCTACAACCTTATTATGTTTATCAACAGTTAGTCGTTTAAAAGCTTGTTCTGCTATTAACCCCACATCTGCTAAAGTATTAAGTTTTACCGATAACCGTCAAGATGCTTCCCTGCAAGCTGGGCATTTTAATGATTTTGTCCAAACCAGTTTTTTAAGGTCTAGTTTATATAGTGCGTTACAAGCTAAAAAAGTTTTAACTCATCAAAATTTAGCGATAGAAGTTGTTAATAAAATGGGGTTAACTCAGGAAGATTATGCTCAACAAGTTAGTGATTATAGCGATCGCAATCAGCAAGCTTTCCAGCATTTAATTGAATATCGACTTTATGAAGATTTACGCCGAGGGTGGCGAATTGTGCAACCGAATTTAGAACAATGTGGTTTATTAGCCATTGAATATTCTAATTTAGAAAACCAATGTAAAAACCCTCAATTGTGGCAAAAATTTCCTGATTCTATTTTATTACAAGCCACTCCAGAACAACGTTTTACCGTGATTAAAACTTTTCTTGACCAACTGCGCCGCGAGTTAGTAATTGATGTTGAGTTATTACAAAATCAAGAAACAGAAAAGCTGAAACGGGAAGTTAATCAAGCGTTAAAAGAACCTTGGACAATTGACCCGAATCAATTATTACATGAAGCCAGAGTTGCCACATTAGTTTCAGGAACTCATCAAAATAAAGGTAAAAATAAAGCTCCAGTTAAATTAACATCAAACAGTAAACTCGGTCGTTTCTTGCGCTCTGACCGTGCATGGCCGTGGTTAAACGTGAGTTTATCAGAACCCGAATATGAGCGTTTAATTGAAACTTTTGTTAATATTCTTTGTGATTCAGGCTATTTAAAAAGGAATGGGGATGAAGTTCGGTTACAGGTTAGTTGTATGCTTTGGAAAGCTCAACAACTCTCTCAACTTTCTCCTGATATTTTAACAGCTAAACGGCTACAAGGAAGCGAACTAACGTTGATAGATGCTAATTTGTTTTTTCAGAAATTTTATCAACAAAATGCTCAAACGATTAGCACAATGGAGGGGAGAGAACATACAGGTCAAGTTAATAATGAAAACCGTCAAAAACGAGAAAATAAGTTTCGTCAGGGAGACTTAGCCGCCTTATTCTGTTCTCCAACAATGGAATTAGGAATTGATATTGCTGACCTCAGCGTTGTGCATTTGCGAAATGTTCCCCCCTCTCCCGCCAATTATGCTCAACGCAGTGGCCGGGCCGGACGCAGTGGGCAACCTGCTTTAGTGATTACCTATGCTTCGGCCGGAAGTGGACACGATCAATATTTCTATCATCGTCAACAACAAATGGTAGCCGGGGTTGTAGCGCCACCTAAATTAGAGTTAGGAAATCAAGATTTAATTCAGTCCCATATTTATTCGTTATGGTTAGCTTATACGGGGGCTGATTTAGGGGATTCAATGAATAAAATTCTGGATTTGGATTTGCCTAATTATCCACTTAAAGAGAGCTTAAAACTGCAATTAACGTTAACCCATCAAACCTTAAACCAGTGTTTACAAGCAGCAGAAATTATTTTAGCAGATGTTTTTTGTCAAGGAGATTTGAATAAAGCCCGTTGGTATTCAAGGGATTGGTTAAAATTGACTTTAGATAATGCCTTAACAACTTTTGATAAAGCTTGTGATAGATGGCGGTTATTGTATCAAGAAGCGGTTAAACAGTTAGAAGATGCTCGAAATACAATAGACCGTTTTCGTGGTGGAGGAATTACCCAAGAAGAACGTCAGAAAGCTGAAAATGCCCAACGGGAAGCTCAACGACAAATTGATTTACTGATAGGTCAATCTAATACCCAGTCTGGGGTTAGTAATTTTGAGTTTTATCCTTATCGTTATTTAGCTTCTGAAGGGTTTTTACCAGGGTTTAATTTCCCTCGTCTTCCGGTTCGGGCGTTTATTCCTTCTGGGAATGATAGTGATTTTCTATCCCGTCCCCGGGTTGTGGCAATTCGAGAATTTGCCCCTCGGAATATTGTTTATTATGAAGGCAATAAATTTCAAATTGTTAAATCAAAAATTCCGGTTAGTGGGTTAGAATTTAATCAAGTTGCCACTTGTTTTAAGTGTGGTTATTTTCACGAAGGAACTCAAACAAACCAAGATAATTGTGACAATTGTGGCTCACGATTAACCGCAAATTCATTAGGAACTCCTGCTTATTTAGCTAAAGTCTTAAAAATGGATACGGTTTCCACCCAACGGCGGGAAAGAATTACCTGTGATGAGGAAGAACGGTTAAAATATGGCTATGATGTTACGACTCATTTTCGCTATGCCAATCAACGCCAAGATTTAGCTCAAGTTGTTGCTGATGATGGGACAGAACTTTTGAAACTGACCTATGGAGAAACGGCTGAACTGTTGAGAATTAATCGAGGATTACGTCGAACCGGAGAACGAGGGTTTAAGTTAGATTTAAAAACGGGGTATTGGGGAGATTCTACAACAGAAAATATACCCCCAGGGCAATTGCAGACCGAAGTTAGTTTAACGGTTTCTGATACGTCTAATATTTTAATTATTAAACCTGTTCAGTTACCAACTCAGGATACTGAAGGTTATCTAGCTTCTCTACAATTTGCCTTATCCCGTGCAATTCAAGCGGTTTACAAGTTAGAAGAAGATGAGCTTTCTTGTGAACGAGTCGGAGAAGAAAACTATTTATTATTTTGGGAAGCCTCAGAAGGCGGTGCTGGGGTTCTCTCTCAGATTTTAGATAATCCTTTATCTTTCCAAACTTTGGCTGAAGCTGCATTAGAGATTTGTCATTTTAAAGAACCAAAACCCAGTTGTACAAATGCTTGTTATGAGTGTTTATTATCCTATCGCAATCAGTTTGATCATCCTCTACTCAATCGTCATCTAATTCGAGAGATGTTAGAAAAATTGACTTCTAGCACCCTAAGCCGTTCTTCTGGTATACTCTCCCGTAACGAAGAATATCAACAGTTACTCGCTCAAACTGACCCCAATTCTGAGTTAGAGCGTGTTGTCTTAAAAGCTATCTATGACCGAGGAATGAAGTTACCCGATGCGGCTCAATTCTTTTTTCCTGAAGCGAATTTAAAACCGGATTTTGTTTATCATCAAGCTAAAATTGTTCTATTCTGCGATGGTTCTGTTCATGACCATTCTGAGCGTCGAAAACAAGATAAAGTTGACCGAGAAAATTTCCAGTTTGATTCGGGTTATACAGTCATTGTTATTCGTTATGATGATGATTTAGAAGCAAAGTTAAAGGAATTATTGGCTCAGATTTGAAGATAAATTAAATCAGTAAACTCATGACAAATCCCAAACTGCCTAAACCGCCCCTTCCCTCCGGTCAACCCAATCCTTCCTTGAATGAATTGGTAGCGATTAAGAGCGATCCTAATGATATAGGTTTTGATGAATCTATGACTGGATATGGTAGTTCAGGATGGCAAGGTAAGCTGTAGTTTTGCACGTATCTCGGTGGCAACCCAATTATGGCTTGATATATTAAGAGGAAATGCTGAGAAAATATCAGCTAGTGAAATCATTACAGATTGATAATGACGGTTAACAAAACCTATTACATTCGGTTATCCGTAGATACAGGACTAAATCAAGATGCTAGTTTGGTAGATGTAAAACTATTAATTAAATAATATGGGATTTCTTATCACTCATCCAGAAAGGATTATCTGTCGATTTATTCATCTTTCTAAGACAGAAGATGAACCCGAAACATGGATAAATATTGATGATATTACTTCAGTTTCTGAGGATGAAGATGCGCTGATAATCAATTATATCTCTCACGGATCAAGGAAACTTTCTGGAGAAAGAGCGCAAGAATTTAAGGCAAAATTAAATAGCATAAGCTGCTAGAACAACTGAATCCCCTAGATTATTCTAGGGGTTAAACGCTTCTTAAATGGGGCAAAGACAAGATAGGGGTAAAGACAAGATACGCGCAAAATTTATCACGATGTAAAGTTGTGTAAATTGGCGTAGAAATAGCGAAGCTGACACGAACCGCAAACTAGCAAGTTTTTTCCTTCTGTAGAAGGCTTTTGCAGGTTCAACTTGCACAGTTTTAAACCAATCTTGGCTCAATGCCTATTAATACAATATTTCTGATTCATCTATTTCTTCCCCGTCAATTATTAAAGGAGCAGGAGGCAAAGGATCATCCATTACAACCCCGTCGAAGCTCTTAGCCATCTCAGTCGCAATCAGCCAGTCTGGATCTGGTGTTGCTGGGGAATTTAACCAGAAGAAAGGGGAATCGGGGTCAATAGCTCCCATTTTTTCTATAGCCAACATATTATTAAGAATATCGGCATAATAGGGGGTTGAAGATGTCCAAACTCCATTCTCAACAACTGCCACTATACCATTGATTTTGATACGATAGGCCATTATCCTCTCCTAACTATAGCCCAAAATAACCCTTGATTTCAACTACTCAGGTGCAGTTTCCTTGGGGTCTTTCGGTTTTTTCTCAAACACTTGAATTGCGGGGTCAGCCAAGACAAAGCCATCGGGAGTAGCTTCTCCCAGCTTCCCAGCAATCGCCGCCACCCACATCGGATAATTCGCTTGCGCTTCCTCTAGTTTTTTGAACATTTTCGGCTTCACTGTGATTGTGAAGATTCTGCCATCACAGTCCACCGTAAATTGCTTCCAGTTATTCTCAACCGTCTGAACATCCGTTGGAAATTCCGTAATTTTAAGGGTTAATTCCAGCTTCCGGTGTAACTGCCATATCTTAATTGAGATGAATTTCAACACCATCCAGATTGTAAACCCAAACTAGGCAATGTTTGAAAGACATAAATACATGACTATTTTACAAAACTTTACGTCGTGATAAATTTTGCGCGTATCTTGTCTTTACCCCGAATAAGTCTTATTATTGAACAGTTCATTTCTAGCCTAATTATTTCTGAGGTAATACAAAATGCAATGCGGAGTCTGTGGGGGAACAAGCTTTACATTTCAACGAATTTCGTGGGAAAAATTAGCCAATGAATGGCAGCTTTCTCCAGCAGAGGTAGCCTATGTTGATCAGCAGCAAGGCAAAACTTGCGATCAGTGTGGGGCAAATCTTCGCTCTATTGCCTTAGCCAATGCACTTAGGGCATTTATCGGAACCAACTTGACATTGAAAGAGGTTGCGTCTTCTCCTTTAGCCAAAGACCTGGCCATTTTAGAAATCAATCAAGCAGGAACCTTACACCCAATTCTTAAAACTTTTAGTAACCACACCTTTGGAGCTTATCCCGATGTGGATATTCACGCCATTCCCTACGAAGATTCTACTTTCGATGTGGTGATTCATTCTGATACTCTTGAGCATATCAAAAATCCTATTCATGGGTTGCAAGAATGCCGCAGGGTACTCAAACCCAATGGAGGTCTTTGTTTTACGGTTCCTATTATTGTTGGTCGTTTGTCCCGCAATCGTGATGGCCTTACCCCAAGTTTTCACGGAAATTTAGATCCCATGCCCGAAGATTTTGTTGTTCATACCGAATTTGGTGCGGATGCCTGGACTTATATTTTAGAAGCGGGTTTTACGGAGGTTTCTATTCATTCCATTGAGTATCCTGCCGCTATTGCCTTCGTCGCTAAAAATATTAGTAATTAAGGTAAAATATAAAGGGTGATTGCGTAAAATTTATGATCTCGCTAAACTTGTTTTTGCTTGCATCTGTTTAACCAATTGGGACAAAATAAAACTAATTAAAAAATACACGATCGCGGCGAAACTATACATTTCAATTAAACGACTATCTCGTTGGGCAATTTTAGAGGCCGCGCCCAGACCTAATCACAACTTATCTCAATAACAGAATAGCAAAACTTGATATTCTCAGGGATAGCGTTATGTTGTTATGCTATGCAAGGACTGAAAAACACCCTTTCTGCTTTACTGGCTTCTCTCAAACCCAAATCCAAGCAACTGGAAATAGAAACCTACTATCAAAACTCCTGCGGACTCAGTGAGGAGCAAATTCGTTTGGTTGTGGAATGGTTAACAGAAGGATTTTTAGAAGCTGGTTATCGAGGGAAAGGTTATTTGATTTTTGATGTCGGTAATCAGAACATTCAAGACCTGACTTTAATGGCAGTCCTTCGGGAAGAACCGATGTTTCTCTACCGATTGGGAATAACGCCTTCAGCAACTCAAGCCGGGGTCAAGTGGCAATTAGAAGCTCAACATCCCAGTCTCAGATTGTATCAACTGGTTTCTGATGAAATGGAATAATTGCAATCAAATAATATAGGCGCTTGTTACCTCCATTAGTTCCCGAATCAATACTAACTCCCCATTAATGTACCTTGTCCCTGGTGGACTCCAGTTGTCTTCCGGTTCCTCACTCCAGGGATTATTAACTGCATCATTAATCTCGTCCGGTTCACCCAATCCCAGAAAGTCAATAAATTTCCTGCCCGTCTGTTCTGCATCAAATTGATAATCATTACAAGTCTTACCATCGGGGCCAGTGGGATGAACAGCACAAACTAGGTTATAGTCCCAGGCGTAATATTGGCAAGAAATACAATCGTTAATTCGGGGCATGGTTTTAGTTAGGGCATCACTTCTATTTTCTCCTATAAAGATTTAAAATTGTAGTTAGCTTTGTTTGAGAGAAAATATGAATATTTGTAAAGCCAGAGGGAAAGCCATTATCTTAGTAATCGGATTTAGCTTGTTTCCTATTGCCACAATAATCTCACCCGCATTTAATACTTTTACGGCTCCTGTTTTAGCTGCTGAAAAAAGTCTAATTGTTGATGGAAACGGTAATTTCTTTGTTGATGGAGTAGGTGGAAAAGGGTTTTTACCTTATGAATGGGAAATTATAGATCCTGATGGAGTAAATTGTCGATATGAAGATAGACACAATTCAGGGGGTTGGACTATTTATAATTATCCAGCTAATCAGGTTTATCCCAAGGGTCAGAGTTTTTCAGGTGTCGGTATTTTTTTAGATGATAGAGGTGATCCTTGGATCTGGGTTGGAACATTAGTTTCTCGACAACGATGTTGGGTTCGAGCCAATAACAGGTTAGTAAGACCTATTAGACAGCTTCCTAGATAAAGGTTTTAAGAATATCGCACCCTGTCCGGTTTCCCCTTCCCCACTCTGGAGAACTTAATGGCAATCTGTTAAGGAATATTAAGGAAAGTTAT
>Ga0082207_1000997_pt1 | contig 14276 bp, 4 predicted proteins | sample LakMenEpi10Aug09_FD_71540 | JGI IMG/M metagenome (GOLD analysis project Ga0082207, IMG submission 71540) | reverse complement strand
GGCCCGCTTGCGGGCGGCAAGACCGACCTGCACGAGGGCGGCATCCGCGTGCCGTTCATCGCGAGCTGGCCCGGCCGCATCCCCGCGGGGGCCGCCAGCAGCTCCGCCGGCCACACGAGCGACCTGTTGCCCACGCTCTGCGCCGCCGCCGGCGTGCCCGTGCCCGCCGCGGCGCGGGTGGACGGCGTCGACCTGCTCGGGCACTGGCGGGACCAGACGGCCGTGGTCCGCGCCGGCCCGTTGGGGTGGCAGCTGGATCTGATGCCGGGCATCCAGCGTCGTCACGCCAAGCCGGAGCCCCATGCCACCGAGGTGGCGATGGATGGCACATGGAAGCTCCTCTGCCGTGACGCCGCGCCGCTGGCGCTCTTCGACCTCGATGCCGATCTCGCCGAGACCACCAACCTGCTCGACGCCCACCCGGAGATCGCCGCGCGGCTCGCCCGCGACGTGAGAACCTACCTCGACGCCCCGCGCGACTCCAGCGGCATCGCCCGCAAGGATCCAGTGACGGCCAAGCCGAACGTCCTGTTCATCATCGCCGACGACGCGTCGTGCACCTTCGGCGCCTACGGATGCCGGTGGGCGAAGACGCCGGCGGTCGACCGGCTCGCGCGGGAGGGGATCGTCTTCGACAACGCCTACGTGCCCACCTCCAAGTGCGCCCCCTGCCGCGCCGCGATCCTCACCGGCCGCAACCCCTGGCAGCTCGAGGCCGCGGCCAACCACTGGCCCACGTTCCCGCCCGACACCATGGCGTTCACCGAAGTCCTCGCGGCGCGGGGGCGCGCCTGCGGCGGGGCCGGGAAGGTCTGGGGCCCCGGCGTGGCGCAGACGGCCGCGGGCAATGCTCGCACCTGGGGCCTGGCGATGCAGCAGCGCGGCCAGGGCAAGCAGCCGGGGGACGCACTCCGCGAGTTTCTCGCGTCGCGCAAGCCCGGCCAGCCCTTCTTCTATTGGTATGGCAGCGAGCACCCGCACCGGCCCTACGGGCAAGACGCGGGCCGAGCGGCGGGCAAGCAGCCCGCCGACATCGACCGCGTGCCCGCCTGCTGGCCCGACACCGACGTCGTCCGGCGCGACATGCTCGACTACGCGACGGAGATGGAGGCCTTCGACGCCGACATCAGATCGCTGCTGGCCGCGCTCGAGGCCGCCGGCGAGGCGGAGAACACGCTCGTGATCGTGACGAGCGACCACGGGATGCCGTTCCCGCGGATCAAGGGGCACACCTTCGACCCCGCCCACCGCGTGCCGCTCGTCATGCGCTGGCCCGCCGGGATCGTCCACCCCGGCCGACGCGTCGAGGCGTTCGTGTCGGCGATCGACTTCGCGCCCACGATCCTCGCGCTCGAGAGCGTCGACGGCGCGGCGGCCGGCATGCGGCCGATCACGGGCACGAGCCTGGCCGACCTCCTCGCCGACGCGCCCCAGCGGCCCCGCGACCGTGTGATCCTCGGCCGCGAGCGAAACGACGTGCGCTGCCGGCCGGGCACCGAATCGGGCCTCGGCTATCCGGCCCGGGCGATCCGCCGCGGCAGTCTCTTCTACGTCCACAACTTCGCCCCGGACCGCTGGCCATGCGGCGACCCCGACCTCGGCCTCGCCGACACCGACGCCGGGCCGACCAAGGCAGCGATCGAGGCGGCGGGCGCGGACGACCGGTTCTGGCAACTCTGCTTCGGCAAGCGGCCGGCCGACGAACTCTACGACCTCGCAACCGACCCCGATTGCGTCACGAACCTCGCCGCGGATCCGGCCCGGGCCGACGATGTGCGCCGGCTGCGGGAGGAACTCTTCGCCGAGCTCACGCGGCAGGAAGACCCGCGGGTGCTCGGCCGCGGCGAAGTGTTCGACGACTACCCGTCGCCGTTTTCCGCGTCCAGCCCGCGGGATGCCGCGAAGGTGCAGAATCTGCAACGTGACTTCGAGTCACCCGGGCAGTGGAAGCTCACCGCCTCCGGCAGTGCCCGTCTGAGCGGCAGAGGGGCCACTGCCGACGAGAAGGCCGACGCCCTGCGGATCGAGTTCCAGGATTATTATCAGCAGGCCACGCTCGGGCTGAGGGAGCCCGTGCGGGTCGAGCCGGACACGTTCTATCTGCTGCGCTACCGGGTGCAGGTCAGCGGCACTACGCCGGCCCAGCTGGCGACCCGGTTGATAAGCCGGGATTCACGTCATCTCCAAGACCCCCCCGGGTCCGTCTGTTATGAGCAACACGGCGCGATTTCGGCCAGCGGGCAGGAGATTGCGGTGATGACTAAAACCGGGCCCACCGACGACCTGCTGATGCCCACCCTGGATTTGAAATCTGGGCCGGGGGCGGTCGTGCTGGACCAGTTCAGCCTGACGAAAACCGACATCTCGTATTACACATACGTCGCCCCCGTGCCCGAGGCCTATCCCGCGGACGCCGAGGTGTCGAAAGCGCTCGAGCTTCTGACGCAGCGCCCGCCGGCCGCTGCGGCGGTTGCGGAGCTTGCGGGGCGGACCCGTTTGACCGTGCGCGGCGAGCCCTTGCCGCCGCTCTATGTGGCCAGCTTTGCCGCACATTCCAAGCGTGACGAGGATTATCAGGTCCTCGACTTCAAAAAGGCCGGGGTCAAAGTCCGCGATGTGCATCTGAACCTGGGGACGATGTACTGGACCGGGCCCGACACCTACCGCTTCCATGTCGTGGAACAGGCGGTGATGCGGATCCTCGGCTACGACCCCGACAGTTTCGTGATCCTGCGGGTGACCGTGAACCCCTATGAGTCTTGGGCGCAGGCGCACCCCGACGAGGTCATGACCACCGATGACGGCAAGCGCTTTGTGTGCGACCGCGCCTATCACTGCGTCGGCATCGGCCGCGAGCCGAGGGCCAGAGAGACCTACACGCCGTCCTATTTTTCCACGCGCCTGCGGGAGGATACCGGGGCGGCGCTGCGCAGGCTCATCCAACAGATCCAAAAAGCGCCCTGGGGACGGGCCGTCATCGGCTACCATCTCATCGGCGGTTCCGACGCGACCTTCCGCCCCCCGATCGAAGGCGACCGGCTGAGCGACTACAGCCCGGCCGCCGTGGCGGCCTTCCGGGCCTGGCTGACCGCCACCTACCGCAGCGACGAGGCGCTCGAGGCGGCGTGGTCCAGGCCGGGCGTGACGTTGCTTTCCGCCCCCATCCCCTCGGAGGCCGCACGGCGCAAGGCCCCATTTTTCATGAGCCACGCCGCGCATCAGAATCTGATCGATTACGACCGTTTCTACACGGAGGCGATCGACGACCTCGTGCTTTCCTATGCCCGCATCGTCAAAGCCGAAACCAAAGGGCGGGCGCTCGCCGGCATCTATTATCCCCAGTACGACCATCTGTCGTTGGGGAGCAAGATCCTCGGCGCGCCCGAGATTGATTTCGTGGTCTGCTTTGAGGATGGAGCCGGGGCAAGGGGGCCCGGCGGGGCCCCTGGCACGCCGTGCGCCGCCGATTCGGTAGCGCTCAACAAGCGGCTGTTCTTCCAGGAGCTGGATATTCGCACCAGCCGGGCGCGGCCGGTGCCCAGGGAAATCCCGATGTGCGGGCGCCCGGAGACCGCCGCCGAATACAACGCCCTCATGATCCGCGATTTCGGGCGGATGCTCGTGCGCGGGCACGGCGGCTACTGGTTTGACATGACCGGCGGATGGTTCAACGATCCCGACATCATGGATGGGATTCGCCGGGTGTATGACGTGTTCCGTGACGACCTGACGGTGACGAATGCCCCGCATGCCGACCTGGCGGTTTTCGTGGATGAAAAAAGCATGGGGCTCGTCGGCAGCCGGAGACGGCGCGACCTCTACGTCGATCTCATAAAGTATCAGCAGCAGCTCAATGTCTCGGGGGTCCCGTATCACTTCTATCTGCAGCAGGACATCGCGAACCCGGCGCTGCCGAAATACAAGGCCTACCTGTTCCTCAACGCCTATCAGCTCGCGCCGGCGGAGGCCGCCGCGATCCAGCAGCTGAAAGACGACCCCGCCCGCACGCTCGTCTTTCTGCATGCGCCCGGGCACGGCGGCGCGGCGAACGATACGCAGGCGGCTGCGGCCATCAGCGAGCTGACGGGCATCCAGGTCAGGCCGTCCAAGACCCGCACCCTCATCGCCGAGCCTCTGGCCGGGCCCATGACGCGTCTCTTCGGACAGAGCTGCCCCGTCTCGCTCTCCTCGTATTCAGCGCCGTCCTTCCGGGTCGACGATCCGTCGCCGGCGGTCACCGCGATCGCCCGCTACCCCGGGGGCGGCCCGGAGGCGGCGGCCGTCAAGCTCGAGCCGGGCCGGGCGAAGCTGCTTTTCTCCGGAGCGATCGAGCTGACGCCGGCGTTCGTCAACCTGGTCGCACGCTGGGCCGGCTGCTGGGTTGCCGCCAAGCCCGGCGACGGCGTCTATGTCAATCGGGACTGGCTGATCGTCCACGCGGCCGCCGATGGCGTGAAGGAGATCCGGCTGGCGCAGCCCTCCTCCGTAACCGACTGCGCCGATGGGAAACTGCTCCAGGCGCGAGCGGAGACGCTGACGCTCACCATGCAACGCGGCGAGACCCGCTGGTTTCGGCTCGAGCCGCTGCCGTGATGCCGCCTGCGATGCGCCGCCGACGAGACGATATGTGATGTGCATCCCTGGTACAGAAATCGGGAAGGGGTTCCTCATGTCACGAGTGCTGCGGCTGCTTGCGGTCGCGTCGATTGCGATCGGCTCCACGGTCGCCGCGGAGGCGGTTGCGGCCGGTGAGGCCGCGGGCCGGCCGAACATCGTGTTTTGCTTCGCCGACGACTGGGGCCGCTACGCCCGCTGCTACGCGCCGCTCGACGCCAAGCCCACGATCAACGGGCTGCTCGAGACGCCGAACATCGACAGCGTGGCCCGCGAGGGCGTGTTGTTTCGCAACGCGTTCGTGCCCTCGCCGAGCTGCACGCCCTGCCGCAGTTCCGTTCTCTCGGGCCGGTATTTTTTCCGCACGGGCCGGGGTGCGATCCTGCTCGGCGCGGAATGGGATCCGGCGATCCCGAGTTTTCCCCTGCTCCTGCGCGAGGCGGGCTACCAGATCGGCAAGAGCTACAAGGTGTGGAGCCCCGGCACTCCGGCGGACGCCCCCTACGGCGGTCAGCGGTTCGCCTATCAATCGCAGGGCGGCGCCTTCAATCGGTTTTCGGTCAACGCCAGCCGCATGGTTCGCGAGGGCATGGCGGTGGACGCCGCCAAGGCGAAGCTGCTCGGCGAGGTCCGCGGCAACTTCCGGGCGTTTCTCTCCGCCCGCGAGCCGGGCCGGCCGTTCTGCTACTGGTTCGGGCCGACGGTGACCCACCGCAGTTGGGAGAAGGGCTCCGGGAAGGCGCTCTGGGGGATCGATGCCGATTCACTCGAGGGCCGGCTGCCCGGCTTCATGCCGGATGTGCCCGAGGTCCGCGGCGACTTCGCCGACTACATGGGGGAGATCCAGGCCTGGGACGCGGGCGTGGGCGTGATCCTCGACGAGCTGCGGGCGGCCGGGGAACTCGACGACACGCTGGTCGTGCTCAGCGGCGACCACGGGATGCCGGGCGTGCCCGGCGGCAAGTGCAACCTCTACGACCACGGCACGGCCGTGGCGCTCCTGGCCCGCGGCCCCGGCATCGCCGGCGGACGGGTGGTGGACGATTTCGTGAACCTGATGGACGTGGCGCCGACCTTCCTCGAGGCCGGCGGCGTTGCGCCGCCCACGGACATGGCGGGGCGGAGCTTTCTGGGCGTGCTGCGGTCGGGCACGGCCGGGCTCGTCGATCCCGCCCGCACCTGGGTGGTCACCGGACGGGAGCGGCACGTCGACACCGCGCGGGAAGGCAACCTGCCGTATCCGCACCGCGCCCTGCGCACAGCCGATCACCTCTACATTCGCAACTTCGCGCCCGACCGCTGGCCGATGGGGAGCCCGAGGTTTTCCGGACCAGCCGATCGGCCCACGACCGAGACGCTCGAAAGCGACACCTTCGCGGCCTTCGCCGACATGGACAACAGCCCGACGAAGGCCTGGCTCGTCGGCCAGCACGGGCGGGAGGAGTGGGCTTGGCACTACGACTACGCCTTCGGCAAGCGGCCCGCCGAGGAGCTCTACGACCTGCGGACCGACCCCGACCAGATGCGGAACGTCGCCGACGATCCAGCCTACGCCGCAGTCCGCAAGGAGATGGCCGAGCGGCTGATGGGCGTCCTGACCGACGCCGGCGACCCCCGGGTCACGGGCGATGGGAAAACCTTCGAACGCCCGCCCTTCACGGACGTGGCCCCGAACTCACCCGGCAGGCGGTAACGGATTGGAAAACGTTTAGAAGGATCGCTCGAGCAGCCCGGGCGGTATCGACAGCCGCACTAGCTGCCATGCGACAAGCGCTCCTCGGCCTCCGCGATCGGGTCGTGAGGGAAATCCTGGCCTGACGCCCGCCGAGTTGCCCACAGGCGTTGGAAAGACCGAGTCGGCAGCCCGACTCGCGGCAACCATCCGACGGGCCTACGGAGTCGCCTCCGGACCGCTTTCAGTGCTTCCCACGTGCTGACCGGTGGATCATGCCCGAAACGGGCGAAGCACCGGTCAGTTCTTCGTGGGCAGCTTCAGCATCTTGCCGTTGTTCTTCCAGCCGAAGGTCTTCTTCAAGTCGTCGAGCGAGACGGTCTGCTGGCCGGTTTCGGTCTCGACGACGGCGATCAGCTTCGGCGGCGAGTCTTTGTGGAAGGCGACGTCGCCGGTCGTGAGGATCGCGGCAAGCGAGCCGTCCTCGTCGAGCAGCACGCCCCGCAGGCTGTTGCTGGCAGGATCCCAAAACCGCACGGTGCGGTCATTCGCCCGCGTGAGGGCAAGCGAGCCTCCCGCGGTGGGGCTCACGGTCGAGGCGCCGCCCGGGGAGATCTGGCGGGCGACCGTGTCGCCAGTAGCGACGTCCCACAACTCCGTGAGGTAGTAGCGGCTGGTCAGGAGCCGCGGCTTCGGGCCTGGCATCCAGCCGATGGCCTGGGTGGGTGCACCCCACAGGTGCTCGGTCGAGACGACGGCGATTTCGGCACCCGTCGAGGCGTTGAAGACGCGAATGCCGCCGTTGCCCAGGCCGCAGGCGATGGCCGGAATGTTCATGACCGAGTCCCAGTCGAGGCAGGTGACACCGACCTGGCCGCCGAACGTGCGATCCTGCTTCCCCGAGGAGGCGTCCCAGACGATCATCGTTCCCGCGCCGTCGCCGCTCACGATCTGTTTACCGCTGGGCGACCACGCCAGCCCCGTGATGCCGGCGGCGTGCCCCTCCAGCACGGGCCCGGCCGAACCGTCCTCCTTCCACAGCCGCACGGTCTTGTCGGGCCCGGCCGACGCCAGCAGGTCGCTGCGCGGCGACCAGGCGAGCTGCGTAACCGCGGCCTTGTGGCCGGTGAGCGCATGGAGCTGCTTGCCGGCGACGACATCCCAGAGAATGACGGAGCCGTCGGCGGCCGCCGAGGCGAAGTTCTTGCCGTCCTTCGACCAGGTCGCCGCCGTGACGGGCTTGGCATGCCCTTCCAGCCGGTGGATTCGCTCGAGCGTCTTCGGGTTCCAGGTCGTCAGCGCCGCCTGGCCCACGCCGGTGACGATCGGCTTGCCCGCCTGAAAGATCGGGGCAGCCGTGCCGCCGGCGTCGATCGAGAGCTTGTTCTTCCCATCCACCGCCCACACGTCGACCCGCGCGGGATCGAGCGAGACGATCGTGTCGGTCTTCGCCACCCATTCGATCCGCGTCTTCGCCGGATGGTTGCCCGCGGGCTTGCCGTCGGCTGCCGTGAAGAACCGGCTGCCGACCGCCGTGGCCGCCAGCAGCCGTTTGCCGTCGGGCGACCACACAACGTCGGAGAACGGCTGCTGTGCATCGATTCGGTGCACCTGCGCACCGTCTGCGGTCTTCCAGGTGGTCAATGCCCTGGCGCTCGCGGTCGCCATCTGCTTGCCGTCGGGCGACCAGGCGATCGCCACCGGCGGTTCGTCCACGGGATGATCCAGGTCGAAGGCTCGGCTGCCGTCGCTCGCGTTCCGCACCGCCGTCTGGCCGCCCTGATACACGACGGCCAGCCGCTCGCCATCGGGAAACCACTCGATCAGAGTGACCGTCGTGCCCATCTCGGTCAGGAGCTTGTAGTCGGCGAGGTTGCTCGACACGTAGACGTGGCCGCTGCCGTAGTTTCCGGCGGCCAAGTGCCGGCTGTCGGGCGAGAATGCGAGCGCCGTCAGGTTGCCGATCGACTTCGTCTCGAGCAGCTGCTTGCCGGTTTCGACGTCCCAGACCCGGGTCTTGGCGTCGCCCCAGCCGTGTGAGGCCAGCTTCCGCCCGTCGGGCGACCAGGCCAGCTTGTAGAGGTGGAAGCGGTGCGAGACGAACGCCTTCTCGAGGGTGCCCGTCTCGAGGTTCCAGATTCGGATCACGCCATCCGCGCCCCCGGTGGCCGCCCGCGTGCCATCCGGCGAGACCGCCAGCGCGTAGATTGCACCGCGGTGCCGCGGACTCTCGATCGCCCAACGGCCCACGCCCTTGAGCGGAGGCGGCTCCAGCACGAGAAACGAGGTTGCGCTCTCGTGGAGCCATTTCCAGTTCGCCAGCACGCCAGGCTTGTCCCTGTCGGCGGCCACTTTGGGCCGCAGATCCTGGGCCACCGCGACCCGGCCGGCCCCCGACCAGCCGGCCGCCAGCAGGGCGAGGGCGAGGGTGACGAGTATCGACGGCCGACGGATAAGTAGGGGCGACATGCTGCGTTCTCCTATGGTCTTCCAGCGTAATCACACAATCAGGCGAGGATGCCCTGCACCGGCCGGCCCTCGTTCGTCGGCCCGATGAGCCGCTGGTCGAGCCCCTGGTAGGGGAAGCTGAACCGCAGCGGGTCGAGGCCGAGGAGGTGGAGGATCGTCGCCTGCAGTTCGCGGATGCTCACCGGGTTTTCGACGGGGTAGTAGGCGAATTCGTCGGTCTTCCCCCAGGCGATGCCCGGCTTGATGCCGCCGCCGGCCAGCCACATCGTGAACGCGAAGGGATGGTGGTCGCGGCCCACGAAGCCCTTCTTGGGCACGGCGTTGACGTTGTTCTGCAGCATCGGCGTGCGGCCGAACTCGCCCCCCCAGACGACGAGCGTCTCGTCGAGCAGCCCGCGTTGCTCGAGGTCGAGGAGCAGCCCGGCGACGGCCCGGTCGGTCTGCTGGCACTTGATCGGCAGCGTCTCGTCGATGCTCTCGCCGGGCGACGAGCCGTGGTGATCCCAGCCCCAGTCGTAGAGCTGCACGAACCGCACGCCGTTCTCGATCAGCCGCCGGGCGAGCAGGCAATTGTTGGCGAACGTCGGGTCGTCGCCTTTATAGAGCGTGCGGACGTCGGTGTCGGTGGCCGTCTCGGCCGCGGCGACGGCGCCGGGCTTCGCGCCGTAGAGGTCGAGCACGTGCTGCGGCTCCCGGGAGAGATCCATCACCTCCGGCACCGACATCTGCATCCGGTAGGCGAGTTCGTACTGGGCGATCCGCGTGAGCGTCTCGGCGTCGCCACTCACGGCGTGCTCGGCGGCGTTCATCTCGGCCACGGCGTCGAGCATCCGCCGGCGGAGCACCCGGTCGATGCCCGGCGGGTCGCCGAGGTAGAGCACCGGGTCGCCGGTGGTGCGGCACTGCACCCCCTGGTAGACGCTCGGCAGGAAGCCCGAGCCCCACAGCGACTTGCCGGCGTCGGGCGTCTTACCGCCGGAGAGGAGCACGACGAACCCCGGCAGGTTTTCGTTTTCGCTGCCGAGGCCGTAGGTGACCCACGACCCGAGCGCGGCGTTGCCGAGCCGCGGCGTGCCGGTGTGCACGAAGAGTTGCGCGGGGGCGTGATTGAACTGATCCGTGTGCACGGTGCGGATCACGCAGGTCTTGTCGACCACCTGCGCGAAGTGCGGCACCAACTCGCTCAGCCACTGCCCTGCCCCGCCCCGCTGTTCATAGCGGAACTGGGCTCCGAGCATCTTCGGCACGCCCTTGATGAACGCAAACCGCTTGCCCTCGAGGAACGACTGCGGGCAATCCTGCCCCGACACCTTCTCGAGGTCGGGCTTGTGCTCGAAGAGGTCGATCTGCGACGGCGAGCCCGCGAGGTGGATGTAGATCACGCGGGTGGCCTTGGGCGGGATCATCGGCGGCTTGACGGCGAGCGGGTTGGCCGTGGCCGCTGCCGCTTCGGCCGCCCGCCCCTCGCGGGCGCGAAGCGACTCGAGCGCGATCGCCCCGAATCCCAGGCCACCCGCGCGGAAGAAATGCCGCCGCGTGACCGCGCGGGCCCATTCCAGGCCGGGGCCGAGGTTGTTCCAGGCTAGGTCGTGGGGCGTGGGCATGGGATCAGAGCCGGGTGAGGAATTCGTCGAGGTTCAGGATGGCGCTCGCGGCGACGATCCGCGCGGCCACGTCGGGGGGCGACGCGTCGGGCGGCGGCTGCGCGCGGGAGGCCGCGACGAGGGACTCGGCGGCGGCGGGATCGGCCGCGAATCGCTCGCGGGCGTCGCGCATGAGCCGCACGATGGGATCGGCCTCGCCCGGCCGCAGCGGCCGCAGGAGCGCGAGCCCGAGGCCGCGGGCGGCGATCGCGGCGGGATCGTGAAGCGGGCGGCCGTCGGCGTCGGTGGCCATGCGGCGGGCGAGGGCGGCGGCCGCCTCCATATATACAGGATCGTTGAGCGTCACGAGCGCCTGCAGCGGCGTGTTGGTGCGGATGCGCCGCACCTGGCAGATCTCGCCGCTCCCCGCGTCGAACGTCATGAACGACGGATAGGGCGTCGTCCGCTTGAGGTAGGTGTAGAGCCCGCGGCGGAAGCGGTCTTCCCCCTCGGCGTCGACCCAGCTCTTCGTGTTGTAGGTGCTTCGCCACAGCCCCGCCGGCTGCGGCGGCATCACCGGCGGGCCGCCCATCTTCGTCGAGAGCAGCCCCGCGACGGCCAGCGCCTGGTCGCGGACGGTCTCGGCGGGCAGGCGAAACCGGCTGCCCCGCGAGAGCAGCAGATTCCGCGGATCGGCCGCGGCGAGTGCCGGCGTCACGTCGGACCGCTGGCGGTAGGTGTCGCTCATCACGATCTTCTTCACGAGTTTCTTCAGCGACCAGCCGCCGTCGCGGTATTCGGCCGCCAGCCAGTCGAGCAGTTCGGGATGCGAGGGGGCGGAGCCGAGGGCCCCGAAATCCTCCTCGGTTTCCACGAGCCCTGAGCCGAAGAGCCGCGCCCACGTGCGGTTGGCCCACACCCGCGGCGTGAGCGGGTTGGCGGGGGAGACGAGCCAGCGGGCCACGCCGAGCCGGTCGGCCTGGGCGTCGTCGGGCAGCGGACCGAACGCGGCGAGCACCGCCGGCTTCACCTCGTCGCCGGGATCGAGGAAGTTGCCGCGGTTGTGGATCTTCGTGATCCGCCGCTTCTCCGTCGGCAGCTCGCGCATGATCGGCAGGAGCGTGAGCGACTGCTCGTAGCGGGCGAGGGCCTGCTTGGCGGCGTCGGCCTTCTCCTTGGCGGCCAGGTCGGCGGCCTGCTTCAGCCGACTGCGTTCCGCTTGCTCCTCCGCCGAGAGCAGTTCGAGCCGGGGCGAGTCGTCGGTGCGGTCGGCGTCTTCCGTCTGGTTGAAGAGGGCGTAGAAGGCGTAGTAGTCGTGGAGCGAGATCGGGTCGTATTTGTGGGTGTGGCACTTCGCGCAGCCCATCGTCAGGCCCATCCACACCTGCACGGTCGTGTCGATCCGGTCCTTCACGGCGGCGACGCGAAACTCCTCGTCGTCGGTGCCCCCCTCGTCGTTGTTCATCGTGTTGCGGTGGAAGGCCGTGGCGATCCGGCGGCGGCGGGTGGTGTCGGGATCGGCCTCCGGCAGGAGGTCGCCCGCCAGCTGCTCGGCGGTGAACCGGTCGAGCGGCATGTCGGCGTTGAGCGCCTCGACCACCCAGTCGCGATAGGGCCACATCGTGCGGCCCAGGTCTTTTTCGTAGCCCTTGGTGTCGGCGTAGCGGGCGAGATCGAGCCACACCCGCGCCCAGTGCTCGCCGAACTGCGGCCGGGCGAGCAGGTCGTCGACCATCTTCTCGTAGGCGGCCGGCGTCGGGTCGGCGGCGAAGGCCTCGGCGGCGCCGGGGTCGGGGGGCAGGCCGACGAGATCGAGCGCGAGCCGACGGGCGAGCGTGTGCGGCGGCGCCGGCTCCCGGATGGCGAGGCCCTCTGCGGCGAGCCGGGCCGCGACGAACGCGTCGATCGGCGAAGCGAATGCGTGTCCGCCGGCGGCGGCCGGCACCGACGGCCTGACGACCGGCTCGAACGACCAGTGGCGGCCCCACGCCGCCCCCTCCGCGATCCAGCGACGCAGGATCTCGACCTGCGCCGGCGTGAGCGGCTTGTGCGAGTCGCTCGGCGGCATCACGAGGTCGGCGTCGCTGCTCGTGACCCGCGCGAAGAGCTGGCTCTCCTCGGGCTTGCCGGGCACGATCGCGGCGCCGGAGTCGCGGTCGGCCTTGGCCTCCGCCTCGAGGTCGAGCCGCAGATCGGCCTGACGGCCCTCCTCGTCGGGGCCGTGGCAGGCGAAGCACTTGGCCGAGAGGATCGGCAGCACGTCGCGGCCGTAACGGACGGGATCAGGCGCCGCCACGGCGCCGGTCGCGGCGGCGCACGCCAGCGGCAGGAAGGCGGCAATTCGCAGGCTGAGGTGGAGCGGGCTGGTCATGGTGCGATCGAGCATGAATCGTACCACCACGGCTGCTCAATTCGGTTTTTCAATTCCCGGGAATCGGCTTTCGATTGCCCAACCCGCCAAGGAAGGAGAATAGGTTCACTCTGGCGTGCCCGCGCCGACTGGCGAGGCTCGGGCGTCGGCGGCGGCCGCCGGGGGGACGGGCCAGGGATAGTCGTTCTTGCCGGCATCGTCGTCGACCGGCCCCGGCGGCAGCGTGGCTTTCCAGCCGAGCAGTTTTTCCGACATCCGCTGCACGACGTCGGGATGGTCCTTGGCCACGTTCAAGAGTTCGGTGGGATCCGCGGGGATGTCGAAGAGTTCCACGCGGCTGCGGTCGGGATTCATGAGCAGCTTCCACTTGCCCTCGCGCATGGCGAGCATGGGGCTGCGGTGAAACGGCTCGCCCGTGATGGAGAACCGCCACTCCCAGTAGAGCGGCGCGGTGCGGCCGCGGGTGGCTCCGAGGAGCACGTCGCTCACGTCCTCGCCGTCGAGGGCGTGGCCGGCCGGCAGTTCGGCGCCCGTGAGCCTGCAGACGGTCGGCAGGAGGTCGACGCCGGAGAGGATCGCGTCGTTCTCGACCCGTCCGGCGGGCACGTGGCCCGGCCAGGAGACGATGAACGGCACCCGCACGCCCCCCTCGTAGATGCTCCGCTTGCGGCCACGGAAGGGGCCGGCGGAGCCGCCGGCCGAGTAGCCGTTGGCGGAGGATTGCAGCACCTCCGGCCCGTTGTCGCTGGAGAAGACGATGAGCGTGTCGTCGCGCAGGCCCAGCGAGTCGAGTTCGTCGAACAGGCGGCCGAGCTGCGTGTCGAGGTCGGTGACGGAGGCGAAGTAGATCGCGTGCGGATCCTTGTGCGGGATGCCGGGGCCGCGGTCGCGGTCCCACGTCTTGCCGAAGTTGAGCCGCTCATACGGCCGCATCTGCTGCTCGGTGGGGTTGAGCGCGGCGTGCGGGATGATGGGCCAGAGGTTCACGTAGAAGGGCTTGTCGCGGTTGGCCCGGATGAACCGCAGCGTCTCGTCCACGATCAGCTCGCTCGACTTGGGCCAGAACTCGCTGGCGACCAGGTCCCAGGTCGGCACGCCCTTGGTCGTCGCGTAGGTGCGGTGATCGCCCACGCCGTAGTCCGAGGGCGACCGCCCGGCCCCGTGGGCGAGATGCCATTTCCCGAAATGCGCCGTTGCATACCCGGCGCGGGCGAGCAGCGCGGTGACGGTGGGAACCGTCGGGTCGAGGAACTCGGCCGTGCCGTGCCGCTCGTTCGCCGCGGGAGAGCCGGTGATCGCCGTATGGATGCGGTGCCGCGCCGGGAACTGCCCGGTCATGAACGCGGCCCGCGAGGGGGAGCAGACGGAGCCGTTGACGTAGAACTGCGTGAACAGCGTGCCGCGCTTCGCCAGGCCGTCGAGGTTGGGCGTGCGAATCCGCTTGTTGCCGTAGCACCCGAGGTCGCCCCAGCCGAGGTCGTCGGCCAGGATGAAGATCACGTTGGGCGGCTTCGCGGGCGTGTCGGCGGCATGGGCGCCGGCCAGCGACGCCAGTTGCACGGCCGCG
>Ga0082207_1000996_pt1 | contig 14299 bp, 8 predicted proteins | sample LakMenEpi10Aug09_FD_71540 | JGI IMG/M metagenome (GOLD analysis project Ga0082207, IMG submission 71540) | reverse complement strand
GCTGATGCGCACCTTGTTGCCCGACGGGCGCGGCCCTTCCACCACTTCGATCGCCGGCTCGCGCAGCGCCTCCTTCACCGCTTGCTTGGCCTCTTCAATGGCGTCGCGAACCGAGTCGGGGTCCACACCTTCAGGCAGCGTCACCCGGATGGACGCCTGGTCCTTGCCGTCGGCGTTGCGCTGCACGTCCACCCGGATTTCACGCGGCGATTCCCCTTGAGCCGCAGGCGAGGCCCCTTCCGGCGCTGCCGGTGCCGTGGTCTCGGTTCGCTTGATCACGCGCACACCCTGGGAGTCGATCCGGATGTCCACGCCCTTGGTGGCCTCGTCTGATCCCTTTGGGCTGGTCTCGATGCGGATCACGGGTTCGCCGTTGCCGCGCGGTGTGCGGGGTGTGGGCGGCGATGGCGGTGCCGGTGGTGGCGTCGATACATGCTCCTCGATCACCTCGCGCATCGTCCAGCTGAAGGGCGGCATGGACTGAAGGATGGCCGCCAGGATCATCAGCAACAAGGACAGCACGATGAAGCGCTTCCAAGTGATGCCCACCAACCAGGTGGCGTAGGTGTGAAAACCCCGCACCAGCGGCTGCAGGCGCTGGCTCCAGGGTGTGGTGGCGGCGGTGTTCATCAGGGGCTCCATCATGCAACGAACCGTCACTCTAGGTGGCTGAGCCCGCGCAGGCAGCCTGGATGCGACAGGCTGCAGCCCGGGGCGACGAAGTGATCAGGCGGCCGTATTCAGGAACCGGGTGGGGTCGGCGCGAGCGCTGGGGCCGGTCCCCTGCGCCCATGGCGGGCAGCTCTCTCGCTCAGGGCGTTAGGGAAGAACAGCGCCGTCAGGCTCTTGCTGTGCACAGGGGAAAAAGCGGCGCCGCCGGCGCCGTGCGAAAGGCCGGGTGGGGCGTCGCGCCGCCAGTCGCGCACCCAGTGGATTTCGTCGGCCACTTCCAACAGGCCCATGGTTTCACGATCGCCGATCAGCAGACCGAAGACGCGCAGGCTCAGCCGTAGACGCGCCGCATCCAGCTGGTCAAGGGTGGCGCGGGTGCAGCCGAACTCGCCGTCGCTGACGATCAAGATGTCGGCACTGGCCCACTGCCGCTCCCGCACCCGAAGCAGCGCGCACTCGATGGGGGTCTGTACATCGGTGCCGCCATCGAAGCCCTGGCCGATGAGCTGCAGCAGTCGGGCAAAGCCATCGGGGCTGAAGTCGAGCGTCTGCTCGATGACCTCATCGGGCCCACCAAAGGCGATGACCAGACAGCGGCGCCGCTCCCGCTGCGCCACCCGTGCGGCTTCCAGCACCACCGCCTTGGCAATGGACTCGGGCGCACCCTGCATGGACCCCGAGGTGTCCAGGCAGATGATGAGGGGGCCTTGCTCCAGCGCTTCGGGCTCCGGTGGCTGCGGTCGTTGCTGCGGTGGTGCCTGCGGGTCGGGTCGCCAGTCGATGAGCATGGCCTGGGTGTCGTAGGTGAGTAGCCGTGCCTCCGCCTTTCGGGCGCGCCAGAGCTTGTGCAACACCGGGTGGCGCAGTTGCTGCAGCTCGCTGCCCAGCAGCCGCTCGATGCGGTCGCCCAGACGAATGCCGCGCAACTCACCGGGTGCGTCGGGCAGCACGGTCTCCATGGCCCGCACGCCCACCGGCGCCTGCAGGCCCTCGCACAGCGCTTGTGGTGCCGGTGGTGCCGCTGTCTGCACGCCGCGCCGTGTACGGCCGATGCGGCGCAGCAGTGCGGCCAGTTCGGGTCGCTGCGCCATCAGTTCGGAAAGTCGTCGGGCCTCTTGCCACTCGCGGCTGCGCAGATGACCCTTGAGCGCGTCCCAGCGCAGGTGCTCGCCGTCGCCCAGTCCTTGCAACAGGGCCTGGGCCTCTTCCCAGTCCGCGCGCTCAAGGACCCACTCGGCGCGGAAAGCCTGTGCCATGCGCACGATCGCTGCCGCGCGCGGTTCCGATTCGTGTCGGTCGATCAGACGGTCGGCATGCCACAGCGCGGTGCGCAGCAGCTGCAGTGTGGTCGATGGGCTTTGGCGGGTCAGGGCCGTGAGCTTCAGCTCGGCCATCACATTGCGCAGAGCCGCGGTGACCTCGGTATCGCTGAAGTCGGCATGCACCGGGGGCATCTGCCCGGCCACCAGCGCCTCATGCCAGTGCCGGATGTGGTCCAGCCTTGGCTGCAGACGCCCGCTGCTGCACACCAGGCCCGGCAACCACAGCTCACGTGGCAGGGCATCCAGTGCGGCGCTGGGCTCCATCACACGGGATGTGTCAGGGAAATCGGCGCGGGAACGTCTGCCAGCGACTCGTCCACGGGTAGGGCGGCGAAGCCGGCCTCAGCCGCTTGCAGCCGATGCGACAGGTCCGACAGGAGGGCGATGCGAAGGCGCAGTGGCTCCAGGCTCTGCTCGGCCAGGGACGGCGGCAGCCACAGGCGATTGCAAAGGCGGGCCGTCCAGGCATTGAACGCCTGGCGGGTCTGCGCCAAAGCCGCTTGCACGGTCAGCCGCACCTCCCGAACCTGGGCCGCGCGCGCCCGGATGTGCAGTGGGCTCCAGCGCTTGCGCAGGCGCTCTTCCAGTCGGGCCGAGTACAGGCGCAGCATCTCACCAGAGGCGCCGGGGTTGTCGGTGCCGCCCACGCTGCGGGCCAGGGCCATCTTGCCGGCGGCCTCGGCGCCTTCTTCGGCCTGAGCGCGCGACTCGATCTCCAATTGCTTTTCGAAGGCCTCGGTGCTGCGTTGCCAACCGGGCGAATCGGCCGCACCGATTTCCAGCACGGTGTCCTGCCACCAGCGCAGGATGGCCGGCACCTGGGCGATGTCAGCCGGCACCACATAGGCCACCAGCCAAAGGTCCTCGGGTTCGACCGATCGCCTGCCCTCGGCTGCGGCCGCCACGCAAAGCAATCGAGCCAGTTGTCGCCAGCGGCGGTCGGATACGCCGGGCCCCGGATGGGCGCCGGCCTGCGTGCGCAGGAACTGCCGCAGCGTGCGCAGGGCCACCAAGGTGTCGGGCGCCAGATCGACCGCATCGGCAGCCATGGCCATCGCGTGTCGCTCGGCCTCGCCCAGGGGCGTGGCCGCCGGCTCGTTGTCGGGTGCAACCGGCTGCGCCGACAGCAGTTGTTCAAACGCCCCGTCGCTGACGGGTTGCACCGGAATGCGGATCAGAAAGCGATCGAAGAAGGCGTGCAGGGCCTCGTCAGCTGGGGTTTCGTTGCTGGCGGCCACCACCGAAACCAGGGGCACGCGCAGGCGCTGGGTGCCGTTGTCGAACACGCGCTCATTGAGCAGGCTCAGCAGGGCGTTGAGGATCGCCGAGTTCGCCTTGAACACCTCGTCGAGGAAGGCCACCTGCGCGGTGGGCAGGTAGCCATCGACCAGACGCTCGTAGCGGTCGTCCTCCAGCGCCTTGAGCGACAGCGGCCCGAAGAGCTCCTCCGGGGTGGAAAAGCGCGTGAGCAACCTTTCGAAACAGGCCGGGCCCAGCCCGTCGCAGGAGGGCGCGATCTCGGCATGAAGCCGACGCGCCAGTTCGCTCTTGGCGGTGCCCGGTGGGCCGATCAGCAGCACATGCTCGGCGGCCACGGCAGCCAGCAGCATCAGACGCGCGGCCGTGTCGCGTTCAAGCAGTCCGTCCTCAAGCCGGCGCACCACCGCTTGCAGGGCTGCGGGGTCATTGCAGGGGATCCGCTCCATCGATGTCACGCCACCAGCTCCACCTGATCGCGCGTCCGCTGCACCACGCCATCGTCCACCAGGCTTTGCAGGATCTTGCGGGCCATCGGCAGCGGTTCATCCTGCAGCAGCCGCTGAACGGCCGTCCGGTGGGCCATGGGGCTGTCGGCCATCCATGCGCACACGGCTTGCTCGGGGCGGCTTCGGTGCTCCATCAGGTGGAACACCATCAGCACCCGCAGCGCATGGCGCGCGTGCAGGGCAGGCTGCGCCTGCAGCTTGCGCAAGCGGTGGCGGCTGATGGCAAGGGCATCGTTCACTTCGTCGAAGGGTTCGCCGTGGCCAGGGATCACGATGGCCGGTTTCAGCGCCTCGATGCGGTCCAGCGTCTGCAGCGCCGGCGTGAAGCCGTCCTCACCGTCAAGCTCGGGAAACGTGACCGCCACCTTGTTCCGCCAGAGCGCGTCGCCCGAAATGAGGACGCGCTGCCGGGGCTCGAAAAGCACCACGGCATCGGGATCGTGCCCGCCCATGGCGTGTACCTGCCAGGCATGGCCACCGAGTTCGATCGCTTGGCCGTCCACCAGGGCATGGTCGACCCGGAAGGGGTGACAGCGTTGTCCGGTCAGGCGGTAGGTGAGCCGCTCCTGGTCCCAGGCCTTGACCTTGGGGAAGGCCGCCTGCGGGACCCAGGTCAGGGCATCCGGGAAGCGCTCCTGCAGGGCCTGGTTGCCGCCGCAGTGGTCCGAATGCAGGTGGGTGTTGAGAATGCGCGTGAGTGGGGCGTGCCCGCGCGCGAGGTCGACCAAGGCCAGCGTTTGGGGCGCGTGGCTGACATACCCAGTGTCCACGACCGACACGCCGTCAGCGTCACGAAACACGATCTGGTTGGACGACAGCCAGTCGCGCTGCAGCACCTGCAGGTGCAGGGCATCGAAGACGGGGGCGAACGACGTGGCCATTCGCCCATTTTGGCCTCAATGGTCGCTGCGCAGCTCCCGGCGCAGGATCTTGCCTACATTGCTCTTGGGCAGGTCGTCGCGGAACTCGATGATCTTGGGTCGCTTGTAGGCGGTGAAGTTGTCGCGGCAGTAGCCGGCAATGTCGTCTTCGGAGATCGTCGCCCCGTCCTTTTTCACGACGAAAAGCTTGACCGCCTCGCCCGAGCGCTCGTCGGGGATGCCTACGGCCGCACACTCCAGCACACCCGGGTGCAGGCTCACCACCTGTTCGATCTCGGTGGGGTAAACGTTGAAGCCCGACACGAGGATCATGTCCTTCTTGCGGTCGACGATGCGCACATAGCCGCGCTCGTCCATGATGCCCACATCGCCACTCTTGAAGTAGCCATCGGGCGTCATCACCTTGGCCGTTTCGTCGGGGCGGTTCCAATAACCGGCCATCACCTGCGGGCCCTTGATGCAGATCTCGCCGGGTTGGCCCAGCGGCACGTCGCGCCCGTCGTCGTCGCGGATCGCGATTTCCGTGCTGGGGATCGGCAGGCCGATCGTGCCGCTGAACTCCTTGAGGTCCAGCCGGTTGGATGTGGCCACTGGCGAGGTTTCACTCAAGCCATAGCCTTCCACCACCGGGCAGCCGGTGATGCGCATCCACTTTTCTGCCGTGGCCTGTTGCACCGCCATCCCGCCGCCGTTGCTCACCTTCAGGCCGGACCAATCCAGCTTGGCGAATTCAGGCTCGTTGGCCAGCGCGTTGAACAGCGTGTTCACGGCCGGGAACATGTTCACCTTCACGCTGCGCAGCGTGTTGATGAAGCCCGGAATGTCGCGCGGGTTGGGGATCAGCAGGTTCTGCGAGCCCAAGCGCGCGCCCATGAGGTAGCAGATGGTCAGCGCGAAGATGTGATACAGCGGAAGGGCGCATACGATCAGCAACTGCTTGTCGCCGATTTCGTCGAGCTTGGGTTTGAACCAGGCTTCGGTCTGCAGCACGTTGGCCACCACATTGCGGTGCAGCAGCGTGGCCCCTTTGGAGATCCCGGTGGTCCCGCCGGTGTACTGCAAGAAGGCCACATCATCCGGTGAGATCGCGGGCCGCTGCAGCGCCCTGCCGCGCCCCAGCTCGATCGCCTGGCGCCAACGGGTCACGGTGCGGCCCCGGTCCAAGGGAAGCCGGTATTCGGGCACCATCTTGCGCAGGTGGCGCACCGCGAAGTTCACGAAGCGGCCTTTCCACCAGCCGATCAGGTCTCCCAGACCGGTCACCACCACATGCTGCACATCGGTCTTGTCGATGGCTTCTTCCAGCGTGCCGGCGAAGTTTTCCAGAACGATGATGGCTTTGGCTCCGGAATCCTTGAGCTGGTGCTCCAGCTCGCGCGCGGTGTACAGCGGGTTCACATTCACCACCGCATAGCCCGCCCGAAGGACGCCGGCGATGGCCACCATGTACTGCGGCACATTGGGCATCATGATGGCCACGCGCTCGCCCTGCTGGAGACCCGTGGACTGGAGCCAGGAGCCCAGGGCCTGCGACAGCTGGTCGATCTGTCCGAAGCTCAGGGTGCGCTCCAGGCAGCGCGCCGCGGTCCGGTGGGCGTGGCGGCGCATCGAATCTTCCAGAATGTCCACCAGGGTCAGGTCGCCTGGAATGTCCACCGTGGCGCCCACGCCGGGCGGGTAGTGCTCCAGCCAGGGCTGGGGGATGTCGGCAGGGTTGGCCGATGGCGCGCTGGCGGCCACCCGGGGCAAGTCGATCACGTTCACGAGTACTCCGAAACGATTGATGGGGCCGCGGCGGCGCCCACGTTCCGCGCGATGGTGGCGCGGGGCCGGCGGTCGTGCCAGCGGGGTTCCCCCAGGGGACTCCAAGCGGCCGCAGTGTAGGCCCGCTCGGGCCGCACAAGCCCTTGCCACAAGCGGGGTCTTGAGGGCCTGCTTTGGTTAGGATCGCGGCCTCAGCTCGGAGAACCCCATGACCACCCTCGGCACCCCTCTATCGCCTTCCGCCACCCGCGTGATGCTGCTGGGTGCCGGTGAACTGGGCAAGGAGGTGCTGCTGGCCCTGCAGCGACTGGGGGTGGAAACGATTGCGGTGGACCGGTATGAAAACGCGCCGGGCCATCAGGTGGCGCACCACGCCCACACCATCACGATGAGCGACGCGCAGCAACTGCGCGCCTTGATCGAGCGCGAAAGGCCGCTGATGGTGGTGCCCGAGATCGAGGCCATCGCCACCGCCGAACTGCAGGCCCTGGAAGCCGAAGGCGTCGTGAAGGTCGTGCCCACGGCCCGAGCGGCGCGCCTGACCATGGACCGCGAAGGCATCCGGCGCCTGGCCGCCGAGACCCTGGGCCTGGCCACCAGCCCCTACCGCTTCTGCGATTCGCTGGAGGAACTGCAGGCGGCCATCGACGGCAGCGACGGTTCGGTCCCCATCGGCTACCCCTGCATCGTCAAGCCGGTGATGAGCTCATCGGGCAAGGGACAGAGCAAAATTGACACGTCTGCCGATGTGAAGTCGGCCTGGGACTATGCGATGGCCGGCGGCCGCGTGGCCAAGGGCCGGGTGATCGTCGAGGGCTTCATCGACTTCGACTACGAGATCACCTTGCTCACCGTGCGCGCGCGCGGTGCGGACGGGGCCATCCACACCCACTTCTGCGAACCCATCGGCCACAAGCAGGTCAGCGGCGACTATGTGGAAAGCTGGCAGCCTCAGCGCATGACACCGCTGGCCTTGCAGCGTGCGCAGGCGATTGCCAAGGCGGTGACGGACGACCTGGGCCGCGGCCTTCAAGGCCAACCCGACGGTTGCGGGCTTTACGGGGTGGAGTTGTTCATCAAGGGCGACGAGGTGTGGTTCAGCGAGGTCAGCCCGCGCCCGCACGACACCGGCCTGGTGACGCTGTGCACCCAGTGGCAAAGCGAGTTCGAATTGCACGCCCGCGCCATCCTGGGGCTGCCGGTGGACACCTCCCTGCGCAACCCGGGCGCCAGCGCCGTCATCTATGGGGGCGTGGATGCACAGGGCATCGTGTTCGACGGTGTGGACCAGGCCCTGGCCGTCGAAGGCACGGACCTGCGGCTGTTCGGCAAGCCCGAGAGCTTCGTCAAGCGACGGATGGGCGTGGCGCTGGCGCGTGCGGTGGATACCGATGCCGCACGGGCCAATGCAAAGCTGGCGGCTTCACACGTCAAGCCGAGAGCCTGATCGCCCCTACTGAAACGCCACCTCGGCAAATGAGCGCAGCTTGCGCGAGTGCAGCTGCCCCATGCCGGCGCGGCGCAGCAATTCGATGGCACGAATGCCGATGCGCAGGTGCTGGTCCACACGCTCGCGGTAGAAGGTGTTGGCCATGCCCGGCAGCTTGATCTCGCCGTGCAGGGGCTTGTCGCTCACGCACAGCAACGTGCCGTAGGGCACGCGAAAACGGAAGCCGTTGGCCGCAATCGTGGCGCTTTCCATATCCAGGGCCACCGCGCGGCTTTGGCTGAAGCGCCGGGCCGGCGTGCTGTGGGGGCCGCGGAAGGGGAGTAGCTCCCAGTTGCGGTTGTCGGTGGACGCCACGGTGCCGGTGCGCAGCACCCGCTTGAGTTCATAGCCGCTCAACTGCGTCACCTCGGCCACCGCGGTTTCCAAGGCCACCTGCACCTCGGCCAGGGCGGGGATGGGTACCCACAGGGGCAGTTCTTCATCGAGCACATGGTCTTCACGCACATAGCCATGGGCCAGCACATAGTCGCCCAGCTGCTGCGTGTTGCGCAGGCCGGCGCAGTGCCCCAGCATCAGCCACACATGCGGGCGCAGCACCGCGATGTGGTCACTGATGTTCTTGGCATTGGCCGGCCCCACGCCGATGTTGACCATGGTGATGCCCGAATGCCCCGCGCGCACCAGGTGGTAGGCCGGCATCTGCGGCAAGCGCGGCGGCGCCGCGCCGCGTTCATCTCCCGGCTGCACAGGCAGGCCGTTGCGGCGCGTCACCACATTGCCCGGCTCGATGAAGGCCTCGTACTCGGAAGAGGGGTCGGCCATCATCGCGTGGCCCAGCCGCACGAATTCGTCGATGTAGAACTGGTAGTTGGTGAACAGCACATAGTTCTGGAAGTGCTCGGGCACCGTGCCGGTGTAGTGGCGCAGGCGGTGCAGGGAATAGTCCATGCGTGGCGCGGTGAACAGCGACAGCGGTTCCGGCTCCCCGGGTGCCGGGTCGTGCGAGCCGTTGGCGATGCTGTCGTCCATCGCGTTCAGGTCCGGCAGATCGAACAGGTCGCGCAGCAGCAGACGCCGCTCGGGGCTCAGTGAGCCTTCCAGATGCTCGTTCTCACCCAGCGCGAAATGCACCGGGATGGGCGTCTTGCTCACACCCACTTCCAAGCCGCCCACCAGGTGCGCGCCGTGGTTCTTCAGCAGCAGCTCGAACTGCGTGCGGTAGTAGGTGGCGAACAGGTCAGGCCGAGTGAGCGTGGTCTCATACAAGCCGGGGCCTGCCACGAAGCCGTAGGCCAGTCGGGAATCGGCCCGTGCCACGCTGTCGGTGCGCACACGCAGTCGCGGGTAGCAGGCCCGCACGCGGGCAGCGGGCGTCTCACCGGCCACGAAGCGGCGCAGCTGATCACGCAGGTGTTCGACCGCCGAGTCGTAGATGGCCCGTGCGTGGGCCAGGGCGGCCTCGGGGTCGGTGAAGGTTTGGGGGGCTGAGAAGGGCAGTTGGGCGTCCATGTCCCATTCTGCCCGCCTGGATCAACTTACCGGGGACGGGCTTACACCGAAGAGCGCAGCCTTGACCGGCTCTGCCGGTGCCTACACCCGCTCGAACAGCGCCGCGATACCTTGTCCGCCACCAATGCACATCGTCACCAGGGCGCGCTTGCCGCCGGTTCGGTGCAGCTCGTAGATGGCCTTGGTGGTGATGATGGCGCCCGTGGCCCCGATCGGGTGGCCCAAGGAAATGCCCGAGCCGTTGGGGTTGGTCTTGGCGGGGTCCAAGCCGAGTTCCTTCACCACGGCGCAGGCCTGGGCGGCAAAGGCTTCGTTGCTCTCGACCACGTCCAGGTCACCCACCTTCCAACCGGCGCGATCCAGCACGCGGCGCGTGGCCGGCACCGGGCCGATGCCCATGATGGTGGGCTCCACGCCCGCATGCGAGTAGGCCACCAGGCGCGCCAAGGGCTTCAGGCCATGGGTCTTCACCGCCGCCTCGCTGGCCAGCACCACCGCACCCGCGCCGTCGTTGATGCCCGAGGCATTGCCGGCGGTCACCAGGCCTTCTTTCTTGAAGGCCGGCTTCATGCCCGCCAGGGTGTCCACGGTGGTGGAGGCCTTCACATGCTCGTCGGTATCGAAGCGCACTTCACCTTTGCGGCTTTGCGTCACGACCGGCACGATCTGGTCCTTGAAGTACCCGGCTGCGATGGCGGCGGCGGCACGGCGGTGACTTTCGGCGGCCAGCTCATCCATCTGCTGGCGCGTGATGCCGAACTGCGCGGCCACGTTTTCAGCGGTGATGCCCATGTGGATCTTGTGGAAGGGATCGTGCAGGGCGCCGGTCATGAAGTCCTGGATTTGCGCGTCGCCCATGCGGGTGCCCCAACGGGCGCCGGGCAGCAGGTACGCACCTCGGCTCATGTTTTCGGCACCAGCGCCCACGGCGATGTCGCAGTCGCCCAGCAGGATGGCCTGCGAGGCCGACACGATGGCCTGAAGGCCCGAGCCACACAAGCGGTTCACGTTGAAGGCGGGGGTTTCCTTGGGCAGGCCGGCGTTCATCGCGGCCACGCGGCTGAGGTAGGCGTCGCGCGGCTCGGTGGGCACCACGGTACCCATGGCCAAGTGGCCGACGGCATCCAGCGGCGCGCCACTGCGGGCCAGTGCCTCCTTCACGGCGATCGTGGCCAGGTCGGCCAGGGCCAAGTCCTTGAGGCTGCCGCCGAAGGTGCCGATGGCGGTGCGGGCGGCGGCGACGACATAAACGTTGGGCTGGCTCATCGGGTTCTCCTCGTGGTCTTCCATCAATCGGTTCGTGTCGGCGTGGGGCCTACATGCTGCGGCGGTACTGGCCGCCGACCTCGAACAGCGTGGCGGTGATCTGGCCCAGCGAGCACACCCGGACCGCGTCCATCAGGACCTCGAAGACGTTCGTGTTGTCCATCACGGCCTGGCGCAGACGCTGCAGCATGGGACCCGCCTGGGCTGCATGCCGGCTGTGGAAGTCGTGCAGGCGCTGCAGTTGCGACTCCTTTTCCTCGACCGTGGAGCGGGCCAGCTCGATGTGCTCGGGCACCGGATCGCCATGCGGGTTGCGGAAGGTGTTCACGCCGATGATGGGGTGTTCGCCGGTGTGCTTGAGCATCTCGTAGTGCATGCTCTCTTCCTGGATCTTGCTGCGCTGGTAGCCGGTTTCCATGGCCCCCAGCACGCCGCCGCGCTCGGCGATCTTCTCGAACTCGGCCAGCACCGCTTCTTCCACCAGCTCGGTGAGCTCGTCCATGATGAAGGCGCCCTGGTTCGGGTTCTCGTTCTTGGCCAAGCCCCATTCGCGGTTGATGATCAGCTGAATGGCCATGGCGCGGCGCACGCTTTCTTCCGTGGGCGTGGTGATCGCCTCGTCGTAGGCGTTGGTGTGCAGGCTGTTGCAGTTGTCGTAAATGGCGATCAGCGCCTGCAGCGTGGTGCGGATGTCGTTGAAGGCGATTTCCTGCGCATGCAGGGAGCGGCCGCTGGTCTGGATGTGGTACTTGAGCTTCTGTGAGCGCTCATTGGCGCCGTAGCGGTCGCGCATGGCCGTGGCCCAGATGCGCCGCGCCACGCGGCCCAGTACCGTGTACTCAGGGTCCATGCCGTTGCTGAAGAAGAAGGAGAGGTTCGGCGCGAAATCGTCGATGTGCATGCCGCGCGCCAAATACGCCTCCACGAAGGTGAAGCCATTGCTCAGCGTGAAGGCCAGCTGCGAAATGGGGTTCGCACCCGCTTCGGCGATGTGATAACCGCTGATCGACACCGAATAGAAGTTGCGCACATCGTGGTGCACGAAGTACTCGGCGATGTCGCCCATCACCTTGAGCGAGAACTCGGTACTGAAGATGCAGGTGTTCTGCCCCTGGTCCTCTTTCAGGATATCGGCCTGCACCGTGCCCCGCACATTGGCCAGGGTCCAGGCGCGGATCTTCTGCGCCTCGTCGGCCGTCGGATCCCGCCCGTTGTCGGTTTTGAACTTCTCCAGGTTCTGGTCGATGGCGGTGTTCATGAACATGGCCAGAATCGACGGCGCTGGACCATTGATGGTCATGCTCACTGAGGTAGACGGATTCGTCAGGTCAAAGCCGCCGTACAGCACCTTCATGTCCTCGAGCGTGGCGATGGACACACCCGAGTTGCCCACCTTGCCGTAGATGTCGGGGCGCCGGTCTGGGTCATGGCCATAGAGCGTGACCGAATCGAAGGCGGTGGACAGCCGCTTGGCCGGCATGCCCTCGCTGACCACCTTGAAGCGGCGGTTGGTGCGAAACGCGTCGCCTTCACCGGCAAACATGCGGGTCGGGTCTTCGCCCTCGCGCTTGAAGGCGAAGGTGCCGGCGGTGTAGGGGAAGGAGCCCGGCACGTTTTCCAACATCAGCCACTTCAGGATTTCACCGTGGTCCTCATAGGACGGCAGGGCCACCTTGCGGATCTTGTTGCCCGACAGCGTGGTGTGGGTCAGCGCGGTGCGGATCTCCTTGTCGCGGATCTTCACCACGTATTCGTCACCGGCATAGGCTCTTTGCATGTCGGGCCACATGGCCAGCAACTTGCGCGCGTCGGCGCCGAGTTGGGCTTCGCGCTTGGTGGCCAGATCAATGGCCGCCTCGGCCGCGCGGGGCTTGTCGGGCTTGTCCACACTGAGCATGCGTGCGGCCTCGCGCAGCTGCTGCACCTCACGGGCCAGCGTCACCTGCTGCGCCACGCGCTTCTTGTAGCCGCGCACCGTGTCGGCGATGTCGGCCAGGTAGCGCACACGCGCCGGCGGCACGATGGGCGTTTGCTGGGTGCTGTGGCGCGTATTCACCAAGGGCAGGCGACCTTCACGCAGCGGCAGGCCCAAGGCCTGCAGGCGCGGCTTCAGGCCTTGGTACAGCGCGGTCACGCCGTCGTCATTGAAGCGGCTGGCCATGGTGCCGTACACCGGCATGTCCTCGGTCTTGACCGTCCAGGCTTCGCGGTTGCGCTGCACCTGTTTGGCCACGTCGCGCAGAGCGTCCAGTGAGCCCTTGCGGTCGAACTTGTTGATGGCCACGAACTCGGCGAAGTCCAGCATGTCGATCTTCTCGAGCTGGCTGGCCGCGCCGAATTCGGGGGTCATCACGTACATCGGCACGTCCACATGCGGCACGATGGCCGCATCACCCTGGCCGATACCTGAGGTTTCCACGATCACCAGATCGAAACCCGCGGCGCGGCAGGCGGCCACCACATCCGGCAGGGCCTGGGAGATCTCACTGCCGGCTTCGCGGGTGGCCAGGGAGCGCATGAAGACGCGGTGCCCGCCGCCAGCGGCGCCGGCCGAGGAGGCCGACCACTCACCGATGGCATTCATGCGGATGCGGTCGCCCAGCAGAGCCCCGCCACTCTTGCGGCGGGAAGGGTCGATGGAGATCACCGCGATGCGCAGTGCATCGTGTTGGTCCAGCCGGATGCGGCGGATCAATTCGTCGGTGAGTGAGGACTTGCCTGCGCCGCCGGTCCCGGTAATGCCCAGCACGGGAGCCTTGTGGACCGCCGCGGCCCCGCGCACGGCGTTCAGCAGCTTCGGATCGGCCTTGCCGTTTTCCAGGGCGGTGATGAGTTGAGCCAGTGCTCGCCAGGCGGCTTCGCCGTGACCCTGAACCGCCGCGATGCTGGTCGGTGCGTGCGCCGAAAGATCCCGGTCGCAGCGCATCATCATTTCGCCGATCATGCCCTGCAGCCCCATGCGCTGGCCGTCCTCGGGGCTGTAGATGCGCACGCCGTGTGCGTTGAGATCGCGGATTTCGGCCGGCACGATCACGCCGCCGCCGCCGCCGAAGACCTGGATGTGCTCACCGCCCCGTGCGCGCAGCAGGTCCACCATGTACTTGAAGTACTCGACGTGACCGCCCTGGTAGGAGCTCACCGCAATCCCCTGCACGTCTTCCTGCAGTGCGGCGGTGACCACTTCGTTCACCGATCGGTTGTGGCCCAGGTGGATGACCTCTGCGCCCATGCCCTGCAGGATGCGGCGCATGATGTTGATGGCCGCGTCGTGCCCGTCGAATAGGCTCGCGGCCGTGACGAAGCGCACCTTGTGCGTAGGGCGGTAGTTGGCCAATGCCTTGAAGTCGGCGGACAGGTCGGTCATGAACACCTCGGCAACAGCATTTCAATTGAATTGACGTTAACGTAAACGTCAATCTGCAATCATGCCACCGAATTCTTGCTTGCGGCGGACGGCCCGGGAAGGGCCCGCACCGTGCCCTGCAGCTCTGATACCCTGCGGCCCGTGAGTTTTCTGGCCATCGACATCGGCAACACCAGGCTGAAGTGGGCGCTGTACGAATCGGCGGCGCCCGGGGCGGTGCCGCGCCTGCACGGGGCGGTGTTCCTGGAGAACATCGACGCACTGGCCGAAGGCGACTGGCGCGCCATTGCCGCGCCGAGGGCCAT
>Ga0082207_1000993_pt1 | contig 14341 bp, 7 predicted proteins | sample LakMenEpi10Aug09_FD_71540 | JGI IMG/M metagenome (GOLD analysis project Ga0082207, IMG submission 71540) | reverse complement strand
TTCGCGGATGCCACCGTGGCCTCCACTCACTGCATGTCCGCTGCGCTTCGCCATCGTGGCTACGCTTGCTCCCATAGCCCGGCTCTCGGGGCACGGGCAGCCCCTCGCTGCATCCGTTTCGGAGTAGCACAGGTTTTCAACCTGTGCCCGTCCGTTCCACATGGCCCGGCGTCTGCGGTCCGTGGCACTCGTGCCTCATCACAGCTTTAATCCCCAGATTGGCCCTGTGGTGCGGTTTCTCTGAATCGGCCGGAGCCGCTCGAGCATGGCGGCCTGCGGCGGAACCGTTACGGGCGTGAAGGTGCCACCGTGGGCCGTGGCGATGGCGACGAGATTCCGATCGAACTCCTGCTGCTTGAGCAGCTTGTTGGGATCGATCTGCCCCGTCCGCCGGTCCAACACCCCCTGCTGCATGCCGAAGGTGTGGACCACGGCACCGCCGAAATCGGCACGGGTGACCCGATCGATGACGCTCCCGGCATGCTCGCCGTCCGATAGGAAGTACACCACATCGGCACCAACTTTTCCGGCAAGCCTCACGGCCTCGTCGATCCCTTGGCCCCCGCCACACATCTCCACCGTGGCCAGCCAGGCCCGAAGCCGCTGCTTGTTGTCGGGCGATGCCGGCTGGAGAGCGTCCACGCGCTCGGGATGAAACATCGGATAGGCCGCGTCACTGAAGAAGATGACGAAGAAGGACTGGTCGGGCCGGAGCGAATCGACCGCCCGGGCCACCTCGTCCAGAACCGTGTGGAAGCCGCCATCCCGGTAACTGTTGGAATTGTCGCAGATGAAGCAGACCGTCTGCCCCTGGCCTGGGCGGCCGAAGAAGGAGCCGGCCCCTGGTTGACCTCCCCCCGCCGGTCCGCCTCCGCGGCCCGATCCTGCGGCCTCGCCGCCGGCACCGCCCATGGCCGCCATCGCGTCGGCCGAGTCGAACGACACGGGCATCACCGCCGACGGGTCGGTGGCGAGGGCCGCCGTGTCAAACGCCACTTCGTCAATCGCGACGGCATCGGCTGCGAGGGCATTGAGTTCCGGGGGTTGGTCTGCGGCCTGTTCAACCTCTACCGGCGCCTCAGCGCTTGCTTCAAACTCGACTGGGGTCAGCTCGTCGACGAAGCTCTCCTCGGCGGCACCGAGCGTGAGCACGGGACGGTTTGGCTTGGCTTCGGCAGCGACGAAGATCAACGCCAGCAGGAGGATTGCCACGACGTTCACCCCGGCACTCACCAGGGCAGGCATGAACGGCCGGAACCGACGTCCGCCGTCCGGAGCGCTCGGAAGGCGGGCAGCCACCGCCGCCTTGGACGCTTGCGGCCGCTTGCGCTTCGGCCGCTCGGAGACCGGCTTGTGCTGGGCCACCTGAATCGCCTGCGGGGCCCTGACTCTGGTGCGAGTCGCGGTGGCCTTGGCACGCGGCTTGTGTTCGGCGGTCTCAGTGGCTGCGGACACGACCGCCGCAGCGGCGGCGAGATCGGCTGTCGATGTCCTGACATCGGCCAGACGGTCGGCGAGTTCCGGAGGAACCGGGGCGCCGCCTTCGCCCATGAGTCCGGCTAGTTCTGCGGCCCGGTCCGAAATTCGCCGTCCAAGGTCCGCCAGTTCGCCCAGCACCGAAGCCAACCGTGAGTCATCGCGAGACATCGTTCCTTTCCTCGAGGCTCGCCCCGCCGGCGGCCTGGAGCGACCCGCGGCTGGTGGCGAACCCCACCGTATCAAGGGGCTCGTCCCTCCTCAAGCAACGGGCGCGCGGTACGCGTCTCGGCCGAACGGGGGCCCCGTGGCGGCAACTCGGTGCTGCCCGTACCCGGTCGCCGGCCGCTCAGCGAAGCCGCAGTGTCAGATCTTCGTCGCCGTTGAGCGGGAGCGTGACTCCATCGATCTGTCCGTTCGCTTCCGCTTCAACATGGATCCGCCCCTTGAAAGTTCTCACGGTGCATTGACCGACGGCGTCGGTCGTGACCGTCTCGTCGGTCGTCCACTCCCGCTCAAAAAGATCGAGCCATACCTGGCCGTTAGGCCTCACGTTCCAGTTGCGGTCCCAGAAGGCAGCCCGTGGCTTCCAGTGCGATCCCTCCCAGAAGCCCCAGCAGATCACCCCCGTGATCGCCGGATGGCTGAAGACAGTCGTGAGGAAGTCGCGGGTGTAGGCGACCTGGAGTTCGCGGTCGGCGGTATCGATGTCGAACTCCGTGATCTGGATCGGCAGTTCGAGCGCGGCGAAGCGGTCGAGCTTGGCAAGAACGGCCTCGGGGCCGGGCGGGTTGCCCCCGAAGTGCGCCTGCTCCCCGATGCCTCCAATCGGGGCAGTGGCACGTTTCAGTTGGGAAAGGATCGTAAACAGCGTTTCGCTTGGGCTGCCGGGGCCATCTCCTTGGAACATCACGTAGTCGTTGTAGAAGAGCCTCGTGCCTGGTGTTTCGCGGGAAGCGATCTTGAACCACTCCGCCATCGCAGACCGTCCAAGGATGTCGGTCGCGTCGGTGTGAGCGTAGTTCTCGTTCACCACGTCCCACTCGTCGAGGAGGCCCGCGAGCGCCCGCGCTTGCCCCTCGACCCGCTCTTCGATCGCCCTGCGAAGCGCCAGCGGATCGTTCGCCAGCGACTGAATCCGGGCTGGCATGCGGCCCCACGACGGCCAGACCATCACGTGGCCGCGGGGTGAGAGGCCGTGGTCGCGAAGCCAGCGGATCGTCTCCAACACCCGTTCCCGGTGGACGTCGCCGCCCTGCTCCCAGGGGTCCCACTTCAGGTCGTCTTCGAAAACGGCCTTGGTGAAGTGTCGCTCAAGGGTTTCGCGGTATCGGGCGTCGTCGGGTGTGGTGCCGAGAATCCTTGGAGCCTTGATGCAGGTGCCCAGTGCGAAGGCATGTCGCTCGAGTCTGACGTGGACGCGGGCGTTCGGCACCGGGCGGGCGTCGGCATCCACCACGGTCACCGAAACATCGGCCTTGCGGATGCGGTCGATCCTTTCGCGGGCCGCCGCCCGCCAGGCCGCGTCGGCCTCAAATCCCGGATATCGACGGATGGTCTTGGGAAATGTGGCCGGATCGACGTCGGGACCATGGTTGACGAGGGCGAGATTCGCGATCTCTACGGTCTGCGGTGCGAATCCGAACCTCAGGGCGACCTGGGCCTCCCCCGCGGCGACCTCCTTGTCGGCCCGGAAAGGAACCGAGACGTCGGCCCATTCGCCAGTGAACGAGTGGGAGCATTCCATCAGCTTGCGATGCTCGCCACCGGACTCTTCGACGACCGCGTCGACCTGGGCCTCGCCCGTTTCGTGGCTACTCGCGATCCTGCGGGCCGAGTACGTGAGTTGCATCGTGTCGCCCGCCCTGATCCCGCCCACAGTCCTCGTGGGAAGCGAGATGTTCCAGGGGTAGGGTGGCTTTCGCGACGTCGTCACCCGAAACGTCAGGTGATGCCGGTCGTCATCCGCGACCGTCTCGATCCGGCCGGCGCTCGACTCGGCACCCGCGAGACCAGTGGGCGGCGTTCGGGCGAGCAGCGCCACCGGCGCCGCTGAGGACGCTGCCGCTGCTGCCCACACGAGCAGGATTGCCCAGAAAGCTCGAATCCGTTCCATGCCAAGGAAGGCTAGCCGCCCATCGACGGATCTGTCATCGCACGAACGTGCGACGTCGCGGTGGATTCCAGACCTCAAGCGGTGATCTTGCACTGACGGGGAGACAACGCCACCTCACTAGCGGCAAGCCGCATACTCATGTGACACAGCGAGGCTTCGCGGAGCCGCCGGGAGGCGACTTATGGAGGCTATGCTGACCCCGCAACCGCACGGGTTCCGTCGTGGAGTGCAGGGAAAGGCCCGCATGCCGCTCATCGCGTCTGTCTTCGACTTTGCTCTCACCACGACCGATCTTGTCGTGATGGCGATCTACCTCGCCGCCACGATTGCCTTCGGCATCTCGAAGTCGCGGCGGAGTGGCGCGGAAGACTACTTCCTCGGCGGCCGTGGCATGACGTGGCCGGTGATCGGCCTCTCGATGCTGGCGATGTGCGTGTCGAGTTCGTCGCTCGTCGGCTGGGCCGGCGACGCGTATTCCACCGGCATCTCCGTCTTCAACTACGGTATCTCGGGCGCGATTATCGTCCTCGTCTTCTTCCTCTGGTTTTTCCTGCCCTTCTACCTGCGGAGCGGCGTCTACACGATGCCGGAGTTTCTGGAGGGCCGCTACGACGCCCGCAGCCGCTGGTACTTTTCCTTCATCACCGTCGTCGGCTACACGTTCCTCGACTCCGCCGTCACGCTCTACGCCGGAGCGCGGATGATGCAGGCTGTGTTTCCCAACATGCCGCTGGAGTGGCTGATCGGGGGCCTGGCCCTGGTCTCGGCGTCGTACACGATCGTCGGCGGGCTCTCTGCCGTGATGTGGGTTGATCTCGTGCAGTCGGTAATGCTGCTGGTTGGCTCAACGATCCTCACCTGGATCGCCTTCGCGAAGGCGGGCGGCTGGAACGCCGTGATGGCCAGTGTGCCCCCGGAAAACCTTAGCCTGATCCGCCCGGCCACCGATCCCTCGGTGCCCTGGCCGACCCTGATCATCACGCTGCCGCTGCTCGGCTTCTACTTCTGGTGTACGAGCCAGGCCATGGTGCAGCGAACGCTCTCGGCCAGGAGCGTCAATGAAGCCCGCTGGGGCAATCTCTTCGCGGGCTTGCTCAACTTCGCAGTGTTCTTCGTGATGGTGCTGCCGGGCGTGGCGGGCCGCGTGCTCTATCCGGGCCTCGAGAGGGGCGACCTGATCTACCCGAAGCTCGTCTTCGAGCTGATGCCGCCGGGGATCAAGGGCGTGGTCGTGGTCGGCTTCGTGGCGGCGATGATTTCCACGCTCTCCTCGATCCTCAACTCCGCCGCCACGCTCGTGACCATGGACTTCGTGCGGAAGTTCCGACCCGACCTCACGAGCCGCGGACAGGTGATCGCCGGCAACGTGGCCGGCTTCGTGATCGCGATCATCGCGGCCCTTTGGGCGCCGGAGGTCCAGAAGTTCGAGTCGGTCGTGAAGTACTTCCAGCAGTTTCTCGGCTACCTGGCCCCGCCGATCGTAGCCGTGTTTCTCTTTGGCCTGTTCTGGCCGCGGGCCACCGGCTCCGGCGCGTTTGCGGCGCTGATCGCCGGTCTCGCGATGGCCGGCTGGATGATCGGCAGCGGCGGCAGGCTCCCGCCGTTCACCGACTGGCACCCATTTCTCTACGTGCCGCCGGTGGTCTTCCTCGCGGCGTCGGCAGTGCTCGTCGCCGTCAGCCTGGCGACGCCCGCTCCTGATCCGCAGCGGATCGGCCGCTTTCTCTGGACCCGCGACATCCTCCGCGACGAGTCGGCCGACCTCGCGGCGCTCCCCTGGTGGCAGAACTACCGCACGCTTTCAATCCTTCTGCTTGCCTTCACCGCCGTCTTCGTCTGGGTCTGGCGATAGGCTCCGCGCACCCTGTATCCATGAAACTCACAAAATACCCCGGCAACCCGATCCTGAAGCCCCACCCATCGCACCCGTGGGAGAACCTCGTCGTCTGCAATCCGGGCGCGTGGTACGAAGACGGCCTGTTCACGATGCTCTACCGCGCCGCCGGCGACGACGACGATCACGTGATCCGCTTCGGCCTGGCTGAGAGCCGCGACGGCTTCCACTTCGAGCGGGTTCAGGCCGAGCCGATCCTCTCGCCGAGTGACGACGGCCCCGATGCCGGCTGCATCGAGGACCCGCGGATCGTGAAGCTCGACGGCCACTACTACGTGACCTATGCCTACCGAGCCTTCAAGCCGAAGCAGTACTGGAAGCGACCGAATAATGCCGCCTACACGCCGGACGACGCCACGCTGCCGCCACTCTTCGGCCACAACATGACGGCCTCGGGACTGCTCGTGACCGACGACTTCCGTTCGTATCGCCGGCTCGGCCGGATCACGCGGGCCGACGTGGACGACCGTGACGTGATCCTGTTTCCGGAGCGGATCGGCGGCCGCTACTGGATACTCAACCGCCCGATGCAGTGGGTGGGGCCGAAATACGGCACCGACCATCCGGGTATCTGGATCGCCGACTCCGAAAGCCTCCTCGACTGGCCCGCGAGCACGCTGCTTGCGAAGGCGATCTACCCGTGGGAGCGAAAGATCGGTGGCTCCACGCCACCGCTGAAGAGCGACCGCGGCTGGCTCGTCATCTACCACGGCGTCGACGACAAGGGCGTCTACCGCGTGGGCGCGCTCTTGCTCGACCTCGCCAACCCGCGAACGGTGCTGGCCCGGCTTCCCGAGCCAATCCTCGAGCCCGAAGCCGACTTCGAATGGAACGGCCTCTATCCCCACGGCGTCGTCTTCCCGACGGCCAACGTCATCAAGGACGGCACGCTGTTCGTTTACTACGGCTGCGCCGACCAGACGATCGGCGTGGCCACCTGCGACTTTGCCGCGCTGGTAAATCACGTGGCGCAGCACCCCGTCTGACAAACACGACCCACCCGGAGCCTCGCCGTGCCCGAATCAAACGTTCCATCTGTCCAAGCCGAAGGCCGTAAGGCCTCGGGCGCGCCTCGCCGGGCTCCGCATCAACTCATTCTCGCCCCACGCCTCATGGCGCTCGGCTTGTGCGCGATGCTCGTTCTGTGCTGCACCTCGGCCCGTGCCGCCGAGCCCGAGCGGATCTCGCTCACCGTCGGCACGCGTTCCCTGAGCGAGGTGCCGTGGAAGGGCTTTGGCGTGCAGTGGAGCCCGTATCCCTGGTTCGAACTGACCGACGCCGACTGGACGCGGGTCGAGGAGCGACTGGCCTACATGAAGCCGCCGATTGCGCGGGTGATGACCCGGGCCTACAAGTACTGCGAGGGCTACGACGCTGCCGGAAAGCCGATCTATGCCTGGGGCAACGCCCGCATGAAGCGGATGGAGCGGCTGCTCGACTTCTGCGAGAAGCACGGCGTGGAGGTGATCCTCGGCGAGTGGGACGATCCGGCGTCGCCCGAAGACCGCCAGGACCCGACGGCGGACAAACTCAAGCCCTACGGCATCGAGGAGACCGACCCCCGCTGGGCGGTGCTCATCTGCGACATGCTCGAGCACTTCCTCGACGAGAAGAACTACAGCTGCATCAAGTGGTTCAACCTGATCAACGAGCCCAACGGCGGCTGGTCGGCCTGCGCCGACTTCGCCAAGTGGAAGAAGGGCATCGAGAACCTGCACGCCGAAATGGTGAAGCGCGGCCTGGACAAGCGGGTAGGGATCATCGGCCCCGATGCCAACGCCCAGAAGGACTACTGGTGGCTCGATCTCAACGTGCTGCAACTCGCTAAACAGACCGCGATGTACGACCTCCACGAATATGCGAAGAAGGAGGACGTGGAGTCGGGGCACCTAGAGCGGGTGTTCGCCCTGAAGCGAGACTACGCCAACCGCTACGATCCAGCCGGCCGCAAGAAGCCATTCGTGATGGGCGAGATCGGTTTGGTCAGCGGGCTCGGCAAGGACGGCAAGCCGGTGCAGCCGAAGGGGGGCCGCGACAGCCAACCATTTATCTACGACTTTGAGTACGGCGTGTGGATGGCCGACTACAACGCCCAGGTGGCCCGAGCCGGCATGGACGGCACGTGCGCCTGGGCGGTGGACGACGCGATGCACATCCAGAAGAACCCCGACTCCACCTGGCCGAAGCTCGACAACGTCGAACTGAAAAAGTGGGGCTTCTGGAACAGCATGGCGGAGGAGATTGGTCATCCCGAAGACGCGGCGATCCGGCCGTGGTTCTACACCTGGGCGGTGATGTCGCGTGCCTATCCGGCGGGCTGCCGCATGCTGGAGATTCCCGGCTGCCTGCCCAAGGGCGTCCGCCCGCTCGCGGCCCGCTGGGAGCACCACGGCACGAAGCACTTCTCGCTGACGGTGATCAACGATTCCGACACGGCCCGCGACGTGATGATCGCCGTTCCGGAGGCTGCGTGGCCGTCAACGGTGCACCGGTTTCATTACTTTAAGGATGATCGCCCCGCCGACGCCGATGGCTTTCCCGTCGTCAAGCAGATCGACAGCGGCGTCGATCTCTCGAAGGGCGTGGCCGTGTCGCTGCCCTCGCGGGGCGTGGTGGTTCTGACGACGATCCCGATCAGCCGCCAATGAGACCCCCCTAAAGGATTGGGTGGGTGGGGGTTCGATCAGGCGCTGACGTTGGTGCGCACGACGGGCCTTGCTTCGGACTGGGTTCGATGCTCGATCAGAAGTCTCGGGAGCTCGTTCTCCAGGTGCATGTCGCACGAACGTGCGACATGCACCCGCTCATCCAGAGTCGTAGGGTATCACCCGGGTGGTGGTGTAAAGAAATCCTTGGCGGCACGGTGGGCTTCGTCGAGAGCCTTGCGTGTGTCGTTCGGGGGAGGCCTGAACGTAGGGGGGTATCGTGTCGCAATCGAGATATGCACAGGTTCTGGCGAGACGCTGCCTCGTTGTGATGATTCTGGCAGGTGGATTGCCGCATGTTTTCGCGCAATCGACGTGGGTGGCGGCGACTGCCACGGGCAACACAACCCTTTCCCAAACCTGGAACACCGGCGCTAACTGGAATCCAGCGTCGGTGCCAAATGCAGCGGGGGCGACGGTGATCTTTTCAGGAACGTGGAATCAGGGCACGAACAATGTCAGTTTACTGGGTTCTTCAACGACGACGATCGGTTCGATCACCATGACGAACACCGGCACCGGCAGCACGGCAACGACCGGGAAGTTCAATCTCAACGCGACATCCGGTTCGGCGACACTCAAGCTTGACTCCGGGGCGGCTTCACAGCCGGTCGTCAACTACACCACGGGCGGTCAGTTCGATAACTTTCTGAACGTGGTGCTTGCCGGCACGCAAGGATACGAAAAGACTGGATCCGGCGTTGTTCAAGTGAGTGGTTACAACAACAGCTACACGGGGACGACGAAGATCACCAGCGGAGGCGTGCGTTTTCTCCGCAACGCGAACCTGGGCGATCCAGCCGCCGCCGGGCCGATCCAACTCAACGGCGGCACGCTGTACCTGAGATCAGACGCCGGAGGTGTCGCGCTGGATGACCGCGCGGCCTTTGGAAACTCGCCGGGCGCCAACAAGCGTAACGTGTCGGTCACCGCGGGAACCCAAGCAACTCCGACGGCTCTGAATCTCGAAATCACCGCGGGCGGCACGACCGTTCTTGAGATCACTGGCAATCTGACCTCGTCCACGAGCACGGCCTGGTTTCGAAAAACCGGCGGCGGCACGCTGAATCTCAAGGGTTCGGCCAACAACATGCTCGGGCCCACGCAGTTGGACTCCGGCACGACGAACATGAGCGGCACTCTCGATACATTTTCAGGGGTTTCAATCGCGGTGACCAACGCCGCGTCGACATCGACCGCTCCGACGCCGGTGTTGAACTGGACCGGGCTCGGGACGGTGGCGAGCGGTAACGCGAGCCTGGTCGTGAATGACGCCGGCACGAATGCCACGCCGTCCATCAATATCAACTCAGGCACGCTGACTATCGGAAACGGGGTCGCGACCGGCGGGTTTTACGTAGGAGGGAAAGGTAGCGGGACGGCGACAGTCAACGGCGGAGTGCTCAACGTCACGGCCAACAAGACCGTCAGCCTGGGTGCTTTCTTGCAGTACGGGAACGGCAATGGTGCCGGTACGCTGAACATCACGAGCGGCACGATGCAAGCCAACGGGGCGGGAAGTTTCTATGTGGGGTATGCCCAGACCAACACCACGGCGAGCGGTACGTTTGCTGGTTCGGGAACGGTGAATCTCTCAGGGGGCGTGCTCGAAACCAGCCGCTCGATCGTCACGGCGTCAAGTTCGCTGGCGACGGGGACCGGCACGTTCAACTTCAACGGCGGTACCTTGCGTGTTGGCGGCGGGAACAACAACCTCCTTGAAGTCACTGCTGCAAACGTGCTCAACGGTGGTGCCGTGATCGACACCAACACGTTCGACGCCACGATCGCACAAAGGCTGCTGAACGGCGGCGCCGGCGGGCTGACGAAACAGGGCGGCGGCCTGCTCACGCTGTCGGCATCCAACTCCTACATCGGGGCGACGGTCGTAAGCGGTGGCACGCTCAGGGCGGGCAATGTCTCGGCCTTTGGGTCAGCGGCCGTCACCATCGCGAGCGGCGCCACGCTCGACCTCAACTCGCTCGCCGTGGCCAACGCGATCACCAACAACGGCGGCACGCTCTCCAATGCGAGTTCCTACGCGGGCACCCAGTCGCTGGCGGGGTCGGCGACCTACGGCGCCCTGGCGGGAACGCTTTCCGTCGTGAGCGGCGGTGCCGCCACGCTCGGGGGCGCCGTGACGGGCACGGTGTCGCTTGCTGCCGGTGGTTCGGCCACGCTTGCTGCTGGAGGATCACTGGCGCAGTCGAGCCTCGCCAATAACGGCACGTTCACCGTGAACCGCAGTGACAATCTTTCGCTTGGCACCGTGTTCTCCGGCAGTGGCGGCCTCACGAAACTTGGCTCGGGCACCCTCACGCTCACCGGTTCCAGCACCTCTTCCGGACCGACCACCGTGTCGGCCGGGAAACTCACCGTCAATGGCGTGCTCGGCTCCGGCGCGCTGTCGGTTGCGGCCGCCGCATGGCTCGCGGGCACCGGCACGATCGGCGGGCCAGTAGTCGTGCAGGGCACGCTCGGCCCGGGCAATAGCGCAGGATTGCTCGCGGTGCAGTCGCTCGACCTGCAATCGACAAGCACCACGCTCATGGAAATCAACAGCATCGTCAGGGGGACGGGGTACGACGCGGTCGACGTCTCCGACGCTTCGGGGGTGACCTACGGCGGTGGGCTCGAACTGTCGTTCGCCTCCCTGTTTCCCGACAACACTTCGTTCGATCTCTTCAACTTCAGCGGCTCGCCCGCGGGCACGTTCGCGACGGTCACGGCAAGCGGCTCCTACGGCCCGCTCACGTTCGTCAAGAACGCCGGCGTCTGGACCGCCCAGTCGGGGAGCCAGACGATCTCGTTCACGGAGTCGAGTGGCAACGTCCTCGTCGTCCCAGAGCCGGCGGCTGCCTCACTCGGGGGGGTGGCGGCGGTCAGCTTCTGCGTCTGGGCCGTGCGCCGGCGATTTTTGGCGGATCGCGCCATCGCATAAATGTGGGACAGTTTTTGGCCGGGGCGGCTTCTAGGCTTATCTTGTGGGCAGAGAGAAGCCCGGGGCCGCATCGTGGATTGGATTCCATTCAGGGGGACGGAGATGTTGCTGTCACTTCGGTTGAGTTTGCATGAGCCGTGGTCCGCGCAGGCACGGCGGGCACTGGTGGTGCTGGCCGCCCTGGCTGCGTATCAGCCGGCTGTTTCCGCGAGAGCCCAGTCCACCTGGCTGCCGACTTCGGGGACCGTGCCTTGGACGACGGGCACGGCGTGGAGCGGTGGGCTGATTCCGAATGCGAGCGGCGCGTTGGCCGTGTTTCCGACGGCGGCGGTCGGTGCCAGCGTGCTCAGCAGCACGGTGACGACAGGCACTGTCAGTTTCACTGCGGCATCGGGCAATCTCGTGCTGTCCGGAAGCAATGGCGTCACCAACGACGTGATCACGCTTGCCACCGCATCCGGGTCGCCGACGGTCAACGTCAACGGAAGCGGGCAGCTCTATTGGTACACCGACCTCGCCGGCACGCAGGGCTACACCAAGACCGGGCCCGGCACGCTGATCTTCCGATACAACTCAGACAACCTCACCTACACGGGCACGATCACGCTCGGCGGCGGTAACGTTCAGATCAACCAGGACGGCAGCCTCGGCAACGTCAACAACCCGATCCTCGTTTCGGCCAACTCTGCCCTGCAGAGCATCAGCGGCAATCAGCTGGGCACGATCACGCTGCCGTCCACCCGCACGATCACGATCAACAACGGCATCACGTTCACGCTGCAGAACAGCGGAACCGGCAACTCCACGGCCGTCAACGGGCCGATCACCGGCGCCGGCAATCTCACGCTGGTCAGCAACTCGTTCAGCCTCAATGGGGCGAACACCTACGCCGGCAATACCATCATCCGCAGCGCGACGGTCACGCTCGGCTCATCGAGCCCACTTTCAACGGGTGCGCTCACGCTCCAATCGGCAGGCAACGCGGCAACCCAACTGGCAACCCTTGTGGACCTCGGCGGGCAATCGCAGTCGGTATCGTCGCTGACGATGACCCTCGGCGGCACGGCCCAGGTCACCAACACCTTTCGCAACGGGGCCCTCACCGTCGCTGGCGGAAACCTGGCAGTGAACTCGGGTGCAGCTGGTGCAGGGTCGGGCACCACCGCGCTTGATTTCCGAGGTCTGTCGTCGTTCGTCTACTCCAACGCCAGTGGCACGTTCGGGATCGGCACCACGGGCACGTTAGCCAGCGGCACGTTCGCCACGATCGTCAATACGGCCACAGCCAATACGATCACCGCCGCCCATGTGCAGATCGGCAACTCCGCGAATGGCCCAGGCGTAAGCCAGTCGACGCTCGGACTCGGGCAGACCAACACCTACAACACCGGCACGCTCACCGTCGGTGCCTATCGCGGCAACGGCACGGTCGCGTACCAGTCCGGCGTGACTGGGGGCAGTCTGGTGCTCCGCGGCACGGCCGGAGGCAGCAGTCGCATCGACAATGTTTACGTCGGCTACAAGGCCGGCGGAGATAACTTCGGCAACGGGGTGCTCGACACGGCGGTCGGGTCGATCGATGTCCGCGCCAACAACTTCGCCATCGGAACCTACATCGTCAACGCGAGCAACTCCCAGACGGGCACCTTCACCATGGCCTCCGGTACCGTCGACACCACGACGCTCTCGCTTGGCCTCGTGAGCGTGTCGTCGGGCTCGACGGGCACGCCGACGATCACGAGTGTGCTCAACCAGAACGGCGGCCTCGTGAAGGCGTCCACGGTGGTATTCGGATCCAACGGTGCCACGCTCGGCACCAACTCCCCCACCTTCGCCTCCACCTACAACCTCTCCAGCGGAACGCTGGCTGCGGCGGCGATCGGCGTCGGCACGGGCACGTTTAACGCGGCTTCAAATCGGCGGATTGTCTGGACGGGAGGCGTCATTCAAAACTATGACTCCGTCACCGATTTGGCGATCACGGGCACAAGTGGTGCAGGCGGGTCGTTGACGCTGGCGCTCTCTGGGGCCGGGCCGCGGACCTTCGCCCCCTCGGTCGGCCGTCGGATCACCGTCGGCAGCAGCACGGTGATCTCGGGGACCGGCGGATTCATCGTGGACGGTCCGGGCACTGTCGTGCTCACCGGTTCGACGGCCTATTCGGGCGCCACCGCCGTCAACAGCGGCTCACTGCTCGTCGATACATTCCTGCCGAGCACCTCGGGAGTGACGGTGGCGGCCGGCGCGACGCTTGGCGGCTCGGGCACGATTTCCAGTGCGGTGTCGATGGCTGGCACGCTGGAGCCGGGGGCTGTCGGTGGCTTTGGCACGTTGACACTCGGGTCGCTCAGTCTGGCAGGCTCAGCCAGTACGCTGCTGGCGATTGGCGGTACCAATCGCGGTGCTTCCTACGACGCGATCGACGTGAGCCAGGCGTCGGCCCTGACGTACGGCGGCGGCCTGTCGCTGTCGTTTGCCGACGTGTTCGCCGACAACACCTCGTTCGGCCTATTCGGCATCAATGGAACGCCGTCCGGTTCGTATGCGAGCGTGACGGCGAGCGGCTCGTACGGCCTCCTCACCTTCACCAACGCCGGAGGCGTATGGAGCGCCAGCGCCAGCAACGGCCAGACGCTCACATTTGCGGAATCGACCGGCATGCTGTCGATCGTTCCGGAGCCGACGCTCGTCCTGAGCGGAGTGATGACGGCCGGCCTCGCCGCCCTCGTCATGGCCCGTCGGCGGGCAAGCCATTGAGCCGGCCGGATGTCAGTGAGTTCGTTTGCGAGAGGAATCGTCTCATGAACCGCAACCGTTCTGCCTTCACCCTCGTCGAGTTGCTCGTGGTGATCGCCATCATCGCCACACTGATCGGCCTGCTGCTGCCGGCCGTTCAGTCGGCGCGCGAGGCCGCCCGACGGACGCAGTGCCTGAACAACCTGCGGCAGATTGGAATCGGCGGGCACACCTATGCGAGTGCCAAGCGGTATCTCGTGCCGGCATACCTGGGCAACAACGATTACATCAACCAGCAGGGTGGCCGTAATTCGTGGCCCACCTGGGCCGCGCTCCTGCTCCCGTTCATCGAAGAGAAGAACGTCGCGGACCTCTGGGATCTCACTCGGCTGTCGGCTGCCCAAACGCCCGCTGCCTACCAGACGCGGATCAACACCTATCTCTGCGCCTCGCGCCCGGCAGCCGTCTTGAGC
>Ga0082207_1000989_pt1 | contig 14379 bp, 12 predicted proteins | sample LakMenEpi10Aug09_FD_71540 | JGI IMG/M metagenome (GOLD analysis project Ga0082207, IMG submission 71540) | reverse complement strand
GCACCGGTCTTGAAAACCGGAGTAGTCGTAAGGCTACCGGGGGTTCGAATCCCTCCCCATCCGTTTGGAGTTCTAACAATAGCTGACGATAACCGCTGTTTCGCCTTGTGTTTTCCTTGGTAAAGTCGCTCTTTGCGTGCTGCGTGCGTGCTCCTTTCGGAGTCGAATTTACCACACGTTTTGAGGCCTTCTGCGTCGGATTTATCACACGCGTTTCGCCCGTGCTTGCTATCGCCTTTTTGCTTAGTGGTTCCCCACTCGGAGCAATTTCTTTTGCTGCCTTATTTTGAAAAGCAGTTTTCGCTCTAAACAGAATAGAGTTTCCAAGGCAATGCACTCATTGGAACCCTCGACATGAAACGTGCCAGAACGGGTCGACCAAAGTAAGTCGGCGCTCCACGAGAGTCCTGCCCCACTAAGACGACGGGAATTCCATCTCGATCTTTCCTGTAACGTCCTAAAACGTCCTAAGCTGACCTGTGCGGAAGCACGTGACTTGCTAAAAATATTTGGCATTCGGCAGTCGAACATCCTCTGTATGCACAATATATTGTGCTCGCAGGGTGGCCACCCCTCTTTTTTGAGATATAATGCCAAAGGATTTGTGTATGAACCCTACTGCGTGCCTAACAGCTTGCAACTTGATCCAAGTCAAAGAAAGGAGCAAGGGAAATGACTAAGCCAACAAACACAACACGAGTTAAGTCCGTTGCAGCCATTGGAGCAGTGATCCGTAAGCAGCGAGAATCGCTGAAAATGTCCGGCAAACAGCTTGCGGATGCCGTTGGAGTCAGTAGGAACACAATAGTCAACTATGAAGCCGGAAAGACGGAGCCAACATCTGGCGATCTCGTGCGGTTAGCGGATGCGTTAGGGTGTAGGATTGAAGATTTACTTGGCATAGGTCCCGTTGATAGTCCACCAAAATTTGCGTTCCGAGCGCACGCTGCTCTTCGGAAGGATGCTTCCGTTATTGTCTTTGCACGAAAATTTCTGCGTGCATATTCGGAAATCGAGGAACTTACCGAAGCTGTGTTGTGCGATCGGCTGAAACCTTACGTCTGTGCTACGAGCGAAAAATTAAACGACCGTGAGCTTGAAGGCATGGCATATGACTTGCGACAAGCATGTGGATTGCATGACTGTGGCCCTGAGAACATCGCTAGTGTCCTTGAAGGACTGGGGGTACGTTGTCATTTTTTTGATTTCGATGCGCCGGGGATGGATGGGATAAGCGCCTTACAGGGCGATCTTCGGTTAACAATGCTAAAAAACAGCAAGAAGAACGCTGAACGAATTATTTTTAGTGGTGCGCACGAGCTTGGACACTTGGTGTTGCACCCATTCTTATTTACAGCGTCGGATACAGACACCGATACAGATCGAGATTATGAAAAAGAAGCCAACACTTTTGCTGGTTATTTCTTAGTTCCAAGTAACGAACTGCTGAGAGTGTGGCGGGAAGAACGACTTGAGCGACTTCCGCCATTCCATGCTCTTCTGATGTTGAAACGAGTGTTTCATGTCAGTTATTGGTGCCTGTTTTACCGGCTAAAAGATTTGGGCCTTATTGACTTTGAGTATCCTCATTTCATAGCACATACTAAAAAATCGATGGGCATCGTTGGTAAAGCGAGAATAGAAGACCTCGAACCAGAACCACTGGAAAGTAACGCAATCTATAAAACAACCCGATTTGAACGACTTATTCGCTCTGCCTTTATTCAAGAATTGATTGGCATCTCGAAAGTCGCTGAAATGATGCAGATTTCCGTTGAATATGCGGCAGAATTAACTTCGGATTGGCTAACACCAAAAGGCGCTCAACGTTGTTGATTGGATACAATGATGTATTGGTGGAACCAAGCAATATTCGACACATGCTCTGTGATCACTCTGGACAAAATCCGTGAAATCGATCCGGAAATCGGTAATTGTTTTCCGAAAACAATCAGGGTGATCGAAGCAACTTTTGCTATAGATCAACTACGAGACGATACTGTTGAAAGGATGCGTCGAGTAGTTACTGTTTGTGATATTCCATCTAGCGAAGATCTTTCAGCGATTTACAAGAAACATTCCCTTTCCAAATCGCTTTCGGATGTTGACAAACTCTTGTTCGCAACGGCTGTCCATCATGGTCTTGCCGTTGTCACTGCTGACCGGCAACTTGGAAAAGCGATTGAAGCCCAATCATTAGAAGTTACTGATATGGCAACTGTATTGAGAGAGCTTGTTACGAAAAAAAGAATATCCAAATCAGCTTGTGAAACCCTCCTTGTTGAGTTGGCAAATAGGAGGGATTTGATTCTTGGCACAACGAAGCCTAGCTGGAACAAATTGAGAAGTCATAGATTTCCAAACCGATAGAGCTAATGTTCAAGGGTAGCTCAAAAGCTGGATCGCCGAAATTGCGAAAGTTCCTAATTGAAAGCTGCTTGATGTACATTATGAGAACGGCATTTGTGATTCAGCATAAGTGGTATCGAAGGAAAACACGTGCGTCTGGCGAAGCTTGGTTGATTTTGCAGAAAGAGGTCAATTGAGATGGCAAAAAGAACTTTACAGCAACTTATAAATCGGGACGAACCGGCCATCACATTGATTCAGGATTGGATTGGGGCCGCCGAAAACCAATGCGATGTTTTGCCACCCTCGAATGAAAACGAAGAAGTACTTCTTGAAATCCAGGTGACAACTCGCTCCCCTCTCGGAGCATTGGCCTATGAAACGGGAGGCGTGATGATCGACCACGGTTGGTTGCGTTTCCTCGGTTCAGGTCATCCGAAGTTAAGGCGTACACTTTCTGACTGGAATCGAGGTCGAAACAGTGGTTTATGTCTCGTTGCAGATGATGCAGTTGGTGGTTTTTTCGCCATCAATGGTGGCACACTTGGAGAGGACATAGGCAACATCTACTACTGGCCTCCAGACCGACTTGAATGGGAACCATTGGACTTTGGCTTTACGGATTTTTTTTGCTGGTCACTTACTTCGGAACTGGCAGGCTTCTACGATGGACTTCGTTGGCCTAATTGGAAGCTCGATATTCAAGACTTGCATGGCGATCAGTGTTTTTGCTTCTTTCCTTTTCTTTGGACGAAGGAAGGTTCCGTTACCGGAAGCCTTCGCAGGGCAATTCCGGTTGCGGAAACCTTTGATTTGAAAGTGGATATCATTCAGCAGTTACAGCAAGGTGAAAAATAGCATTGTGTTCGACATCGCCTACACCTTTCATGATTGGTTCTATAGTCCTAGATGAGACGTTTCGGATTACAACTGTATTGCCTAGCCGGGCGGGCCGTCAGCCGAGGCGAACTCAAAATCCATCAGATTTTTTCCGGTAATTTCACGGTAGGTTGGACGGTAATTCCGTTTTTTCGTGAATCCCTCCCCATCCGTTTGGAGTTCTAACAACAACTGGCGAAAACCTCTGTTTCGCCTTGCGTTTTCCTTGGTAAAGTCGCTCTTTGCGTGCTGCGTCGGGCACTTCTCTCTTGGTTCCCCCTTTGCTGTTCGCCAAAGATCGATGTGTACTTGGTCAATGCCGTCAAAAACTCGCCACCGTCAGGCGGCTTGATGTCGTATGACCCTTGGCGCTGACATCGCCCCTCCGGGGCCGGCGCATGTGCGGGAGGGGCGTCGCTTGCTACCGATATTCTGGCCCGCTGGGCCACAAACCGTCGCAGTTAATCAGCGCGCTAATAAACCTAATCAATCCCCGTAAGCCTGAGCTCAAATAATTCCTTATTAGGCCGCTGGCTTCGTCAGCGAAAATTCCCAGCCAAGACAGATTATGATGGGACAATCGCCTGTAGTTATGCTGCTGACTTTGGTGAAGTAAGTTACCATGAAGACTCGTGAAAGTGGAATGCCCCCTGAAGAGATGTGGCAGAGTTTCTTTGACCCAAATGGGGTCTTAACGAAGCTCGGACTAGACTCGAATTGCAGGGATGTTTTGGAGTTCGGCTGCGGTTAGCCATCGGTCGAGGTCAATACGCGAGCAGGTGTGAACAAGTCGGGAAACCATCCGATGACATAAGTGTTTCGGCCATCGATGACCGTCACTTGCGATTGCACCGCTTGCCTAGCGATTTGACCATAGCACTCCGGTGCGAGCCTGATCGTATGACTCCCGGCAGGCAACTCGATGCGTAGCACTTGGATGTTCTTCGGTAGCAATCCCCAGCATCGCGTATCGGCATTCTCGAGGGCTTCCCAAGCCACTCCCGCAGCATCGAAACCAAGGGACGCTATATTGTTGGCCGATGTTTGCTGCTTGACGGCGGCAACCGTCGCTTTCTTGATCACACGTCGTGCGACAGCTCTGGCTATAAGCTCATCGCGGGCGGCTTGCGAGGTCTCCAATGCCAAGCGATCGATGTCGGCGATCGAGACGGTTGAACCCACATCTTGCCGATTGACGGCAACCTCGACCCGGTCGATGTTCGAATCCGGTACAACAACCTTTGGGATTGTAATCGGAGCAATCGTCGGCGGGAGTTTATAAGGTCCCACGGCAGAAACGATGCGATCGGCAATGTATAAAGCGTCGCTGGTGGGCTCCTCGACCGACTCGACCTTGTAAGGCCCACGTCCGACCATGGCAAAAACATAGACCACTCCACACCCGGGCTGCGAATGGACTCCATGGGTCACCCGCTCGATGTCCCAGCGAATCCTGTCGCAATTCGGAAGCAACTGGGCGACTTGATTGTAACTCCGCAGCGCATCGTCGTAGTCGATGTGCGTCTGTTCGCGAAGCAACCCACGCAAGTAGAAACCGATCGGCAAACCGGTGAACTTATTGGACTCGATATCCACCGGTTTCTCTCCCCAGAGACGCTGCATCACCGCATCGTGCTTGTCCTGGATTTGAAGCGTAAAGCTTTCGGCATCCACCCCATCGTGCATGAGACTCGCCAGGGCCATGTAGACTCTAATTAGAATCTTTTCATAGTCCTCGCCAGCATACGATCTGGCCGTATCGTCCGACCACATCGAGATGGTTTTTTCGCTGATCGATTCCTGCTCGAGATGATCGAATCGGTCGCGCACATCTTTTAGCCGTTTGAGCGACTCTTGGCTGCGGCCTTCGAGTAAATCGACCACAGCAAGATCCAGGTTGGTCACATCGCGGTCGTGCCGATGGCTCTTGTGAAGTTTTTCCAGTCGGTCTTTGCAAGCATCGAGTTGGCCTTCGTAGAAGAGTGATCGCGACAGCGAGATCCGCTTGGCATGCGTCGAGCAGCCAGTACCTGCCAAGAGGCAAACTAGGAGACCGAAGGCAGCACCGATTCTCTGCGGTGTCATTTCAGTGGATTGTAATTCCAGACGCCACCCAGAGGTGTTTTGTGGTAGCCTTTGCGGATTTCCGCCGATTCTTTAGAATATTCGCCAGAGTGTACGTTGGTCAGTTCGAGTGTCAGCAAATAGTCTCGCTGCTTCGAGGAGTTCCGCTCGGTGGTGCCGCTGGTGAGCTTGGCGTAGAGCAAGTAGTCGATCGGGGCACCTTGGCGTTGCAGGACCGAGGTGAAAAGTTGCATGTTGTCTGGCACCATTAGCGAGTCGGGTCGCAGACGGGTTTCATGCAAAGCTGCATCGACCATGCGGCGGCTGATGGGCCGAAAAACATCCGATTCAAGGATCTTGCTATCGATTTGTTCGTAGAGTTGGTCTTTGAAGTCCCCGATATCCTCGGACATTTTGTTTTCGACGCAGACAAAGCAGATGGTTTTCTTTTGCGGAGTTCCATCGGCTCCGACATAGCACTGCTCCTGTTGTTTAGTCAGGAGTTTTGCAACCGACTCGTCAACCAGTGGATGGAAAACTTCCGATCCGGCTTCATGGCTACCGACGAGATCTTTGTCGGTGGGTTTTAAAAGTTGGCCGTAGGAGTATCCACGGCATCCGCAAGCCAGGGGGCCAAGCGATATCAAGCCCAGGATCCATGTGCGGCGTTTCCAAATTTGGGTTGCCTCAGGGGAATCGATTGGCAAGTCGTTTGACGCTGGCATGCTTGAGGTGAACCTTGTCGATAGAACTAAGGAACGGACAGATAGGATTCTTCAAAAATGACGATTCCAGCACAATAGGAACTTTCTTTGGGTCCGATCTGTCCGATCCGTCGGAGTGCTAGCATTCAAGAGAGCTCTTTGTTCTAATAATCCCTCATCCTATCCTCGCATCCAATGAGCTAACCCAATGACCCTAACCCTCAAATGCCTTTTAATAACCTGCACGCTTGCACTCGGACTAAGCACTCTTGGGATCGCGCAAGACCCCCAAGCCGCAAAACCACCAGCCGCCAAACGTATTGTCTTCCTCGGTGATAGCATTACCCACGCGGGTCTCTACGTGGCGATCCTCGAATCGGCTCTGCGCGCCCAATACCCCAACGATCCGATCCCCGAATTGATCAATCTCGGACTTCCAAGCGAGACGGTAAGTGGACTGTCCGAACCAGGACACGCCGGGGGGGCTTTCCCCCGACCTAATCTGCACGAACGACTCGGGCGTATCCTCGCCGAGTCGAAACCGGATTTGGTCGTGGCTTGCTATGGCATGAACTGCGGTATGTACTATCCACTTAGCCAAGACCGATTCGATCAATTCAAATCAGGAATCGAACGTCTCCACAGCGATGTCGAAAAAACCGGAGCCAAAATCATCCACCTGACGCCCGCCTTCTTCGATGCCCTCCCGATCCGCGATCGTCTCTTGCCAGACGGCTTGGATGAATACCGCCAGCCCTACGCCAAGTACGATGATGTCCTCGAAGCCTACTCGAATTGGCTTTTGGAGCAACGCTCTCGCAACTGGACCGTCTTGGACGTCCACGGAGCGATGAAATCGGCCGTGATGAAGGCCCGGGAATCGAATCCAAACTTCACGTTGGCCTCCGATGGTGTGCATCCAAACGCCTCAGGCCAAGCGATCGTGGCTAAACCACTTGCCGAACATTGGGGCTTGTCCTTGGATGCTGACGGTCTTCCAAAACATCCTAAGAGTAAAGAACTTCTGGAACTTGTGGCCAACAAACAAAATAAACTCAAACTCGCTTGGCTTTCGATCACCAAGCACACCCGTCCTGGTATCCCCGAGGGCCAGAAGCTCGATCAAGTCACCCTCGAAAATAAACAGATCGATGAAAAGATCGCGCAGCTTCTCAAGCAGTGATTCACTGCCGAGGTGTCTTTGCTAAATAATCATCCAAGATGCGGCGGACTTTCGAGATCTCTGGGGCACTGGGCATCAATTGAGTCTGGCCCGATGCGGTTTTCGTAAAGGATCCATGCAATTGCCGACACGCAGTCGACCGCAAGATGACTTCTGCGTTGCCAGCATGAACTCCACCCGCAGGCAATATCTCCAATCGATTCGTGGCAACCGCTTGCCACTGACGAAGCGACTCGAGCGCATCGACAGCACGCAAAGCGGGGCCGCTGGTCAAAATACGGTCGTACCCAAGCTCGATCAATCGCTCGATTGCACTCGTCGGATCCAAAGCCGAATCAAATACCCGATGCACCACCAACTCCGATGCCAGCGAAACGTCTTTAACAACTCGATGCGCCCGAGATAGAAAATCCCAATCGAGCGATTGATCTTGATGACAAGCCCCAAGGGCAACTCCGTCGGCACCAAGCCTGATGGCCACAGCAGCTTGCTCAAGCATCCGATCAAGCTCCTCTTGGGTATAAGAAAAATCCCCATTGCGGCATCGGATCAATACAATGAGCGCCTCGGAGCACGATCGCCGGGCTTGTTGGATCAGCTCCGACGAGGGTGTCACCCCTCCGACACTCAGGTTCTCACTGAGCTCGATTCGCTGCGCACCAGCATCGATCGCAATACGCAGCGCCTCGATCGTATCGACGCAAACCTCTAACATTCTGGCGTAATCCTAAGTGCCTTGCTCAATGAGCATCTGGCTGTCGAGCTTTTCAATCGGAACTTTCTGCTCGGAACCATCTGGCCATAATACCTTCAACTCCTTGGGCTCGCGATTTCCCAGACCAAAGGTTGCCGTAAGCTCCGTCTGGGACAAATAGCTCCGCGTCGTGGAAATCGTTCGCATCATTTTTTCGTCGTTGCCAAAGTTGATAACAATCACGGCCCCAATCGCTCCGGTGTTTGCCTTATCCTTGAGCCGAACTCGGAGCCAATGATTGCCAAGCTTTTGATCATTTCTGATCAACCGAGCTTTGCCCCCATTTGCCACCATCAGGATATCCAAGTCGCCGTCAGAGTCGATGTCGGCTAGCGTTGCGCTGCGACCGACCATGGGCTTTTGGAAATCTGGGCCGGTCTTCTCGGCGCTGAGTGCAACAAACTGCGTTGGCTGTTTCTTGCCCGCATTCCAAAACAGTTGGCCAGCTTGCTCGTACTGTTGCGTCGGAAAGACTTTTTGAATCTCAGGTTCCAAATGCCCGTTCGAGCAGACAATATCCAAACGTCCGTCGAGATCCATATCCCCGAAAATCGTCCCGAACGTCAATTTGATCCGGGTCTGAGGCCCAAAACCCGTCGTGGGTGCCACATCGGTGAAACTAGCCTTTAAGCCATCGCTCAAATACAGACTCGATTGCTCGTTGGCAAAGTTCCCGATAACGATGCCGCAGCAATCGTCATTGCGAAAATTCCCACAATCGATCCCCATCGCCCCGGTGGCTTGCCCATCGCGAGTCAACGCCACCCCCATCGTCACACCTTGGTCTTCAAACGTTCCGTCTTTCTTGTTGACGAATAGATAGTTCTTCACGGTGTCATTCGCGACACACACATCCAACCAGCCGTCATGGTTGGCATCCACCAAGGCGATCCCAAGCGACTTGGCCTCGGGCACTCCGGTGGCCGGGTTGACCACATGCAATCCCGCTTCTTTGCCAACCTCTTTGAACTTGCCGCCACCTTCGTTGTGATAAAGATACATGTGCACGCCATCGAAATTGGTCGGCTGGCCATAGGATCGTTCGAGCCCTACGAGGGTCGAGGCAAGCGACAGATCGATCTCGCGACTCCAAGATACATAGTTGCCAACCATCAGATCGAGCTTGCCATCGCGGTCGTAATCAAACCACATGGCAGGACAACTCCACTGGCTTGCGACACCGCCGACTCCCGCCGCATCGGTGACTTCCGCAAATTTCCCTTGCTGGTTGTGAAACAGATGATTCTTACCAACGGCTGTGATGAAGATGTCTACCCAACCGTCATTGTCGTAATCCCCAAAGGCCGGTCCCATGCCATAAAAAGTCACGGCTAAACCAGCTTCCTGCGTGACATCCTTAAAGTTCCCCTTGCCATCGTTTTGATACAAGCACATCGTCGGCAAAGGCTTGCCCTCCTGAGGCTTGTTCCAAGGCCAATCGCATGAATTGACAAACAGGATGTCTTGGTCACCATCGTTGTCGTAGTCCAAAAAACCACTTCCGCCACCCATGGTTTCGGGCAAGAGTCTTTCGCCTTGCTTGCCGTCGTAATGAGTGAACCCTATTCCTGCCTGCTCGGTGATGTCCGTAAAAGGAATCTGAGGAACCTCGACCGTGGCAGCTTTTCGTTCCTGAGGCAGAGCTGTTTCAGTCTTCCTCTCGACAAACTGTTGCTTGGCCGGCCTGGTCATCGCATAGACGCCAGCACCTAGCAGCACCAAGCCTGCGATCAAGCCGAGCGATCGCCAAAACATTTTTCCAATCACCGAATCATCTTCGGCTTCATGGCTATCGACTTGGGATCGATTTGGCAACTCCGCTCGCCTGCGCTGAATGTCACGTTTCGAAGGTTGGTTTTTTGGAGAAGACATGCAAGTGGTTCGTCAGGAGTGGTTAGCGACAAGTGGATTGGACTGGAGACTTTAGGGGGCGATCGCAGCCGACTGCGAGGCGGCTTCAGGTGGAAGTCCTGGAGCCCCCGGACGCTGCATCGGATAGATCACCGTGGCTTCGGCAGCCCGATTCGCTGCGGGATACTTTTGGCGCGCTGGTCGTCGTGCAAGGTTGCTTGCGTTGTCGTCGGGCTTGTATCTTAAGTTGGCTTGCCTATGGAACTCGGCTTTGTCCTCGATCCCCAAACGTTCAAAGACGGTGACCAAGTTGGCGTGCGCCATAAGATTCTCGCTATCGATTTGCAGCACACGTTCGAACTCGCTGCGAGCTAGTTTCAGATACGTCTGCTTGCCGTCGTTGTCTTCGGCGCTTGCAGCAGCCAACGCCAAATCGAGATAAGCAGATCCTAGTTGGTTGCGAACGACATAATCGAGCGAGAAGTCGAACTGCCGCTTGTTGCGTTCCTCGGTCTGATCGTATAGGACGCTCTTGAAGTTTTCGACTGCCACATCGAACTGACCCTGCTGCCTGGCGATTTCACCCGAGAGCCAAGCCGATGTCCATACGGGCGGTTTGGGTTCCATCGCGACGGCACGTCCAAGAGCCTCGGTAGCTCCGTCAAGGTTGCCTTCGGCGAAGAAGACTCGAGCGATGTTGAGCGCACCGTCGTAGCGCCCAGCCTTCTCGACTTGTGCGAAAGCCTCGGATGCTTGTTTAAGCTGTGCGTTGCCTGTTAGTAGCAAACCGATGCCGTAGTCGTTCCAGCGTTGCCAAGTAGGCTCGATCGCCTTCTTGCTTTCACCTTGGGCCTCGACCCTAGTTCCATCGGCAAGCACCACCGGCAAGACGATCTTGTCCTCCGCGATGACTGTGATAGGGAGCGGATTGTAACCTACCGAGCGTTTGGCAAAGTCGCGATCGCCTGGCTGGAAAGCCTGGTCCATAAACTCGATGTAGCCTCGATCAAACTTGCGATAGTTGAGTTTCACGGTCACCTCGATAGCCGCGTCGATGTCTTTGGGAACATCCAGGCGATAGTGAACCGTTTGGCCCGCACCTGGGGGAATCTGATGATCGTACAACGCGATGAAAATGTCTTGCGCATTTCTTCTTGCAATGCGATCCCCATTTTTATCGATGACAAAGTTGTTGACGAAGTGAGACCACTCATCGACGGCACCATCCTTGGTTCGCCCTCCACTGATACCGATGACCCGATCCCCCGATTTGGCTTGGATCTCAAGCCACAGTTCGTTGGAATCCACGGTGCCTTGGGTCAGATGGTGGCCGACCTTCAAGGTTCGAATCACCGTCTCTAGAAGATAAGCCTCTCCGGCACTGAGGGCAGGAACCTCGGGTCTTAGTGGTGCGATCAATTCGCCTTCGAGAGTCCCCCCTTTTCGCAAACCGAAGATATCGACGCGTGCGCAATCTTTGAGGATCGACTGAGCCTGGCTGATGATCTCATCGTCCCCTCGCCAGAATGGCAAAGCGGTGTTCGCTCCAGGAAAATAGTGACTGTGCACGACGTTTTTACCCGTTTCGGGGTGGGGTTTGGATGCAAAGTCGTTGGACTCCTTGTAAGGCATGTGGCATCCATTGCAATTGGTTTGGGCTTTCTCGGGATAGTAAAAACTGCGAGCACCGTGCCCTGCAACACCGCTTAGCAAATAAGAGTCGTAATGGTTTTGGCCTCGAACCCACTCTTTGTACTTGGTGAGATTCCCCGGCAAGTGAACTTTGTGGCAGGTGCTGCAAAACTCAGCCGACTTGAGAGCCGGCTTGAGCATCTCGCTTTTGTGAAACGCTGGTTTGGCTTTGACCAAAAGCATATTGATTTGTTGCAGAACATAATTTTCGCTGTACGCGAACGGGTAGTGCTGAGGCTCCTCGATAATGTAGTCGGCATTCCCCCGCGTCGATTCGACTTCGGTGATCGCGTGGCAAACCGTACATGTAATACCCGCTTGGCTCGTCGGATCGTTGACATCGTCGTAGTGGGGATTGTCGAAGGCTCCCGAGAAAAACGGGACCGGGTCGTGGCAACCCGCGCAGAAACGGGCCGCATGGACGTTCCCATCTCGCTCCATGGATACTTTGCGAGTTTCTCGCACGGCATACAAGTAAGCTGGATTGTTGAAGGAGCTGAAATGATGCGAGCTATGAAACCAATCGTTGTAGACGTCCTGATGGCACTTCTTGCAGTACTCGTCGTTCATCAAAGCGCGTTGCGGAATAAAGTTACCGTCGCGGGTGCTGGCCAGAGAGTTTTCAAAGTACCTTTGTCCATCGGTCGGTGCTCGCTTGTTCCACTTGCGAGGATCCTGCGTCTGAGCAATGAGCATCGCTCCGACGGCCAAGGCCGTGGCGATGCCGACTCGCTGAGCGATCACCCAGCGAATGCGTGTACCGACCAAACGATGGAGCCAGTAGAGCCACATGGCTACAAGTGGCGTAATGATGTGCGCCCAATAGACCACACGTTTGCTGACGGGCCCTCGCATGAACTCGAACGTCCCGAACTTGATCAACAGCACCCCGCTGACCAACACGACGATTCCAGCGATCAAAAGTGCATAGCCGATGCGCACCGCTCTGCGGTTGCGTCGTTTGTAGGATGCTTTCCAGTGAAAGAATCCGAATGCCAAAAATGGCAAAATCAGCACCAGCCCCAAAATCAAATGGAGCAAGAACATGTAGTGATAGAAAAGGTCTTGGAAGGTGCGTTGGAAGTACCACTCCGAGAATGTCACACCCGATAGGTACAGACCGTTGGCCAAGAGGATCGAAAACAATCCCAAAACAATCAGCAGCAGCTTTCGCGTCCGAGCGGTGACGACTAACTTGGGCTTACTGCTCGAAGGCTTTAGCAAATGCGAGAGATCTTTATCAGGCGCTGGCGCAGGTTCGGTGGACATCGTAGATGCCTTAAATGAAGTGCAAGGACTAAAACACGAAGCAAATACACTTGGCCCGATGAGGCCTAGTTCGGTTTAGTTTGCGTCTTTAGGAGGAGGCTCGCAGACCTCAAGAGACCCGCGTGGGGCATATTGCGAAGAGGGGCGAGCATAGGAACCGCTCGAAGAGCCGCTCGACGAAAATCGTACGATCGAATTTGCAGCTTGCGTCACCATAGGACGATAAGCAGCCACGGGCAAAAGCGTGGGCTCCATCGAAGGCTTGCTGCTGCATGAGGGACCATTGCATGGTCGCACAGGCCGCTCTAGGGTAAAGCTCAGTGAGCCCCGCTCGTAGCGGACATACATGGCAAGTGTCAGTTGCCCAGCAGGTGCGGGCTTGGACTCGATGACCTGGGCAGGTGATCCACTGATGCTCGAACAACCTGCTTGCAGCTCGAGGCACGTCGAGACTACCGCGAGCCATCCTGCAAGCAGGGCAACGAACCATCGAGCCGACAGCGAAACAACATTTCGCGCCGGTGGGATGCTATCTGCGATGCTATTTGGGATTACTGCGGGAGGGAGAAACATTGCAAGGGTCTACGCCAGGCGGGGCCGGCAGGTTCGATCCTTAGGATTCAACGGCACCAAAGCGAACGATGGAAGCTTTGGCTCAATTTTCGGGCCGAGGGCCTGGAAATCCAAGTTAAACCGCCCTAATTTCCCGCAAATTAACCAGTTGCGGTTCGTGTCGAGGGAGAAAATCGGGGGAAATCGATGGTTTTTCGATCGGATCGTTCGTTATTCACCCGTTTGGGACTTGGGCGGCTCGGTGGCCGGTTCGACCTTGGTCGCAGGTTCCGGAGCCTGGGAAATCTTCGGAAGCGGCTTGGGCAAGACGCTCGATCCCATATCAACCAGATCGAATTCGGCCCGATCGACATCCCTTCGGAGCACCAGGTAGATGGCTGTCGAAGCGGTCCAAAAGAAGCTGAATCCAAAGGCTGTTACCAGCAGCGGTACGATCCCTTGGAAGCAACCGTCGAGCCATGAGCCCATGAACCCCAACGGATGCGATGAGCCTAACGAGAAGGCTTGGAAAATGAGGTTGTATCCTGTGTTTAAGACGATCGATACGATCGAGCCACCGAAGTGCCCGAGCCACTCGGCAACGATGACCGCTAGGAATAGCGTCGTTGGTCGCTGGAAGACGTAGGCCGAAGCTCGGGACATACCGTCGAAGGCGTCGGCTTGCTTTTCAGTCACGATCGAAACCGTCGAGAGTGAAAAACCAAGCAAGGGGATCGCCACGACCCAGCCAACCCCAAGGGCCATGAGGGCAACGGGCAGCATCAAGGCCAACGATACGGATTGGCCTATCCATGGGATGCGTGAGATCCATCCGAGCAACAGAGGCAACAAGCACATGAGTGCAACTAACGACAACGGCATCAAGACCGACCAGATAATCGATCGCCATCGAGACACGACTAGGCCAAGGGTGCTCCGCCATGGGGAAGTGATATGCATGCCGAGCTCTTGAACCGACCGCCTCGCGAGAATTCCTCCGACGAGCGACCAAAGGATGATGATCGAAAGGGTATTCCAGAGGAAGTAAGCGGACTTGCGAAGCGTTATGCCATCGAAAGCAT
>Ga0082207_1000987_pt1 | contig 14404 bp, 9 predicted proteins | sample LakMenEpi10Aug09_FD_71540 | JGI IMG/M metagenome (GOLD analysis project Ga0082207, IMG submission 71540) | reverse complement strand
GACTTTGGTGATCACTCGTTCTCGGTCGCTGAATTGCTGACGAGCGAGGATCGCCTCAAAGGACCACTTGGTTGCATAGAGGATCAAGATGATCAGCAGGAAGAATTTCAGGAACAGGCGGATCATAGGTCAGATCATGGCTCGATCGAAAGCAGGTAACCGGCCCCTCGGATGGACTTGATTCGGGTGGGATTGCTCTGGGTATCGCCGAGTTTGCGTCGCAACCTGGAGATCCTCAGATCGATCGAGCGGTCTTGGGGATCATAGGTCTCGCCTTGGAGAGCTTGGTAGAGCTCAACGCGACTGACGATTTTCCCAGCTCTTTCGGCCAAGAAGACCAGCAGGTCGAATTCTGCGGTCGAGAGATCGACGGGAGCACCGCGCAGTTCCGTATGGCGACGCGAGGGGAAGATTTCCAAGCCTCCGAGCTTGATGACGTCTTGCGTTTCGGAGTTAACCGCAGGGCTTTTTCTTAGGTGGGTTCGGAGTCTTGCGAGCAGGACGCGGGGCCGGACCGGTTTGGTCAGATAGTCGTCGGCTCCGAATTCCAACCCGAGAACTTCGTCGACCTCTTCGTTTCGGGCAGTGAGCATGACGATGGCGCCAGGGTAGAGGTCGCGTACCATACGGCAGACGGCAAACCCGTCCATTCCTGGCAGGTTGACGTCGAGCACGACGAGGTCTGGAGTTTCGCTGATGATTCGTTGTGTGGCGGTATCCCCTCGGGTTTCGACCGAAACGGAGAATCCGTTCTCGGTGAGGTAGTCGCGAACGACCTCGGCGAGTTCCAGATCGTCTTCTACCAGAAGAACCGAGGGGAGCATTCTTGTATCCTTGGGTTTAAAAATTTTTTTGGGTAAGCTTGATGAGTATAGCGATCCGGCGAAATGGTCTGCAAGTTCCCCCTCCGCCGGGCCGAGCCGAATGGGAGGCTTAGCATGGGAACTTCGCGCGGTTTCAACCAGATTTTACACAAGGATACAAAAGTAAAGCTACTCTGATGAGAGCGGATGTTTTTGTGCGATTCTTGTGATGAAGTGGAGAGAGTTCTTGAGTTCACCGACAAGCCCAACGGAGCGGCGGCATGATTTGGACGCATTGCGAGCAAGCGCGATGATGCTTGGGATCGTCTACCATGGAGCGCTGTCGCTTGCGCTGGGGTTTCCTTGGTTTGTCCAGGATCCATCGGCCAATGGCCCGATCTATGTTTTTCAGTCTTGGGTGCATGGGTTCCGCATGCCCTTGTTCTTTATCATCAGCGGTTTTTTCACCGCGATGCTATGGAGGAAACGGGGAGCAAGTGCGCTCGTATCGCATCGTTTTCGGCGAGTCTTCTTGCCGTGTTTGGTCGGTGCAGTGACGTTGGTCCCGCTGTGCAATTTGGCGATCCTCAAGGGTCTTTTGGAGAGCAATCAGCGGCGCTTGATGGCGATACAGAATCTACCGCCTGAGCAGAGTGTTTGGGTAGCGATTCAGCAGAAGCGGTCCGATGCGGTGAGAGTCCACATCGAGAAGGGATTGGGCTTCGGGGAGCTTCACCCTGATTTTAAGACGACTGTTCTGAGTTGGGCGGCGATCCAAGGGGATCTCGAGAGCGTCCGTGTTTTGATCGAGATGGGATGCGACCCGAGCATTAGCAACCCCGATGGAAACACCGCTCTGCACGCATCGATGTTCTTCGGTAACTATCCACTCGTGGAGTATCTGCTGGAGCAAGGGGCAGACATCACCAAGAGGAACAGCAATGGGGAGACCCCCGTCAAGAGCCTTCGGGTCGATACGATGATGGTGCAGTACATCGCGGGGTTGCTCTCGGTCCAACGGGAGTTGGCCGATATCAAGGATGGCAGAGCGCTGATTGAAAACGCATTGGTCGAACGGAAACTGATCGAGCCGGCCAAGCAGACCGAGGTTGAGCAGGGGGCCGACGGGAGCACTTCGGAGACTCCTGCGTCCGCATCCGGATCAGCATCGACACAGAGCACCCCTAGGGCGATCGCGATGTGGTTGGCGACTTATCCTGCGTTTTCCTTCCTCTGGTTTTTGTGGTTCCTTTGGTGGTTTGCTGTCTTCTTTGTGATCCTTCAATGGGTTTTTGGTTCGATCCGATCGTTCTGGAGCCAACAACCTGTGGAGTGGAGTTCGCTTGGGCTTTACTCGCCGGTGGCTTTGTTGTTCTGGATGCTTGTGACGATGATCCCTCTTTATTTCATGGGGACGATCGGATTTATTTTTGGTCCGGACACGTCCGTCGGATTGATCCCGGCCCCGCAGGTTTTCGCTTACTACGCGATCTTCTTTTTGTTCGGCGTTGGCTATTACCTTGGGCAGGACACCGGCGCTCGATTGGGTCGGAGTTGGCGATGGCTCTTGCCATTGACGATGCTGGTTCTTTTTCCGATTGCTTTGGAGATCAACTTGGGCAAGTTTGGGTTGAGAGACCAGTGGATCACCAAGGGATGGGTTTTGCCGCTTTCGGTTTTGAGCCAATCGGTGTTTGCGTGGTGCATGTCGATCGCATGCATCGGGTTATTCCGAAGTTGCGTTCGGGAGCAGACGCCTTGGATTCGCTATCTTTCCGACTCCTCGTACTGGCTTTATGTCGCGCACTTGCCGCTGGTGATCGTGCTTCAATCGAAGTTGGCTTGGACTGGCGGGAATGCTTATTTGAAGTTGCTGATCATCAGCGTCGTCTCGATTGGACTGCTGCTGTTGAGTTACCAGCTATTGGTCAGAAACACTTGGCTTGGAGTCTTTCTCAACGGCCGCAGAGAGTCCAAGTCGACTTAGCGATAGGCTTTGAGCCAATGTGCGTAGGGAGCCGGTAGGGTTTTCCATGCGGCATCGTCGAGATTGAGTTCTTTGGCCGCGTGGTAGGGCCAGTGGGGATCCGACAGCAGAGGGCGTCCGATCATGACCAGATCGATTTTGCCTTCGCGGATCATACGATCGGCTTCGGTTGGACTGTGGATGAACCAACTCGTTGAGCCTGGAAGTTGGGTTTCGCGAAGGACACGAGCGGCGAGGTCTTCGAGGAGGTTTGGTCCCCAGGGGACGTTTGCGTTGGGGGAATTGAATCCCATCGACACATCGACCGAATCGAGGCCTTGGGTTTTCATCACTTTGAGCAGCTCGATCGATTCGCTGAGCATGGTTTCATCGTCACCGTCAAAATCGATCACCCCCATTCGGGCGGTGAGGGGTTTGTTTTCGGGCCAGACCTTGCGAGCCGCGGCGAGGGTTTCGAGAAGGTAGCGTCCACGGTTTTGGGCGTTGCCACCGTAGAGGTCTTGGCGTTGGTTGGATTTAGGAGACCAAAAGTTTTGGGCGAGGTAGCCGTGAGCGAAGTGGAGTTGGAGCCATTCGAAGCCGATGTCTTTGGCCCGTTGGACGGCGCTGGCCATATCGGCTTGGACCCTTGCGATGTCCTCGATGGACATGGCTTGAGGGACCCGCGAAAGGTTGGCACCGTAGGGGATCGCTGAGGGGGCGATGGTCGTCCAGGAGTTGGGTTGGCCTTCGGGGATATGGTCGTCCCCTTCCCAGGGGCGATTGGCGGAGGCTTTTCTGCCTGCGTGGGCAAGTTGGATGCCGGGGACGGCACCCCAGCGTTTGATTTCTTGGACGATCGGTTCGAGGGCTGCGGCTTGTTGGTCATTCCACAGGCCTGCATCGGCCCAGGAGATACGGCCTTCGGGGGCGACGGCAGTGGCTTCGACGACGACCAGCCCAGCTCCACCGCGGGCCAGTGTGCCGTAGTGGATTTGGTGCCATGAGTTCGCTGCACCTTGGTCGGACATGTATTGGCACATGGGAGAGACCGCGATTCGGTTTCTCAGGGAGATGTCTTTGAGGGCAAAGGGCTCGAAAAGATGAGGCATCGAGATTGGCTTTGGTGGTTGGTTGGGTGGTGGTTGGAATCGAGCGGGCGCTCAGCGCGAGGTTCGGGCGCTCATCGCGATGCATTGAGTCGGAGTTTCGAGAGCCATCGGTGCAAATCGGAGGGCCAGGACATTTTGAATTCGAGTTTTTCGTTGGAGATCGGGTGTGAGAAGGCGAGGGTAGCCGAGTGGAGGGCTTGGCGGGGTGCTCCGCTAATGTCTTGGGCAATCGAGCCATCGGCATTTTTCGAGTAGATCGCATCGCCGCAGAGCAGGTGGCCGGCTTCGGCCAGGTGGATACGGATTTGGTGGGTTCGTCCTGTTTCGAGTTGGCATTCGATCAAGCTGTAGGGGCCGATGGTTTCGAGGGGCCGAATGTGGGTGATGGCTTGTTGTTCGGTGGGGTCAGGGGTTTGGATTTCGGGGGGTTTGGTGCCTCGGTGGCCATCGCCACGGTCGCGGATGAGGGTGGTGTTGAAGGTTTGTTGTTGGGGATGGCCGTGGACGACGGCATGGTATTTGCGGATGACTTTGTGGTGTTTGAAGGCTTCGATGAAGCCTTGAGCGATGCTTGGTGTGCGAGCAAAGAGCATCAAGCCGCTCGTATCGCGGTCTAGGCGGTGAACGGCGATGACGTTGTAGCGTTTGAGTCGGTGTTCGAGGTTGCGGCGATCCTCGGATTTGATGTCTTTGAATTCGCGAGGGGTTCCTGGGATGCGTTTGGTCCGTCTGGGCCCTGAGTTGTCATCGTCGTCGTTTTGGGGTTTGTTCCAGTGCGATTTGTCCTGGAAGTGGTGCATGAGAGCCAGCGGGACGAGTTCTTCGAGGGTTGGCTGGAGTTGTCGACGTTTCTCCGAGAGGTTTCGTTCTTCGAAGTGTCGGACGCTGGTGATACCGGCGGGTTTTTCGACGACGACGAGAAACTCATCGACGTAGGCGATTCGGATATCGGTCGCTTCGATGGGTTTGGGGAGCGACTCTTTCCAGAGTTTGATGACATCTTTGGAGGTCACTTTGCGGACCGGGTCCAAGCAGAGGTTGCCATTGACTTGGACTTTGCGGCGTCGAATCGATTCACGGACCTCGCCCCAGCTCCAATCGGTGAGCCTTTTTTTCAGGGCTCTTTCCAGGACCGATCCATCGTCGGAGGGGTCCAGGTGGAACCGTTGAAAGGAATCGGATTTTTGCGGGTTCATCGGAGTGGTTTTCCGTGGGGTTACTTGCCGGTTAGATACGGACCGGCGGCCGTCGGTGTGGTTGCTGGGCTACCACCGCCAGTGGGCCACAGGCTACAATACAAAAGGATCGCTCCTTTTTGTCAATGGAGCGACCCACGAGGTCGTTCGGAAACCCAAGGGTTATTGCGTCCATTCTCCGCTTAAGAGGTATATTGTGGTTGTCCTAAAAGGTTTCGGTCGGATTCTGGCTGCTGGTCCACTGGGTGTGGCGCTGTTTGGAGTCCCGTTTTTCGGAGCGAGTTTGGCTCGGGGGCAGGACAAGCCTCAGGCGGCAGCGACGACCGACGACTACAAGGGATCCGAGGCGTTCGAGGAGGCCAGCCGGTTGCGGGTGACCGAGGCCTCCAAAGAGTCGCTTGGGAAAGTCATCGAGCTTTGCAAAAAAGCGTTGGAATTGGGGCTTGATGAACTCGACGCAGCCGACGCGAAAAAGATGCTCGGCGCGGCGAATTTTCAGCGAGCCCAGAGCACCCTTGAGGAGCTGGCCGGAGCGCGTTTGCCAGCCGCACGCGTGACGAAGGTCACCAACGAGGCCATGCAGGACTTGCAGTCTGCCATCGAGTCGGACCCCGAGCTTGTCGACGCTTATGTGCTCAAGGCCCGGATCCACTTGTTGCGGCAGGAAATCAACAAGGGTGGCGAAGCGCTCGATTTGGCACGCGTCAAGCTCCAGGCCATGGTCGATGCGGGAGAGCGCGATCCGGAAGTCAAAAAGAAGCTTTCCGAAGTCATCATCATGCGATCGGTATCTCGGCAGGATGTCGATGATCGAATCGACGATTTGCTCAAGGCGATCGAAGCCGATCCGGAGAATGAAAAAGCGATCCAACTGACCGTCGAATCCCTGGCTTCTGTCGGTCGGCTTGAGGAAGCCGAGGCGACGATTCGAAAGTTCTTGGAGGCCGATCCGACGAACGAGTATGCGCTTCGCCGATTGATTATGATGTTCGCTCAGAGCGAAAAGATGGACCAAGCCGAAGCGCTCTTGAGCGAGAGAATCCAAAAGCAACCCGAATCGAGTCTGGTCTACGCGTTGCGAGCGAACGTCCTGCTTGCCAAGGCCAGCCAAGGGAATACGGGTCCAGAAGATCGAAAAACATGGCTTGAATCGGCCAAGAAAGACTCCGACAAAGCGATTGAACTCGATGAGGAGAACCTCGATGCTTATTTGAACCGGGCCCGAATCAGCTTGGCGCTCAAGGATCTCGAGCAAGCCAAAAAGGACATCGGATACTTAGAGGAAAAGCGTCCTGAAATCCCTGATCTAGCCTTTTTGAGGATGGACATTGCCATCCAAGAAAAGCGGATGTCCGATGCGATTGGAGAGTTGGAGCGTCTGGTCCAGCTCAATCCCGAGAACCGCATGTTGCTCATGCAGTTAGCCTCGATGTATCAAATGGATGATCGTCCTCGCAAAGCGATGCGGATTGCGGAGCGATTGATTCAGGCCGAGCCGACCGACTGGCAAGCTTTGCGTCTTCGCGGGGATGTGCTGTTGGCATTGGGTCGTCACGCCGATGCGATTGGCGATTACGAGGAGGCCATCAAGAACATTCCGGAGGACGAAGAGGATTTGTCGGGGGTGTTGAACAATTTGTCTTGGGTCCTTGCGACGAGCCCTGAGGATTCGGTCCGCAATGGGGACCGGGCATTGGAAGCTGGTCTGAAGGCATGCGAACTGACCGAGTACAAGAAGGCGCACATTTTGAGTACACTCGCGGCGGCTTATGCGGAGTTAGGACAATTCGACAAAGCGGTAGAATGGTCGACCAAGGCGGTTGAATTGGGGGGGCAGGAAGAGAACGAGCAGCTCGAGCAGCTCAAAGAGGAGCTCAAGGGCTATGAGTCCAAGAAGCCTTGGCGGGAGAAGAAAGAGACCGAGGAGAAGCAGGCCAAGCCGGCCAAGCCTGATTCGGGGATCGATACCTGATCGATCGTTTCGGCCAGTGTAGAGCCATTGTCCTCAATGGCTCTGAGAGTTGTTTCGGCAGTGTAGAGCCATTGTCCCCAATGGTCTTTAGGGTCGTTCACGACCGGTCTTAAGGCTGTTGTTGGGCTGTTTTGGGATTTCACTGGGCAATCGCTGGTTTCCCGCTTTTGCGTACTCAGTCCGCCGCGGCGGACGGTACTCGTACTCGTACTCGATTTCTTGCATCGAGTAGGATCGAACGTCATTTTCGAAGTACCTGAGAGCATTACCAGCCGGGACATTTACCGGATGGGGCTCGGGGGGCGTCTTTCGAGTACGAGTACCATTTCATTGAGTACGAGTACGAGCGAGCATTTTTAACCGCTTTGATACCTGGAGAACCCGAAAACAAGAAAAGCCCGCATGGCGGTGTGCCAAGCGGGCTTGTGTTTTGCTGGAGATAAGACCGGTCATCGAACTCAGGCGCACGATCGGTTACCGATCGTGAGGGGCCCGGGCGCCGCCCCCCATTACCTACAAAGACGTACTCATGACCGGTTTGGCGCACCAATCTTCTAAAAAAGCAAGAAACTTCATTTTCCGGCTATTCCTGCCTTTTAGGGGACAATCGCTGGTTTCCTGCTTTTTCGTACTCAGTCCGCCGCGGCGGACGGTACTCGTACTCCTACTCGTATTTCGAGTAAGATCAAGAGCTACCATCGCCCACGCAATAAAATCACATCTACTAATGCCAAGAAAGTAGCATTGCATCCTGAGGGAACTTTGGGTCCGATTCGCACATCGGAGTACTTCTGGTTGCCGGGCGGTGAAAAGTCCTCTTAAATCCCTGGTTTTGGTGGACCAAAGCGGCGTGTCGGTTCATAATGCGACCGGAAATTCTCGTTCGGAAGTGAAGACTTCGCGAAGTTTCCGGTTTGCAGCGGGTTTGCCGATTGTGGCAACTCGTCGGTCGGACTTGCAAAATTTGCATCGCTTTTTGAACCCACGGCGGCGTAAGGCTGACCTAGGATTCCAGGGCTGGCAGATGGAGGCTGAGTAACAGTTAGACGGATCAATCAGTTCTTTTAACGACTGTGGAAAAAACGAATGAGCAGAGACCATTATCGATCGATGATCCGAGGGCTCGCATCGCGCGCCATCCTCGGATTGAGCTTGCTCTCGGGCCTTGTGGCTCCGAAAGTTGGCTATTCGCAAGAAGCTCCCGGTGCGGAGTACCCACCCTTTGACAAGGTGATCGAAGGGTACACCAAAGTCGATTCGAAGTCCCCGGATCGCGGTGCGCTGTGCAAACTCTGGGTTCGCGAGAAGGACAGTCAGGTCCTGATGGAGTTGCCCAAGGACTTCTTGATGAAGAAATACTTCATCGCCTTGACCGTCAGCAGCGGCGATAAGTTCGCTGGTTTGCAGGCAGGAGATTACTACGTCTACTGGCGCATGTACAACAAGCGTTTGGCCTTGATCCTTCCCGAGTTGGACATTCGGTCCAACGGAGAACCGGAATCGAAATCATCGGTCAAGCGGCTCTTTACCGACACGGTCCTGCTGGATATCCCCGTCGTGACGATGGCACCTCAAGGTGGTCCGGTGATCGATGCGGATGCTTTGTTCGTCGGAAACGCAGGCAAATTCTTCGGTCCGAGCGTTCGGATCCAAGACCCGAATTTGACCAAGGTGGTCAAGGCCAAGCCTTTTACACGGAACACCGAGTTGGCGTTCGAAGTGGTCACTGCCGGTGGCAAGCTTCAAACGATCCACTACTCGTTTAGCGAAGTTCCTGAAGACACCGGGTACCGTCCTCGCAAAGCCGATCAACGCGTCGGATACTTTGTGACCAACTTCACCGACCTGGGCAGCTACGACGACGACAAGAAACGGGTCCGATACGTGACCCGTTGGCGATTGGAGAAGCGGGATCCGAGTTTGAAGGTCAGCCCACCGGTCACCCCGATCCGATTCTACATCGAACACACCACGCCGGTCCGATACCGACGTTGGGTCAAGCAGGGTGTTGAGTACTGGAACAAGGCCTTCGAGAAGATCGGTTATTCCGATGCGATCGAGGTTCTCTACCAAGACCCACGCTCGCCTGCGACGATGGATCTGGACCCCGAAGACGTCCAGTACAACTTCATCCGCTGGCTCAACAACGATGTCGGTACGGCCATCGGCCCGAGCCGAGTTCACCCCATGACGGGCGAAATCCTCGATGCCGACGTCGTCCTGACCGACGGTTGGATCCGCCACTTTAACTTCCAATACCATGACCTGATGCCCGATATCGCCATGGAAGGAATGTCGCAAGAAACCATCGCTTGGCTCGGTGCGCACCCGACCTGGGATCCTCGCGTCCGTTTGGCTCCAGAAGCCAACCAAAAGCATCTCCAAGGCCTTTTTGCCTTGCAGTCGCAAATGCCTTACGCAGGTCACCCGATGACCAAACTCGATTCGAAGCTCATGGGAGCCTCTCCTTTCGATGGATTGGTCGGACGTACCAGCCAAGTCAACGGCTATTGCAACGCGGCTCACGGTAAGCAAATGGACATGTCCATGGCTCGCCTAGCCCTGGACCTGATGGACGAAAACGGTCAGTTCTTGGCCGAACAAGATCCCGCAGCTCCCGCCGCCGGTGCAAAGCCCGAAGAGAAGAAAGCGGACAAACCCAAGGAAGAGATGCTCGACGGGATGCCCGAGTCGTTCATCGGTCCTCTGTTGGCCGAACTCGTCGCACACGAAGTTGGTCACACGCTCGGCTTGCGACACAACTTCAAAGCCTCGAGCACCCTGTCGCTCAAGGACATCAATTCCAACGGCGTCAAAGGCCAACGCACCATCGCCTCGTCGGTCATGGACTACATCCCGATCAATATGCCTTATCAACTCGAAAGCGAGACCCGAGGCGACTACACCATGATCGGTATCGGTCCTTACGACTACTGGGCCATCGAGTACGGCTATACGCCCGACGAAGCCAAGCTACCTGAAATCCTCAAACGCGCCAGCGAACCGGAACTCCAGTACGCGACCGATGAGGACACCAACGGCCCAGATCCTTTGGCCCGACGCTACGACTACTCGAAAGACCCATTGGAATACTGCGAAAACCAGATCCGCTTGGTCAAACTCTACCGCGAACGACTCTTGGACAAGTTCGTCAAGGATGGAGATAGTTGGAGCAAAGCCCGCGTCGGTTACGAATTGACTCTCGGCGAGCAGACCAAGGCGATCAGCATGATGGCCAACTGGATCGGCGGCGCGACGGTCAATCGCGACAAGAAGGGAGATCCGGGCAACCGAGCCTCCTTGACCCCAATCCCAGCCGATCAACAACGCAAAGCCCTCGATTTCGTGATCCGAAATGCGTTCCGCGACGACTCCTACGGTCTGTCCAACGCGATCCTCAGTCGACTGACAGTCGACAAGTGGATCGACGAAGGGGTCCGCTCGATGGGCGAGTCGACGTTCCCTGTGCACGATCGGATTCTAGGTATCCAGTCGAGCGCTCTGACGATGATCATGAACCCGACGACCCTACGACGCGTCTTTGACAACGAAGTCCTGGTCCCCAAAGACCAAGACGCTCTGACGCTCCCGGAAATGCTCGATAAGGTTCAAGCCGAAGTGTGGTCCGAGTTGGCTGCGAATCCCGAAGGTGAAGTCTCGGCCCGCAAGCCGCGAATCTCCTCCTGGAGACGCAACCTGCAACGCGAGTACCTCGATCGTTTGATCGATCTGGCCGTGCCGGGTGCATCGAGCAACAAAGCCATCACCAGCTTGGCCCTGATGCAACTCAAGGAACTCAAGAAGAAGATCGACGCGATCCTTGCAGGGGGCTCGCCAATGGACCCTTACTCGGCCGCTCACTTGACCGAGTCCCAATTGCGGATCACCAAAGCTCTCGATGCAATCTACATCTACAACCAGCCACAAGCTGGTGGTGGAGGTCTCGGTCCGATCATCTTCGGTAACGTCGCTCCAGGCCAACCGGCCATCGAGCCAGCGTCCCCGAAGATCGTAGAAGGCGAACCACAACCTTAGGGTTGGCTCTCGGCTTGAAGCAGACGGATCGGCCCTGATCCTTCTGTCGGAAAAAACCAAAAACCCGCGTATCGGAATTCCGTTACGCGGGTTTTTTCATGAAGCGATCGCCAGTGCTCGCCCATGCCGCCGGAGATCACCATTCCAAAAGTTGGCAAAACACCGGAGGCTGCTACTCAACATCGCGGTCTTTCGCTCCGGGGTAAATCCAAGCAGCCGAACAGCCTTACGCGCGGTCACCACCCTCACCCCCCCAGCCCCCTCTCCCGCGGGCGCATTGGTCTCTACACAAAAAAGCCCGGTGGCGCATGGGTTTGCGCGTATTTGCGTAATTGCTCTACGGTCGTACCGCTCTCAAGTAGGCTCAAAACCGAGAGCAGGGCATACCATCCAGCAAGCAGTCCGCTCGCCGTCGCTCGCACGCCACGCTTGGTTTGCCTGCCACTTAGTTTCATGAGATGCTCGCGTTTCTGCGCTGCTTCCTCGCTTTCGTCAGCCAGGAGTCGCCATACATAAACGCAAGCCATCGAACCGACGAGTAATCGACGCATGATCGCCATACCGTCGGACTGTTGCCAACACTCGATCTGCTGACCGGAACTTTTTACAAGCTTAAAGAAAGACTCGACCTTCCAACGATGGTAATACCACAGTCCTACGGTCGAACTATCAGCAAGATCCCCGGCTACATTTGTAAGCAACATCCATTCTGCAAGGATGTAATTCTCGTGATCGAGCAGGCGGACAAATACTGCCCGCATTGCTAGTGGCACTCCAGTGCGCTCCTTCTGTACACCTCCCACACGTATCCTATGAATTCCATCTAGTACAACCGCCACCTCAGCGACTTGTCGTTTTACTCGCTTACCATCCTTGAGGGCTTCGCCAGCGTCTTGATAGAGGTATTCGGAATCTAGTTTTTCCTTGATTTCACTGAGTAAAACTGATTCTCCATCCCATTTCACGCGTCGGTCATCGCATCGTATAAGCATCAAGTGTCCCTGGGACGCCCACCGTCGAAAATGCCCCAGGGAATCAGCTTCACGATCGATGATATGAACAGGGGTGCGTGCCAATTTCATATCGGCAACCTCAGCCATGACAGGTTCGATTTGATCAAGATGTTTTGCGATGAGTTTAGAACGTTTCCTCATCGTGTTAATCAATCGTTTGTTCGTGCGAAGTTGCATCGCGACTGGAGCCATAGGGGTTCCACTGGATGCGTCTACTGCTAAGCTCGCAGTAAGATCGTAGCCAACGTCATTCTTGTGCGTGAGTTGCACCTTATCCTTTTTCGACTTATGCGTTTTAAAGTCGAGCTTGCTCCAGTCGTGCATGATCAGAACAAACTGTGACTTACTGCAAGAACACCCGTCCCGGGCTGCTTCCTTGAGGGGCTCGATAAGAGCTTGGATCGCAACGCTGTCATTGTGCAGAAATCGCCACATGGCTTGTGGTTGATCGATCATGGGGTGAGGCGTGAAGCTTGAGGGGGGCTAATCGGTGGTGGGGGCGCGAGGTAGGCTTCCACCGTCTGGCGCCAGGTGGCTACGGGCGACCAGTGGCGGCTTGTTCTAACGCCGACGTACCGAGGTCAGGATGTCCCAGGCATACCATTCGAGAAACAGCAAGAGGATCGGTAGGGTGTAGATGATCAATTGCGGTAGTGCCGAGGGACTCAACTCGTCGGTCGCATCGAGCCTGGGGAACATCCAGCCAAGGGCTTGGACCAACCCAAATACCATCCCCGCGTTGATCGCAATGAGCAGCACGCTGATTAGCACCTCGCCAAAGATATACAAAAGCAACTGCCTGAGGGCTTTGCGTTCGGCCAACTGATCCGGATCGAGTGGCGGTTTCATTCGTTCATTCGCTCTCCGAAAAATCCCCTTCGTATCCCAACTCGGTCACGTCGCTTACCCGCCCAGCAAGCACGCCGTATTGGTTGGCTAAGAAACAGAGGAACCACGGAAAAAGGAAACCCGCGACGGCGAACAACGCAGCCCCTTGCAGGATCCCAATCTGGGTGCACACAAAAAAGAGTACAAAGGCAATCCCCGTCTGCATGTACATCGCGCCCCATGCATCCGGCTTGGCCGCAATCGATCGGTAAATGCTTTGCGAAAAAGGCTGCTGGTAGCTTTGCGTTTCCAGCATGCTCAGGTAGACCACCGGCAAGATCAGCCACGGCACGAACTCCGCGAAGGCTTCTTGAATCGACACGGGCATCTTCAGGATCCCAAGCGGCGTCGACAGGGTGTGCCCGATCAGGTGAGCGAAGTACCAAACGGCAGCGGCGACGCCAGCCGGCGCTGCGTATTGACGCAGATGGCTCATCAACGGCCAAGGATCGATCCGCTTGAGCCGATTGGCAGCCTTCGGGATGATCGCTACGGCCAAGATGAACGTCGCAACGATGGGCAGGGTGATGAGCAAATTGACCAAGCCGGTCACAAAGCGATAGAGCATGGTGCTGACTTGCTCTGGGGTGGTCGCAATGGTTCGCGTTACGCGACGGGCAACTCGGTTCGCATTGTGCGTCACCAACAGATCGCCATAGGTCGAGCCGATGTAGAAGCACAGGGCCGTCGCAAGCCCCAGGAGAACCAGGGACCAGACCACCCGAGAATCGCTCAGAAATCCGAACGTCCGAGAAAGCCATTCCTTGGAATCAAACGCGCCGCTTACCGCCTCGATCTCGTCGCGTTCGCGCTCGATCTCTTTGGAGGCTTTGTTGAGCATCGCTTTGGTGTTGAGCGAAGCACCCCCAGCGGTTCGCGGGTCGGTCGCCTCGACGGGCGCTAGGTCCACCGAGGCAAGTTGGTCGATCGGGATCGATTGGACAGGCCTCTTGATCGGTGGTGGGGGAACCTTCACCATCGAGTGGCAGTCGGGGCACCGGATCTGCTTGCCAACTTGCGATGTTTGCACCGACAAAATCGACTTGCAGACTTGGCAAGTGATCGAGTACTCCCGATCGGCAGGCTTGCTCGCAGGTGGCTTGCTCGCAGGCGGCCCCTGTGCCTTCGGAGCACTTGAAGTTGGAGCACTTGAAGTTGGAGTTTTGGGAGCTGGGGCTCCCGGGGGACTGCTCGCCTGGGTCGGCTTCGGCGTGGGCTTTGGGGTCGGCTTCGGCGTGGTGGGTGCTGGGGCTGGGAGCGGGAGGAGTTCGGGTAGGTCTTCGTCGAAGACGCTCCGCGGGGAGTCCTTGGCCTCGGTCTCCTTGGGGGCAGTCTGTTCGCCGGCAGCGGGTTTGCCGGCCGCCTGTTCGCCGGGGGGGGGTTTGCTGGGGGCGGGTTGGTTGGGGTGGGGTTTGGGTG
>Ga0082207_1000984_pt1 | contig 14417 bp, 14 predicted proteins | sample LakMenEpi10Aug09_FD_71540 | JGI IMG/M metagenome (GOLD analysis project Ga0082207, IMG submission 71540) | reverse complement strand
CGCCCTGCCGCCACTGTCGAGCCGGCATGGCCGCCAGGCCCTGGGGACCCGCGCCCCGCAGCGCCTGCAGCAGAAAGGTTTCGGCCTGGTCCGCGCGATGGTGGGCGAGCAGCAACAGATCAATACCCTGCTGCAGCGCCATGGACTGCAGGGCCGCATGGCGGCCTTCATGCGCCCAGGCCTCCACGCTCTGCCCACGCGCCGGGCGTCCCGGAAGGGCTTGGACATGAAGGCGGATCGGCTCAAGTTCGGGATGCCGCCTGGACCAACGGGCGCACTCGCGCGCAATGAAGTCAGGCCAGTTGCGCGCCACCGTTTGCAGGCCATGCTGCACGTGCAAGGCGTGGGTGCGCAGGCCCAGCTGACCTGCACAGCGCCACACCACCCACAGCAGGGCCATGGAGTCGGGGCCGCCACTACAGGCCACGGCCACCGCCGCTTGGCCGGCGGCCATGGCCTCAGCGATCGCGGGTGTCGGTGAAGCGGCCGTAGGACTTGAGGCGCTCATGCCGGCGCAGCAGCAGTTCCTTGGGCTTGAGGTCAACCACCTGACGCAGCGCCTCGGACAAGGCCCGTTTGACGGACACCGCCATGGCCCTGGTGTCACGGTGCGCACCACCCAAGGGTTCATTGATGATCTTGTCGACCAAGCCCAAGGCTTTCAGTCGGTGGGCTGTGATGCCCAACGCTTCCGCGGCGTCGGGGGCACGCTCGGCTGTCTTCCACAGAATGGACGCACAACCCTCGGGCGAAATCACGGAGTAGACGGAAAACTGCAGCATCAGCACCTGGTCGGCCACGCTGATGGCCAATGCGCCACCGGATCCACCTTCACCAATGATGGTGGTGACGATGGGCACCTCCAGTTGGGCCATCTCGAAGATGTTGCGCCCGATGGCTTCGGATTGACCGCGCTCCTCGGCGTCGATGCCAGGGTAGGCACCCGGCGTATCGACAAAGGTGAAGACCGGCAGCTTGAACTTCTCCGCCAACTTCATCAGGCGCAGCGCCTTGCGGTAGCCCTCGGGTCGGCTCATGCCGAAGTTGCGCGCCGCACGCTCCTTGGTATCGCGCCCCTTCTGATGACCGATGACCATGCAGGACTGGCCGTTGAACCGGGCCAGCCCGCCTACCATCGACAGGTCGTCGGCAAAGGCGCGGTCGCCGTGCAACTCCTCGAAGTCGGTGAAGATCTCGTGGATGTAGTCCAAGGTGTACGGCCGCTGCGGGTGCCGCGCGATCTGCGTCACCTGCCAGGGCGACAGGTTCGAGTAGATGTCCTTGGTCAGCTGCTGGCTCTTCTTGTCCAGCCTCTCGATCTCGTCGGAGATGTCCACCGCCGACTCGTTCTGCACATAGCGCAGCTCCTCGATCTTCCCCTCAAGCTCCGCAATCGGTTGCTCGAATTCGAGAAAGTGCTTCTTGCTCATCGCAGGAACTCCTTGAGACTGATGGCGTGCAAGCGCATGTGAGCCACTTGCCCGGCTCTTTAGTATTCCACGGGCACCGGATCAAGGCTGCGCCAAAGGTACCAGGTGGCCACCGAGCGGTACGGTGCCCAGGCCTCGCCCACTTCGCGGGCCTCCGAGCGCGTGACCGGCTCACCACTGAAGTAGTTCAGGCTGATGCCCCTCAACAGGCCCAGGTCGTCAATGGGCAGAACATCGGGCCGCATGAGTCCGAACATGAGAAACATCTCGGCGGTCCAACGGCCGATACCCCTGACGGAGACAAGTTCGGCGATCACCGCCTCATCAGCCATGTCATCCCATGCCGGCGCAGCACTTCCTCGCGCCTTGAAGTGCCGCGCCAGGTCCTGCAGGTACTCGACCTTGCGCACCGAGAGCCCGGCCGCACGCAGGGACAGCGCCTCGGCCTTGAGCACCTGGGAGGGCTTGAGCACCGCCTGCGCACCACCCCAGGGACCGCTCAGCCGCTCCCATACCGCCTGCGCGGCCTTGACGGAAATCTGTTGACCCACGATCGAGCGGGCCAGGGTGGTGAACGCGTCGCCGCGGCATTGCAGCCGCGCCTGACCGAACTGTGGAATCAGCCGCTTCATCACGCGGTCGCGACGGCTGAGGTGCCGGCACGCCTCGTCCCAGTAATCGGGCGTGAAAGAAGGCTTGACGTCCGACATCTAGGCGCGGCTCCAGGTGGTGCCCTGAGGACCGTCCTTTAGCATCACGCCCGCGGCCAACAGCTCGTCACGAATGGCGTCAGCCCGCGCGAAGTTGCGATCCTTCTTGGCCTGGGCGCGCTGGTCGATGAGGTCTTGTATGGCGGCTTCGTCAATGCCCTGACCCGCCTGAAGAAAGACTCGAGGCGATTCCTGCAGGAGGCCCAGGATGCCGCCCAGGGCGCGCAACAGCCGTGCATCCTCCACTCGCTTGCTGCGGTTGACCTCGGTGGCCAGGTCGAACAGCACGGCAATGGCCGCAGGCGCATTGAAATCCTCGTCCATGGCAGCCTTGAAGGCCGCTGCATGCGGCTGCTGCCAGTCGATGCACGAAGCCTCATCTGGGCCCACTGGCTCCAAGTCCATCCCATCGAGCGCGGTGTACAGACGCTTGAGCGCCGCACGGGCGTCCTCGAGGTGCGCGTCGCTGAAGTTCAAGGGGCTGCGGTAGTGGGTGCGGATGAACAAGAAGCGCAGCGTCTGACCGTCCACATGCTGCAGCACGTCACGGATCGTGAAGAAATTGCCCAGGCTCTTGGACATCTTCTCGTTGTCGACGTTCAGGAAGCCGTTGTGCATCCACACATTCACGAAAGGCTTGCCCGTGGCGCCCACGCTTTGGGCGATCTCGTTTTCGTGATGGGGAAACTGCAGGTCCATGCCGCCGCCGTGGATGTCGAAATGCTCACCCAGGAGTTCACAGCTCATGGCCGAGCATTCAATGTGCCAACCGGGACGGCCGGGACCGTAGGGGCCATCGTACTTGGCATCGGCCGGCTCCGAGGGCTTGGCCGCCTTCCACAACACGAAGTCCAGGGGGTCGTGCTTGCCCTCCTCCACAGCCACACGCTCGCCCGCGCGCAGGTCGTCCAGCGACTTGCCCGACAGCCGGCCATAGCCCTCGAAGCGGCGTACTGCGAAGTTCACATCACCGTTGGAGGCCTGGTAGGCCAGGCCCTTGGCCTGCAAGGTTTGGATCATGCGCAACATGTGGGGCACGTAGTCGGTCGCGCGAGGCTCATGCGTGGGCGGCAGTACGCCAATGGCGCCGATGTCGCGGTGCATGGCCTGTGTCATCTCGTCGGTCAGTTCGCGCAGGGAAATGCCCCGCTCCACCGCTCGACGGATGATCTTGTCGTCGATGTCGGTGATGTTGCGCACATAGGTGACCTGGTAACCGCTGGCCCGCAGCCAGCGCACCACCAGGTCGAACGCGGTCATCATCCGCGCATGGCCGATGTGGCACAGGTCATAGATGGTCATGCCGCACACATAGAGGCGCACATGGCCGGGAACGAGGGGCTCGAAGGCTTGCGCCTGCCGGGTCAGCGTGTTGTAGATCTTCAGGGTCACGGCGCTGGGCGGCCGCCGGTGCACGCCACCGGTTCAAAGGCCGGCCAACGTCGAGGCAGGCGGCCTCTCCTTACAATGGGTCGCAGTATAAAACTGGAAGCGACTTGTCGGATGACCGCATCCCATCAGCACCCGGCCGGCGGCGGCCGAACCGTCGACAACACAAGTGGCATCGTCCACGGCGCACACCGCCCTTGGCTTGGGCGCTTTCGGCGAGGCCTTTTGGCCCTGAGTTTCAGCCTAGGCGGCGCGCTCGTCGGCTTGGTGCCGATCGCCGACGCACAGGCACAGACCGTGCGTCTGAGTACCAACCTGGGCGACATCGATATCGAGTTGCACGCCGACAAGGCCCCGGCCAGTGCCAGCAACTTCTTGGCCTATGCCAAGGCGCGCCATTTCGATGGCGTCATCTTCCATCGCGTGATCAGCACCTTCATGGTGCAGACAGGCGGCTACACGGTTGACCTCAAGCAAAAGCCCACGCGCAAACCGATTCCGCTGGAAAGCGACAATGGCTTGCCGAATGTGCGTGGCGCGGTGGCCATGGCGCGCACAGCCGACCCGAATTCGGCCACCTCGCAGTTCTTCATCAACGTGGTCGACAACCCCTTCCTGGACAAAGCCAATGCCCGCGATGGCCAAGGCTATGCGGTTTTCGGCACTGTGGTGGCGGGGATGGAGGTGGTCGATCAGATCAAGGCTGCGCCCACCACGGCACAGGGCATGTTTGCCAACCTTCCCGTGCAGCCGATCACCATTCTCAAGGCCACCATCGTGAAGCCTTGACCCTGAACGCAAGTCGAAACCGGAGAGATTTCCCATGAGCACGCTCGTTGAAATGACCACCAACAAGGGCACGCTTCGCATCGAACTCGATGACGAGAAAGCGCCCCAATCGGTGGCCAACTTCCTGGACTACGTGGCCCGAGGCCACTACGACGGCACCATCTTCCACCGCGTCATCAAGGGCTTCATGGTTCAGGGCGGTGGGTTCGCGCCCGGCATGAGCCAAAAGCCCACCGAGGCCCCTATCCCGAACGAGGCCAACAACGGCCTTCGCAACGACCACTACACCCTCGCGATGGCCCGCACGTCGGCGCCCCACTCGGCCACTGCACAGTTCTTCATCAACACCACCGACAACGATTTCCTGAACTTCCGCTCCGAGAGCCCGCAGGGTTGGGGCTATGCCGTGTTCGGCCGGGTCGTGTCGGGACAGGACGTCGTGGACGCCATCGAAGGCGTGAAGACCGGCCGCAGCGGGATGCACGCCGATGTGCCGGTGGAAGACGTGATCATCGAGAAGGTGGAGCTCGTCCAGGGCTGAGCACCGCCTCATGAACGCCGAACTCGCCCTACCCGCCTTCTATGAGGTTCAGGCCGATGAGGCCTGGTCGGCCATCGATTTCATTTCCGACCTGCACCTACGTGCCGACGAGCCCGACACCTTTACCGCCTGGCGCGACTACCTGCGGCGAACGCGGGCCGATGCGGTCTTCATCTTGGGTGATCTGTTCGAAGCCTGGCCAGGGGACGATGCCGCTGGCGAAGGATTTGAAGGCCAGTGCGTGGGCGTATTGGAGGAGGCGGCGGCCCGTGTGCAACTGGCCTTCATGGTGGGCAATCGTGACTTCCTGGCGGGTTCCCGCTTGCGCGCGCGCGCAGCCATGACCGCTCTGGCCGACCCCACGCGCCTGGTGGCCTGGAACCACCCGGTGCTGCTCACCCATGGTGACCTGCTGTGCACAGGCGACACCGAGTACCAGGCCTTTCGACGCCTGGTGCGCAGCGAACAGTGGCAGCGACAGTTCCTGGCCCTGCCCCTAGCGGAACGGCGTGCCCAGGTGCAGCGGCTGCGCGAGGGCAGCAAGGCCAAGGCCAAGGAACGCCTGGCCAGCACCGGCTCGACCTACACCGACATCGATACCGCCACGGCGGTGGCCTGGATGCACCAGGCGGGGTGCCGCAGCCTTGTTCATGGGCACACCCATCGGCCCGGCACCGAGGTGTTGGCCCCGGGCTACACGCGGTATGTCCTCACCGATTGGGAACTGCGCGCGGCCCGGCCCCGCGCCGAGGTGCTTCGCTTAACCCGCGACGGCTTCACCCGCCTGCCCCTGTCTCGAACCTGAGGGTCGGCCCCCTCGCCTGCCCGTGTCGGAGCCGCAGATGCGCCATGCTTGGCTCCAGTGTCTACAGTGGCTGCGCTGGCTCAAGGGCTTCGGCACGACCTGGCGACCCGGCGGCTTGACGCAATCGGCCGCGATTCCGGAAGCCCTGTGGGCCGATCTACTGCGCCGCCACCCCTTCCTGGGCTGGCGGACAAGCGCCGAACTTCAGACCTTGCGCGCCATGAGCGCTCAGTTTCTTGGGCGCAAGGAGTTCCATGGTGCACAAGGATTTGTCGTCACCGACCGTGTCGCCTTGGCCGTCGCGGCGCAAGCGTGTCTGCCCGTACTGCATCTGGGCTTACAGGCCTACGAGGGCTTCGTGGGCATCGTGATGCATGAAGGGCCCGTGCAGGCACGGCGGGAAAGCACTGACGAGTTCGGCGTGGTCCACACCTGGCAGGAGGAGTTGGTGGGCGAGGCGATGGGCGATGGGCCCGTGATGCTGAGTTGGCAGGAAGGCGTCGACGCGATCGAGGAAGGCAGCGCTGCCTTCAACGTCGTGATCCACGAGTTCGTGCACATCCTTGATGGCTTGGATGGGCAATGGGACGGTGCGCCACCCATGAACGCCGCACAGCGCCGCCATTGGCTGCACACCCTGCAGGCGTCTTTCGATCGCTTCGATGAGCGCCGCGCGTGCGGCTACCCGAGCGTGATGGATGCCTATGGCGCGCAGGACCTGGTGGAATTCTTCGCCGTCTCCAGCGAGGCCTTCTTCACCCAGCCGGTCGCATTCAAGACCGAGCAGCCCGAGGTGTACGGGCTCTACAGCGGGTTTTACCGGCAGGACCCAGCTGCACAGGCACCCCGTTGATGCGATGCCCGAGGCGGCTCAGGCCGTCGCCGGTTCAGCCTTGGAGCGATCGCTCTTCTTTGGCGGCTGGATGTCCAGCACCGCCTGACCTTCGTCATCGACGCCCACGGTCAGGCGTCCACCGTCCACCAGTCGCCCAAACAGCAATTCGTCCGCCAAGGCGCGACGAATCGTGTCTTGGATCAGGCGCTGCATCGGACGCGCACCCATCAAAGGATCGAAGCCCTTCTTGGCCAGGTGCTGGCGCAGGCCATCGGTGAAGGTCACCTCGACCTTCTTTTCCTGCAGCTGGCTTTCGAGTTCCAACAGGAACTTGTCCACCACCCTCAGAATGATCTCTTCGTTGAGCGCTCGGAAGCTGACCTGGGCGTCCAGACGGTTGCGGAATTCCGGGGTGAACATGCGCTTGATGTCGGCCAACTCGTCACCGGCCTCGCGCGAGGTGGTGAAGCCGATGGTGCTCTTGTTCATCGTCTCGGCGCCCGCATTGGTCGTCATGATCAGGATAACGTTGCGGAAGTCGGCCTTTCGTCCGTTGTTGTCGGTCAGCGTGCCGTGGTCCATCACCTGAAGCAGCACGTTGAAGACGTCCGGGTGAGCCTTTTCAATCTCATCGAGCAACAACACCGAGTGCGGCTTCTTGCTCACGGCCTCGGTCAACAGGCCGCCCTGGTCGAAACCCACATAGCCGGGTGGCGCGCCGATCAAGCGGCTGACCGCATGCCTTTCCATGTACTCGGACATGTCGAAGCGGATGAGATCAACGCCCAGGATGTAGGCCAACTGCTTGGCCACTTCGGTCTTGCCCACGCCGGTGGGGCCGGAAAACAGAAAACTGCCGATGGGCTTCTCGGGCTTGCCCAGGCCACTGCGGGCCATCTTGATCGCCGCAGCCAGCGCATCGATGGCCGGATCCTGACCGAAGACCACACTCTTGAGGTCGCGGTCCAAGGTCTTGAGCTTGCTGCGGTCGTCGCTGCTCACCGACGCCGGCGGGATGCGTGCGATCTTGGAGACGATCTCCTCGACCTCAGCGCGCGTGATGGTCTTCTTCTGCTTACTCTTGGGCAATATGCGCTGCGCCGCACCAGCCTCGTCGATCACGTCAATGGCCTTGTCGGGTAGGTGACGATCATTGATGTACTTGGCTGACAACTCGGCGGCGGCCTGCAGGGCAGCCACGGCGTACTTCACGCCATGGTGTTCCTCGAACCGGCTCTTGAGCCCCTTGAGGATCTCGACGGTCTGCTCCACCGTGGGTTCGACCACATCCACCTTCTGAAAGCGGCGTGACAGGGCCGCGTCCTTTTCGAAGATCCCGCGGTACTCGGTGAAGGTCGTGGCACCGATGCACTTCATCTGCCCGGAGGACAAGGCCGGCTTGAGCAGGTTGGAGGCATCCAGTGTGCCGCCGGAGGCCGCACCTGCGCCGATCAGGGTGTGGATCTCGTCGATGAACAGCACCGCATTGGGCTGGTCCTTGAGCTGCTTGAGCACGCCCTTGAGGCGCTGCTCAAAGTCACCGCGGTACTTGGTGCCTGCCAGCAGGGCACCCATGTCCAAGGCGTACACGGTGGACTGCGACAGCACATCGGGAACGCTCTTCTCGGTGATGCGCCAGGCCAGTCCTTCGGCAATGGCCGTCTTGCCGACGCCGGCCTCGCCCACCAGCAACGGGTTGTTCTTGCGGCGGCGGCACAAGACCTGGATCACGCGTTCGACTTCGTGCTCACGCCCGATCAGCGGATCGATCTTGCCGTCACGCGCCAGCTGGTTGAGGTTCTGTGTGAACTGCTCCAGGGGTGAGGCCTTGGCGTCGCTTGGCGCCTCTTCCTTCTCACCGCCCTCTGAGGAGGAGCCTTCGGAGGGCTTGGTCGGCTCGGGCGGATCGCTCTTCTTGATGCCGTGGGCGATGTAGTTCACCACGTCCAGCCGCGTCACCCCCTGCTGGTGCAGGTAGTACACCGCGTGCGAGTCCTTTTCGCCGAAGATGGCCACGAGCACATTGGCACCGGTGACTTCCTTCTTGCCGCTGCCGGTGGATTGCACGTGCATGATGGCGCGCTGAATGACGCGCTGAAAACCCAATGTGGGCTGCGTATCCACCTCTTCCGTACCGCCTACCGTCGGGGTGTTTTCCTTGATGAAGCCCGTCAGGCTCTTGCGCAAGTCGTCGATGTTGGCCGCGCACGCGCGCAGCACTTCGGCCGCAGAGGGGTTGTCCAGTAACGCCAGCAGCAGATGCTCGACGGTGATGAACTCGTGGCGCTGCTGGCGCGCTTCCACGAACGCCATGTGCAGGCTGACTTCCAGTTCTTGCGCAATCATGCGGCCTCCATAATGCATTGCAGCGGGTGCCCTGCCCGTCGGGCAGCGGCGAGGACCAATTCGACCTTGGTGGCCGCGACATCCTTGGTGTAGACGCCGCACACGCCCCGACCCTCGTGGTGGATCTTGAGCATGATGTGGGTGGCGGTTTCCAGGTCTCGCTTGAAGAACTCCTGGAGCACCATCACCACGAACTCCATCGGCGTGAAGTCGTCGTTGAGCAGCACCACCTGGTACAGGCTCGGTGGCTTGGTTCGCTGGGCCTTGCGTTCGGCCACCACTGCGCCCTGCCCGTCTTCGGGCGTGGTGCCGCCTGGCGGCATCGCCGGCGGTGGGCTGGGCTCTTGGGACATGGTTTGATTCTAGCGATCAGGTGCGTTCCGAATGTCCAACAGGGTCACCCCGATATCCGCCCGGCTTGCCCACCGAAGATCGGTTCGTCATCGTCCAATTCAAGGGCGACCTGAGCAGGGCAGACGCGCGTCAATTTGGCGTTACATTTTGCTGACATCTGCAAATGTCATCGCCACTTGACACTGCCGAAGCCAAGGCTCACAATGGCCCAAAGGTTGGATGCGTGCAAGGAGGAAAGCGCCATGCCTACAGGAATCGTGAAATGGTTCAATGACGCCAAAGGATTCGGCTTCATCGAACCGGAAGGCGGCGGCGAAGACGTGTTTGCGCACTTTTCAGCCATTCAGATGGACGGCTTTCGCACCCTGAAACAGGGTGGGCGCGTCAACTATGAGCTGGTGAAGGGTCCCAAAGGGGACATGGCTCAGAACATCCGGGAATCCAACGGCGCGGTACCGTCCGAGCAGGCCAACGGAGAAACCACCTCTCACAGCCACCGCTGACCCTGCGCGCCAGGTCTGGCGCTGTGGCTGTGCGGCAATCGCGATCGCCTCCACAGAAAGACAAAACCCTCGCTCCGGGTGAACACCGGGCGAGGGTTTGTTCATTCGGGCGCGACCTGCCGTCAGGCAGGGGCCGCATCCGCAGTCTCACATATGGTCAATCATCACCTGACCAAAACCCGAGCATGACACCTGGGTCGCCCCTTCCATCAGTCGGGCGAAATCGTAGGTGACCTTCTTGCTGGCGATGGACTTCTCCATCGAGGCAATGATCAGGTCGGCGGCTTCCGTCCAGCCCATGTGGCGCAGCATCATTTCGGCTGACAGGATCTCTGAGCCCGGGTTCACATAGTCCTTGCCAGCGTACTTCGGCGCGGTACCGTGTGTGGCCTCGAACATGGCCACCGAGTCCGACAGGTTGGCGCCCGGCGCGATGCCGATGCCGCCGACCTGCGCGGCCAGCGCGTCGGAAATGTAGTCGCCGTTGAGGTTGAGGGTGGCGATCACGCTGTACTCGGCCGGACGCAGCAGGATCTGCTGCAAGAAGGCATCGGCGATGCTGTCCTTGATGACGATGTCCTTGCCCGTCTTGGGATTCTTGAACTTGCACCAGGGTCCGCCGTCGATGAGCTCGGCACCGAATTCCTTCTGCGCCAAGGCGTAGGCCCAGTCACGGAAGCCACCTTCGGTGAACTTCATGATGTTGCCCTTGTGCACGATGGTGACGCTGGGCTTGTCGTTGTCGATGGCGTATTGAATGGCCTTGCGAACCAGCCGCTCCGTGCCCTCGCGCGATACGGGCTTGATTCCGATGCCTGAGGTCTCGGGGAATCGGATCTTCTTGACACCCATTTCCTTGATCAGGAAGTCGATGACCTTCTTGGCCTTGTCGGTCTGGGCTTCATATTCGATGCCGGCATAGATGTCCTCCGAGTTCTCGCGGAAGATCACCATATTGGTCTTGTGCGGCTCCTTGACCGGGCTGGGCACACCGGCGAAGTACTGCACCGGGCGCAAGCACACATACAGATCAAGCTCCTGGCGCAGGGCCACATTGAGCGAACGGATGCCACCGCCCACGGGCGTGGTCAGCGGCCCCTTGATGGAGACCACATAGTCACGCACCGCGTGCAGGGTTTCCTCCGGCAGCCAGACATCGGGGCCGTACACCTTGGTGGACTTCTCGCCGGCGTACACCTCCATCCAGTGGATCTTCTTCTTGCCACCGTAGGCCTTGGCCACGGCCGCGTCGACGACCTTGATCATCACCGGTGTGATGTCCAGGCCCGTACCGTCACCCTCGATATAGGGAATGATGGGGTTGTCGGGTACGTTGAGCGAGAAATCGGCGTTGACGGTGATCTTGGTGCCAGCGGCGGGCACCTTGATGTGCTGGTACATGTTCGTCCTGCTCCGGTTTGTTGTAACGGCGCGCACATTCTATGCATGCGCCCTGCTCCAAGCTGACGCCTCAGCAGACTTCGCGCACACGCACCCACAAGCCGTGCCCCAACGACCAACTGCTGGCGACGGCCAGCAGGAGACCGGAGAGCCGGGTGAGTCGAAGCTGCCAAGCCCCCGCGTGCGGCTGGCGACGCAGATAAGCGATGAGCAACGGCGCGGCGAACAGACCGGGGGCGGTGCTCAGCGAGAACGCCACCATCACGGCGGCGCCCGTTGCGGCATGGGGCGATAGGGCGGCCAGCACCCAAGCGGACTGCAACAGACCACAGGGCAGCGCAACCCAGGCCAGCCCAGTCACCAATGGGGGCAGGCCCTTGAGGCCATGTCTAGGCCCGCGCAGCACCGTCACGCTCGCGCGCTCGGCTGCCCCCCAACGCGCCAGCCACAGGGGCTGCCGCCCCTGCCAGAGCAGGTACAGACCCAGGGAAAGGGCCAGGGCGTGCGCCAGGGCCCAAGCGGTCAACCAGAGAGACCAGGCACCTGCGCCGGAATTCAAGGCGACATTCGCACCCCAGGAAGAGGCCGACGCCAGCGCCGCACCCACGGCCGCATAGCCGGCGGTGCGACCTGCCAGCAATCCCCATCCTGGCCGAGCAGCGCATAAGGGGCCGCACATGAGAGCGCAGTGCCAGCTTCCGCCCAGCCCCATCAGGGCTGCAGTCAGCACCAGCGTCGTGTCCATGATTCGTAGTGGGCCACTTGCCGAAGCCGCAAAGCCGCTCAGGCGATGCGTGAAAACCGCTGCGCAGCGGCTTGCTGCAGATGCCGATCGAAGAGCATGGCCATGGCCCGCACACCGAACCAGCCCAAGTCGGTCAGTGCGATGGCACGGGGCTCAATGCGGATCATGCCCTGTGCCTGCCAGGGCTCAAGCGCCATCAGTTCTGAGCGGAAGTGTTCTCGGAAATCAACCAAGTGCGCCAACTCGATCGATTCGAACTCGACCCTGCCCTGGCACATCAGGGCCATGATCACCGAGCGGCGCAGCAGATCGTCTCTCGTCAATGACACGCCTCGCTCCACCGGGAAGCGGCCCTGCGCCAAGGCATCCTGATAGGCACCGATGTTCTTAAGGTTCTGCACATACTGCGGCCCCACCCTGCCGATGGACGACACCCCCAGGCCGATCAGGTCGACGTCTGGCATCGATGTGTAGCCCTGGAAGTTGCGGTGTAGGCGGCCATGGCGCTTGGCCACAGCCAGTTCATCGTCAGGCAGGGCGAAATGGTCCATGCCGATGTAGACATAGCCGGCCTGCAGCAGGCGATCGATGGCCTGACCCAGCATCGCCAGGCGCGCCGCAACGCCGGGAAGCCGGGACTCATCGATGCGCCGCTGCGGCTTGAAGCGCTGCGGCAGATGGGCGTAGGCATACAGCGCCAAGCGGTTGGGCCGGATCGCCGTCACCTGCTCGAGGGTGCGTGCAAAGGAAGCCTCGGTCTGCTGCGGCAGGCCGTAGATGAGATCGAGGTTGATACTGTCATAGCCAAGGGCCCGTGCATCCCGCACGAGTTGCGCAACCTGCTCATGCGACTGCAAGCGATGGACCGCGCGCTGCACCTCGGGGTCGAAGTCCTGCACGCCCATGCTCAGGCGGTTGAATCCCAGGCCAGCCAGGTGCGAAAGGCGCGCCGTGCTCACGGTGCGGGGATCCACCTCGATGGCCAACTCGGCGCCCGCGGTGAAGGTGAAGTGCTGGCGCACCGATCGCATCAGGCCGGTCAGCTCTTCGTCTGACAGGAAGGTGGGCGTGCCGCCGCCCAGATGCAGCGACGCTATTGGCGTTCGATAGCCCAGCACTTGGGCATGCAGCTCCATTTCCTGGGTCAAGGCCTCCAGATAGGCCTTCGCACGACCGTGCTGTCGCGTCACGACCTTGTTGCAGGCGCAGTAGTAGCACACGCTCTCGCAGAAGGGAATGTGCAGATACAGGCCCACAGGACTGGCTTGCGCACCGGACTGTGCCCTGCGCCCGAGCGCCACCTCATACTCCGCAGCGCCGACTCGCGTGCTGAATCGGTCGGCGGTGGGATAGGAGGTGTAGCGCGGACCGGGCTTATCGATCAAGGCCAGCACGGCTTCATCCAGACCGGCAGACGGTGAGGGACTCACAGGTGGCGTCTTGATCGACATCGTGGTGTAAGGTGGCTGGGGTCGACTCCACTGTGCGCCAGGATTGACAATTCGCCCTTGATCGCCATCAAAGGCGGTGCACTTTCCAGCGCGGTATTTATCGGTTTAAACTGATATACGAAAAAATCACAAGCCGGCAGCGCCAGGCCTGTGTGGAGGGAAGCCATGAACACGTCATCCGTACTACCGATAAGGGACCTTCGAGCAGCCTGCTCGGCCTGCAACCTGCGGGAGTTGTGTCTCCCGGTGGGGCTCAGTACGCCGGACCTTGAGCGCCTTGACGGACTCGTGGCTCAGCGTCGGCATATCCCGCGCGGCGAGGATCTGTTCCGAACCGGTGAGCGCTTTGCCCAGGTGTACGCGGTGCGCTCAGGCTTCTTCAAGACCGGCTTGATGCTCGAGGACGGCCGCGAGCAGGTCACGGGCTTCCAGATGACCGGCGAACTGCTGGGCCTGGATGGCATCAGCACCGACGCGCACACCGTCACCGCCACCGCCCTGGAGGACTCCCAGGTATGCGTCATTCCCTTTGACCAGCTCGAGGAGCTCTCACGCGAGTTCAACGACCTGCAGCGACAGTTCCACAAGATCATGAGCCGTGAGATCGTGCGGGACCACGGCGTGATGCTGCTGCTGGGCAGCATGAAGGCCGAGGAGCGCCTGGCGGCATTTCTGGTGAACCTTACCCAGCGACTGGCCACGCGTGGCTACTCTTCCTCAGAGGTGGTGTTGCGCATGACCCGCGAGGAGATCGGCAGCTATTTGGGCCTTAAGCTGGAGACCGTCAGTCGGACGTTCTCCCGGTTCCAGGAGGACGGATTGCTGGACGTGAAGCAGCGACAGATCCGTATCCTTCAACAGGAGCGTCTGAAGGATCTGGTTGGAGCAACCACCGCCTGCTGAGGCCATCGCCACGGCGGCTCAAGGGCCTATGCGCACGTCGTCGGTGAAGGTGCCCAGCGCTCGGCTCACGGCGCATGCCACGGCGATCACCAGCCAGAACAGGAAGAAGCTCACGGTGTAGACCGCCTGGACAGGCCATTCGATCGCACGCTGACCAAACCAATGAAGCGTGGTGGGATCAACCACCGAAAACACGAGTCCCTCCATGACGCCAG
>Ga0082207_1000982_pt1 | contig 14431 bp, 8 predicted proteins | sample LakMenEpi10Aug09_FD_71540 | JGI IMG/M metagenome (GOLD analysis project Ga0082207, IMG submission 71540) | reverse complement strand
ATCAGCAACATCTGTTTCATTTTGTAAGTATTAAATCCTAAGAAATTATTTTATTTCGATAAGTTGCTAACAGGCCAATCCGAATATTGAATGGAACAACCAAAAACTGCTTGCTTAAAGGGACAGTAGCGTGAGATGGTTTTTTGGCTTAAACCATCTCTTATGATGTAATTAGAGAGAATCTAAAAAAATTTTTTTTTCGTATTAGTATTTTTCGAGATAATCGCACTTTTAGGCCTGAAATCGCCTTTTAGCGCAGTCTCCGTCTACGCGGAGAGCAGTTTTTATTTTTTAGATATCAAAAAAATTAAAATTGAAAATTGTTCTATTTATGTCCATATATATCCCTTAAATTCGATTTTTCGATTCGATTTCGATTAACGGTACGAGACCCTTCCAACCGAGAATATTTCTCTCTGCGCAGTCTTCATTCTTTCTGCGTCCCCGGAGAATACGCGGAAAGTATTTAAGTACCTACGGAGAATGCGCGGAAAGTATTTAAGTGCCTACGGAGAATGCGCGGAAAGTATTTAAGCGTAGATGGAGACTATATCAAATCAGGGTTATTTGCGGTATAAAAATCGTCTCCGTATGCGCGGAAAGTATTTAAACGGATTTGGAGAATGCGCGGAAAGGATTTATGCGTCAATGGAGAAGACGCCAAAAGTATCTTGGCTTATTCTCCAGTTACGCCGAGAGATGTAAAAGTGTGAATATCTCCGAAAGTAATAATACGAAGTAAAAAATTTTGTAGATTCTTACTATCTATAGTCTATACCATATGGGATGGTTTAAGCCAAAAAACCATCTCACGCTACTGTCCCTTTAAAGGCGGTACCATGCTTAAAAGAAATTTACTGAAGGAGAATAAATTCTAACAGTTCAATAAGACACGGCGATTCTAGGTAGAGTGCTTTATTTACATCTCAGTATGGTTTGGTACTTTATATCAAAGACAACGTTGTATAACGACATATAAAATAGGGTAACCGATCAATGAAGGTGGCGCCCTTCTGGCCCACAGCTCCCCCAAGTCTTTTGGTCGACTTTGAAGAGAAAAGATTTCTTTGATTGATTGATTGGATCCGTACAAATTTACGTACGGTACCTACTACATTAAACCAAACCCGAAACAAAAAAATTAAAATTTTGCAGTAACAGCAACCTTCCGGTTGACTTACGCCCGCAAAAATTCAACCCAATAGGCATTTTCCTGCCGTGTGATTGATTTTGATAGATAACGGATTTCTAATGTCTTTTTCTTCAGTTCTTCTCATGTTCAGGTGTGTGGAGCTGTTGGGCCTGGGCGACTCTGGCAGTGTCAATTAAAGGTTAACCCAGGTGATTCAAAGTTTTATTCCAACTGGGTATTTGTAAAGTATGGTGTGTATCGTGTAGGTAGTGTAAGTATGTATGTACTACTTACTGCATTCATTAACCATTGACCATTATTAATACAGTTATATTTATAATTATATGTAAAGGGTACAGCCTCGCGATTTGGATCTGGCTTGCGTGTATTTAAAAACAAAATAGGTTCGTAACGAAAAGGGTTCCGGTATGTTGCTGGCTAAATTGAGCTTCTTACTTTGCCCTTCGGAGTTTTTTCTTTGATGGGTACCGGGGTACTGTTTGTTTTAAAATCTGGCTTATACCCAACGTTTTGGTTTTTGCTTTGCAGAGGCGAATTAGTTGACTCCGGATCCAGCCGTGTTTTTATATTTATAATTATATGTAAAGGGTACTGCCTCGCGATTTGGATTTGGCTTGCGTGTATTTAAAAAAAAAAAGGTTCGTAACGAATAGGGTTCCAGTATGTTGCTGGCTAAATTGAGCTTCTTTCTTTGCCCTTCGCAATTTTTTCTTTGATGGGCACTGTTTGTTTTAAAATCTGACTTATATCCAACGTTTTTGATTTTGCTTTGCAGAGGCGAATTAGTTGACTCCGGATCCAGCCGGTTTTTTTTTATTACAGAAAAACAAATAAGTCCCAAACCCTCTACAGAGAATTCGTATCATGTCTGGTTTCCCAGACTCAGTTTCATAAGGATTTTATCCAGCTCCATATCTAAAAAATTTGAATAAAAACCATCTTCCGGACCTGGTCGGGTTCTGTCCTGTTTAGTCTTTGGGATCCTCATCCGGGCAAAAATGTATGGAATTGGAACCCCGAAAAATTTCTTTGCCTCGTTTGGTAGATTTTTCTTATATTTGCCTCCAATAATCCTGTGCTTCTGCTGACTGGCTTGCCTTTTTTCTTTCAGGTTAGGTTATAAAACTGACAGAAGCGACGGAGGAGGTGGCCACGTTCTACGGGAAGATGTTGGACCACGACTACACCACCAAGGAGGCCCTTCCGGAAAGTGATGACGGAAAAGGAGAAAGATGTGGTCAGGTATGGTGTCTTGACCTTTTTACATTTTTATATATGAAATCATCGTCGGTCAGTAAAAATGTTTAAAAGCGGTACCATGTTTAAAATAAATTTACTGAAGGAGAATAAATTCTAACACTTCAATAAGACACGGCGATTCTAGGTTACTTACTTGGGTTACTTGGTTGTTGATCTTCATTGGTCCCGGTGGGTCCGCTCTGAAGATGTTGTTGGCCAGTGTTGCCTCCGCACGTAACGTAGCCTCAGTCTAAAAAGTCCTTTAGGCGGGTGCAAACATAGCATCTCTGTGCCTTCTGTAGGCATTCTTGAAGGCATTAACAGACATGGATTTTTTGATATCATGAGGTACACTGTTCCAACTGTCTATAACTCTCTGGGAGTAAAAATATCTCCTTATGTCCAGCCTTGGTGTGCCAGGCCTGATGTTCAATGGGTCAGCAGACTGCCTGGTGACCCTCTCACTGTCACTTGCCATCGAGAACCAGCTGCTAGGGTCCACTTTCTCTTGTCCACTCAATATCTTGTAGGTCTGTAACATGTCCATCTGATGCCTCCTCTCCTCCAGTGTCACAAATGGGCAAATTTGCCACCGGTGTCAAAGATTTTTGCTTGTTGATGGAAGGATCCGGAGCTGGATTCAGATCCGTACAAATATTTTCGGATCCAAATCCTGGAGGCCCAAAAATTACAGATCCGGATCCGGAACACTGGCTTTTTGCTCACGACTTCCTCGATTGATCGGAAGCCTTCGGTCTTCTTGACACTATTTTTGTTCTTGTCGTTGAGATCGGACACAGTTTGATGGACTGCGTCATTGACACCAGTAAGAAAGAAAAAAATCATACAAAAAGATGGTGATTTGTCACCGTCACTAGGAACCAGTCTGGCGCCTTTGTTGAAACCAATAAGGAAACTAAACAGGGAATTGTGAAGAACTTATATATGTAAATACAGGGTGGCAGCGCAAAATACGGAATTTTCTTTTCTTACTTTTAAATGAAACAACACAGCTGAAAATCATCCGTTTTTCTTGAAGTAAAATCAAAATTGCAGAATGCAGAGGTACATATTCAGAATCATTTTGTCCCCGTTGAAGGACCCCATCACCTCCTTTATCTTCTGGATCAGACCTCGTTTTTGTTGCGAGACTTTGCAATTATCCATAATTCAGAATCGCCCCACGCCTAATAGCAAAGAGATTCAATCAGACGAGCTGGGAGGCCAGACCTCCTCCTCCCACACCTCCGCAACTTACCGTAAGGTCTCCTCGAGCCAGTCCTGTGTCCTCTTGCTGTCGTAGGCAGGGGTGTCGTCCAGCTGGAAGATGAAATGGTGATTTCCACCTATCTAAGTGCATCCTCTGACACAAGTTTCTTATAAATTCATCAAACTTTTTTACCATCGTAAACAGTGCCCTTATTGATATTTCCAAAAGCTCATAATCTCTTTCATGGTACGTCTGGCGCAAAGTCCGGAGACTTTCCCTGCTCCTGTGCCTTCCTGTTGAACTGTTGATTCATCTTTGCCGGAATGTGTATGTTTGTTTTTATTTATGCTACGGCAAACAGCTGAGACGGTTTGGGGAAAAGATTTAACATTTATTTTTTTAACGTGGCTGTGCAGTATTGAAAGCGTTCCGGAAATATCGCTGCTACCCTGTATGTACGGTATAAACGGTGTTGAGGATTCGCATTATTTTGGGGAGATGGATCCGGATGTACATTACAGTGAAAAACTGAATCCGGATCCGCTATAAATTCAACATTTAACAGGCTCAAAATGGAGCCGTGGAGGGCTGTGAACGCTCACAGTGGAGTTGTAGAGGGTCTGTGCGTGAGTGGTCGCAGATTTGCATGTCTTTGATGAGTAACAGGATCCGGATCTAAACTTAAGTGAAAACAAAAGTCGATACAGATCCATATTTAAATAAGACTACTGATCCGGATCCGCATCAATATGATGCGGATCCGCATCCCTGGAAACACCTGTAGTAAATATCTTGTGACTCTGCCTCTGTTTAAGTTCGGCGATTGCCTTACTTGGGGCTACCAGATTCTGACACGTTCATTGTTTTTCATGCGCAGAAATTCACGTTTGTGCCGAACCAGCGGCTGAACTTCCTGTGCGGCGAGAACGGGAGCGGGAAGTCGGCGGTGCTGACGGCCATGTTGTTCGCGCTGGGCGGCACGGCGCGCACCTCCTGCCGCGGCACCACCAACAAGGCATTCATCCGCACCAACCAGACCTCCGCCACCGTCGAGATCGCGCTCACCAATGTTGGAGAGCATAGCTATAGACCAGGTACCGTCAAATGGGGTAACTCTGTCACCTTTTCAAGACAAAACTTAAATTTTCTATTAAAAACAGTACAGATGTGGACAATTTTTTTCCATAGAAAAGTTGCATTAGGTCGGGGTCTAGATGTTGGCAAGATCTTTTAGGTTCTTAGCCAGCATCTAGGCCAGTAAAGTATTTTGTTTCCCTAGTTGACAGAGTTACTCTACTTCGGGTGACTCCTTCACATTCTTCAGACTTTGCTTTAAGTGACGGAATAACCCAATTTTTCATTTTAACAAAAATCTATTATTACTCTATTTTATACAAAATGTTGATATCGTTGCAATTACCGATAAGCAGTGTAGCCTCGGTAGAATTTTACGCTTCATATGACGGCCTTAATAACCAATGACGAAGTTACCCCATTTAGGGGTACTGGTACTCTTTATCTCCTTTTTCGAGATACAGTAAAGGGTACTGGTACCAACTGTTCATAGCAGAGTTGCTGATCTTAATATGTAGGTATAAAAACCGATTGAAGACAGCAAAAACACAGGATCTGGACCTGTTCTTCAGTTTTGATTTCCATTTTCTTCGAGCATGTTCCTGCAATTGTTTGAAGTTTAGTTAATCCTTATTTTGTCACTTGAATCCCTGGATCCGGAACACTGGAAATTATAAACTCAAAATTCCTTCCAAAAGTTGGCAGCGTGTTACTCTGGTATGAATCTGGCTGCTTAGATTAGCTTCCCGTGTGAGGACAAAGCTAAAGATAGATAAAGACTAATCAAGTATTCCTGTAGTAAGGAATTTTCAAATTTCAAATATGAACCAACCTATCACCATATTGACATATTCCCCAACCAGGGGCCTCATCCCATTCCCCACCAGGAGAGGGGGGGGGGGGGTTTCTCAGTCCATCTACATAGAAAAGTTGAGACATGAAAATTTGTATATTGCAGGATATCGCTGCTTTGGAAGACGACAGGGAGACACACGAGGAGAAGCGAGACGCCTTTGAGCGGGAGCTGCGTGCCGCGGAAGCGACCAAAACAACGGCGGCGGAAGAGGAGCGGGAGGCGGCAGCGGCGCTCAAGCGAGCGGAAGAGAAATCCTTCTCTATGGTGGAGCAGGTGGAGCCGCTCACCAGGGACCTCATCCAGTGCGAGGAGGGGATCCGCAAGTCCAGGCGGGACCAGGAGCACTATGTGGCCAAGAAGGCGGAGTTTATGAATAACGCCAAGGAGAAGACCGCACTTCTGGACGTGAAAAATGGAGAGCTTGCCCGGGCCATTGACAAGGCTAAGGAAAAGGCATCACAAGATTTTTTTATAGATTCATATTCTCTTTGTTTAGACCAGCTTACAGATCAGTCCTTTATTGGTTAGGGAATTTCTATTGTAATTATTTGCTGTTTGGCCAGTCTTGGATCATGTAAAAAATCTGTCTTAATTTCGTAAAACTGTCAAAACTAGTTTGAAGAGGCCAGAAAAAGTCCTCAAAATTGCTTTTAAGAAGAGGTTACGTATTATACTTCTAAAAAAAATTTTCTAATCATCCGCAGCTTAGGGATACTATCGGGTGCCATAAATCTGATTAAACGATTTGAGGATGCATATGAATACCAAAACGTTCTGTATCCGGTAAACTGCAAATGAGACTGACATTTTTATTAACATCAGACGACCCTTAACATCTGTGTTTCGGATCCGTAACGTCAATTCGTGTAACTTCGTCAGTTTTCTGACACTGATAGACTTTTTTCTCTACAAATCATTGTGGTATGGCAGGTCTTTTTTCTTTTCCGTAGATGTGAAAAATAGAGGCCTAGGTTCTAGATCCAGTCATTTATCCCCTCCTGGATTCAGATCCGGATTCCGAATCCGGATCCGGGTACGGATCGACTGACCTGATTGAATCCTGATCCAATCCGGATCCGAAATACTGCTTAGAACAATGTAGGTACATAAACTACCGTCTTTTCTCCTGTACTATCTTGGTGTGCCCGGCCGCCCCCTAGCCCTGGTCGGAGGAGCGGATCGAGACGAGGAAAGACGTGGACGCCCTGAGCCGGACCATCCTCAAGATGGAGGAGAACCTGAAGCATCAGGAGGAGACGCAGGAGCCCCGGGACCGGGTGGAGACCATGTTCAAACACTACAAGAAACTCTTCTCTTCTCCAGTGCTAGGGAGACGATAAGCATCATAAGAAAAATGTTGAGGCTCTAGATAAGGCGATTGATCTTCGCCTCCGGGGTTATAAAACTCTCCTAAGAATGACCGCCAAGCATGTCAACAGGTACGGTACCTAATATAAATCACTCGGTTACCAGCTGTTTGTTCTAAATAATTTAGTTTTTCAACAAATCCCACAAATTTTTTTCCAAGGATTTTATTTTTATTTTTAAGTTCACAGTTTCCTTGTGGTTATTTCAGCGTGTTTGTGACACAGCTGGACGCCAGACACTTTCTGGGAACTCTGAAGTTTGACCACGGCCAGAAATTACTGGAGATCAAAGTTGATCCCGACAAGGTGAGTGAACAATATTAACCAGTGTTCCACTGTTCCTGGTACACGTCACCTTTCTCGTATCCTAAATCATGCTGCTCGTGAATGAAGTTGAACGTTTGCTTGGTCCAGAGACACTTTTCTCAGTGTTGTAGATCCAGAGAAAGTCAATTTTAGTTACAGTCAGAGTTCCGGATCCGGATCTACCGGATCCACATGTTTTTGGGCCTCCCGGGTCCGGATCTTGAAGGTACGGCGTCTTGAAGGTCAATGACGACGGTAGCAGGGTTCAGATCCGGATCCAATAGTCAGAGGCATGGATCCGCGGATCCGGATCCACACCAGAATGTCATGGATCCGGAACACTGGTCACAGTACTTGCTACTGTTGCAGATCTACTGAAAAGGATCCCATTAGTGATGGTCGAAACGAGCAGCGGGAGTGGTGGCGGCGGCGGCGGGGAGACAGGGCGGACCGGCGAAACAGCTGTTAAGCTTGGTTTTGCCAACCAACTCGAAAAAGCGACGTGCACGGAGGATGAATCCTCGGGTGCCAAGACGAAAAACCGGTCACCGGCTTCGACCGAGGACCGGGAGCTTCGAAGCCGACAGCGACGCACCCGTTCTCGTGTCGGATTTTAAAAGGATTTAATAGAGAAGCAAAAGGGAAAGGGGGGGGGGTATGAAACAAAGCAGGCGATTTTTTAAAAAAGAAACAAAAAATCCGTCCCTATTCTGTTTAGCACAATCCAATGTTTTTCACGTTACTTTTTGTAAAGCTGTTTTTTGTTAAAAAAGTGTGTAAGGTGTTTAGTTGAGATAATGGTTTTTTGTAAAATATTTTTTTATTTTTTAGATAACATATTTTTTACACAAAAATGGGCGAAATTCAATCTCGGAGCTTTTGAAAAAACTCAGCAACACATAAAGGTAACACTCTATATTTTTTATTAACTTGAATTTACTTGCGGCATTGATGGTATTATTAGGCGAAGAAACAGAAGTTTATAGCTATTTAAACCCTTTGATTAAACTCCTAGTGTCCGTGTTATTATCGATACATTTGTTTTATGTTCTAATTCAGATTTTGGTGAATCTGTCGGGCTTACACCCACACCGCTTTCACATTCAGGAAAAGGTCTTTTTTGCGAGGCTGTATTATGAGGCGGCGTTTGAAAACTCAAGGATTACGGTTTTTTGCGGGGAAGCGAATCAAGCCGACGATTTACCGAACCTCCTCTTTGGCCAGAGAGATCCATCGTCACACGTGCTAATATTTTCGGTTCTCCTTGGTTTGACCGAGCGTTTTTTATTTATTTTTGCTTTACGGTCAGCTTTGCTTCTTTACTTTTTTTCAAAAAATAAAACATAGCCAGCCCCCCCCCGAGAGGGTTTAAATACGGGTATAGTAAAATTACAGCTCGGTTTAAAACTTGTCTGGTTTTCCCCGCACAATTGTAACCCAGACTATTTTTGGAACGATTGCTCTACTTATATAGCATCACTATTTTAAATACTTTTTTCAAACTGATAAACAACCAGGTTTTATAACTGATAATAACAAACCCTTTGTTGTCGGCGTGGTAATATTTGACTTTTTAAGGCTGTGTTTGATTTGTATCCCGAATTTTCAAAACTCTATAGAATCACCGTTAAAAAAAAACTGCGTTTGGTTTTTTGATGACCTAGTACAGCCGGACAGACCTAGACCTTAAAATCAGGTCTTCCTATTGCCACCCTCTTTCATCGGGTTTTAGATGAACAAAGACGAAAAGGCCGCCAGAGCGGTGAGTGTTACTTAAAAAACCGAACCGAGGTTTTTGCATGCCAAATGCAAAAGGAAAGTTAAAGCAAATTATTTGAAAAAAACGCAAAAAATTGTGATACAATATATTAAATATCCCGCGGATAAAAAACCGCGTCAGTGGTGTTTTTTGGATTTTTTTAGCAATAACGGGTCAATTTGGTGGGTTACAAAAAATTATTTGGGAGTCAAAAAAGCCGTTTTGTGTTTGAACAATCCGCAATAAAAAAAAAATAGGAATGTCGTGGTATGCTCCGTTTTCATGCCGCGTCTAAAATAAAAAATCGTTTGCGGGTTTTTAGCAATTTTTAAAATAGAATATTTTTGGCAAATTTGTTTTATTAGTTTATGTTGTACATAGGTTGATGTTAAAACCGTTTCACACATTGATTTGGGTTGATTTGTGTTTCAGGCAAACATCCCGTTCTCTATGGACCAGATAGGTAGGCATTATTTTGGCATGATTTTTGCGACAATCAGTTTCTCCCCCCTAAAAAATTTAACATGATCCTCTATTTTTTTGAGGGGATGAGAACTGTCTAAAGATTTGATAGGTACCTTGTTGGCGGCAGTCTATTTCGATCCTTTGCCGGGTCCTATTTTTGCATTTGTGGTGTAACGGAATTACCATACCGGTCTGCTAATTTCGCCATATGGTGGCTTTCATACCTAAAGATGAAATTAGGGGATTTTAGAAGAAATGATAAATTTTTTAGGAGCATAATTTCGGGCACAAATTTTCTTTATCACCATTTTTTCGGTGTACCTAAACTAATAGAAATGTGCCTATGTTAAAAGCCTATTTATGCGGCTTAAGATTTAGGAGGACTTTGTTGTTTGCAAAGCCGGGCCGTCTTTTTATTTCTTGTAGGTGTTTTTTATATGTTTAAAAAAAAAACTGCGCTAAATTTTGTCACAACTATCTCAATGAAGGGCTATAATTTTGTCACCCCTCCCATAAGTACCCGAAAGTAAAAATAATTTTTTAAATATTTTTTGTTACCATGAATTTACATGCTGATTTTTTGTTTTAAACAGTTTTCAATGTCGGGCTCAAAATGTCGGCTGGGAATGAGACCTAATTTTGTTACAAAAACCCAATGTTAGACCTTTAAAAGGACCAGATCAAAAAGACTTCCCTACAAAAGGAACTTTAAACGAGAAAGTTATTTCATTGGCTGTTTAACACAAATTTGATGCTCTAAACAGAAATTTGCATGTGCTCCCTCTCCCTCTAGTTTTGCCTGTTGTGACGAAATTATGCACCGTGACAAAATGAGGCGATTTGACGGTATGTTTTGTGCAGTAAGAACACCGGCAGACGAATTCGGCAACATGCTGTCGGGGCTAACTGAGGAACAGCACGACCTTTGCCGGGCCATCAGGTATGTCGTTTTTTTTAAATATCAACACCAAGGTCTCCATGGTCAATTTTTGTCTTCGAACTATTTTGTGTTGTTATAAAAAAAACCGCATTGCGTATTTTTTATTTTTTGCGTTTTATCGTGGTTTTTACTATGTCTATCAATATGTACGGTAGATAGTAAAAATTTTTTAATTTTTTTATTACAAATCTTTTTATTATACAACCCTTGCGGTTTTTTATTTAAAGTTTGTGAGTAATAATTTACGGTCTTGCCTATGCATCAAGGTGTTTATTTAAATTTTTTAATGCAGGAAAAGAGGTAGAAACAGAGTTGCGGCCCAGAACAGTCGCGGGAGAATAAACAGGCACATTGGTGAGCTCCGGCAAGAGATAGGCAGGACGTTGAGATGAAATTTAAACAGGATAGATAACAACCGGGGTTTTTTAAAAAAAGGGGGGGTGTTTAGAGGGAGCGCTTTATTAAGCGGGTTATATTTTTAATGAAAAGTTTGCGCAGGGGAACATCTGAGCTTTTACCTCTAAAGAACCCGCTCAACCCCTCATCATAAACACACAGACCCTTAGAATCAAGTTCTTTGAAAAAACTTTCGGTTTTTGTGTTTTTTCACTCTTAATTTTTCTATGGTTTTTAAAATGGTTTTTTTCGACAATGGTTTTTCGGAATTGGCGTCGGGGCCTTTGTAGTGTGGTCTTGTTTAGAGCCGGTTTTTTTTACACAGCTTTCATTTTAAAAAGATAGGGTTCAACGTCCTGTCTCTTGCCGCAGAAAAACTGGAGGCTAGAAAGGAACACAACCTCACCAAACGCACCGCGTAAGTTTTATATAAAATAATATTACGGTATTTATGGGGCGCTTTCAATGCCAAAGTGTTTTTGTTTTAATGCTGTTTTATTAAAAACGGGTGTTCAACGTCGCCCGGTGTTCCCCCAATGTAAGCCTTACTGTTTCTTCTGCTCTTATGTGTTTATTTTTAGCTTTGGGATTTAAACACTCTAGGTAAACAGAACCTTTTTTGTGCCCCCTTTTTTTGTGCAAAGGTGTTTTTTTAAAATTATCTTTGCAGGATTCTGGCGGAAAAGCGGATTTGGCTAGACAAGATGGCGAGGCTGTTAGGCGGGTTTTGTTGCGGCTAACATATGTGTTTTCAACGGCTGTCGCGGGTAGGGGATCATTTTTTTCAAGTCTCAAGCCGGGCACAAAAATGAAGCGGTTTTTTTTCGGGTTCAGCCTCCTTTTTTTTCTAGTTTGATTTTTAAAAATATAATAAGGGTTAAATAATAAAAGCAACTTTTATAGGGGGGGGGCCCGAAAAATATTTTTGACCCCCAATGTTTTTTGGGCATCTATTTTTTTACGATAAAAAATTATTTCAACAAGCCCATGAGTTACCGGGGCAAAAGTTACGATCTAATTCAAAAACAAAACCCGGCTTTGCAGCCAAAAGAGGGCTTCTTCCCGACGGTCACACCGTAGAGGTTTGTTTTTTTAAAGTTTAAAAAACACTAGCTGTTACAAAATGTGATTGTTTTTTAAAAGGTTTAACCCGTTCCACCTCCTTTGCTCACTTGTTTACTAACTCTCAAAAGAAATTAAAAAGTAATCTTTTTATGGCCTCTTTTACACAAATAAGTGCTGAGGGGAAGAAAGGGGTGGCGGGAAACAAAAATTTGGTTTTTTGATACTAGATAAAGTTGTTTTTTACACGGTGTTTTTTACATCCATACAGCTACTCTACAGCAGGTGTGAGAAATACCTGTGGTTAATAAAAAATACTGGATTTCTATAGCAAGTAAAAAGGGATGCTCTGTATTTTAGATGGCGACCAACGGCGAGCTCAAATGTGTGCCCAAAGGAAAGCTTTCGAACACATTAAAGACACCGTCGCACCGGATTAGACCGGTCTGAAAGCGGCAAGGGCTGGACGGTCTTTAATGAGACCATGGTTTGCGGATAGTGCACAGATTTATCAACATCGACATTATTTTTTAAATTCAAATTAAGTTTTACCACCGGCGGTATAATGCTCACCGGATCGGTGCCGCATGCCATTCTCGGAGGCGAATTTGCACGCAATGTTTAATTTTACACCATGCAAGGATTGCAACCATTTGCATTAAAAAAAAATTTGTCTGTGAGTACTCTTGGGTTGAAACGAGCAGGGGGTTGCCACAGAATTTTTCTTGGTACCTAAAAAAAGCTTTTTTTGAGTTTTTTAAAAACATCCTTGAGGGTAACAGATTACCTTTTGCGACAGCATCCACGTTATCCTCAACCTTTTTAGCAAAGGTTCCTAAGGATAATCCAGTACCGCCGCCGCCGCCGGTTATTGAATTGCATTTGCCCGCGGTGCTTTACTATCCTTCACTCATTTGCTAAAAGGGCTCGGATGACGTGGGTTGCTGTTGTCAAAAGAGGGCGATTACTCTTTTGACCTTTTGCCGATGGTAACCGCAAATTGCATAAAGCACCGATCATGCGAGCAATATACCGCCGGAAATACTTCCGTTTTTTAACAGCATAAAAAGACACCCAGGTTTAAAAACTTTGTTATCATCCGCGATCCAACACCGGGTCAAGACCTATACAATACCATTTTTTAGCCCGGTCTGGTGCGACGGGTCTATGAAAAAAACCCCCCTCTCCCCTGTCACTCGCGCGCGCGCGCGCGCGCCAACATAACGTCTGATCTTTTGGCGACGCGCCGCTGGTGTTATTTTTTAAAAAATAATGCATCACGCTCATCTCACTCCACCTTTTTATAATGTGTTACGTAACAAGGGAGACTTAAGAAGTTTTTGACTGGGAAGTAAAAGGGTTGACCACTACGGTTTCTATCTCTGTACTGGATATTTTTATCAATGGTGTTTTTTTAATCGGGGATTTTTTAACACCTCAACAAATCCTGTTATATTTTTTTGAATACCTCAACTCTTTATTATTATTTTTTTAAAAATTTTGTTAAACCAACCGTTCAACCGGTTTTTTTTTAAACGTTTCGAAAGTTTATAAAGACCCGTTCCCGTTAGGTTTTAACGCAAAGGACGACGACGACGTTAACCACACCGCTCCCAAGCTGATCGAGGAGGCGTTAAACCCAATCTTCGCCTTCCCGATTGAAGACGACGACGACGACGACGAGGTCGAAGACAACGGTTTTGATATCAGCGGGTGTTTTTACGACGACGGCAGCATCGACATCGAGCGCTATTTCTTCGACTGAAACCCAGACAGGCACGCCTTTTTATTTTTCATGAGCCGGGGCATAGGAAGGTGAATGGCGGCGGCGGCGGCGACAAAGCAAGCGGTTAAATACAATGTGTGACTCGGACTCACTGTGGTTTTTTACCGGTTTTTGCTTTTTTATGCTTTCAACGTTTGCGTGGTATAAAACAAAAAAACTTTACGTGTGGGCTTTTTTGTTTTTATCTTTTTTTAGAAAAACACAATGAAACAGACCCATTTAAAAATAATATAGTTTTACTAACATTTTGTGTCGCAAAAGTTTTGTGACAAAACTAACAGATACTGTAATCGTCCTGAAACGGACGTCAATATTAATATCAAACATATGGACTTCTCTGAACACTGAAGTACATAAATAAAATGCTAATAAATCAATTCACATTTATTGCCGTTTTCTTATACATATATAGGGTGGTAATAATTTAAAGGTACCATCGGCAAGATTGGATCTGCATGAGAGTGGTATCATTGGAGAGCCCTTTAAAAGGACATCAACAGATATATGTTTTTAATTTTTAATTTTTGATCTTGAATATTTGATAAGAGTTCAAAGTTCTGAGCCGCTCCATGCAAAAAGGCCTCTAATCCTCCTGCTTGTTCGGTTCACGGTTTGCATGTGCTCAAGCCGTGATCTTTTTCGCCAAACCGTATTCCATAAATGCGGGAGAGACATCAGTTGTCCTTTGGATTGCGGCTTGAGAGTGAAGAACTTCATCATTCCGCAATCCAAACCAAAATAGAGCAGCACTTTGGCGGGTTTTTTCATCAAATAAAAGTGCGCCAGCGAATAGGAAGACAGGATTCTATGCAAACCGT